>ENA-UOJE01003153-UOJE01003153.1-human-gut-metagenome-genome-assembly--contig:-C23-NODE-3153-length-11479-cov-6.252714_pt1 | contig 11479 bp, 6 predicted proteins | sample MGYA00242341_ERZ723888 | MGnify/ENA metagenome assembly ERZ723888 | reverse complement strand
ACAAGTGGTGCGGCGGCTTGAACATATCATAAACTGTATGAATGAAAACATTAAACCGGAAGATCATTTGAAAGCTCCTTTCCATCTCACGGCAGCAGCAAAACTTCTGAATCAAATGGTATATCCGGACGGGCGTCCGGTTCCTATGGGGGACACATGGATGATTCACACCCCTGAAAAAGCCGCCGGGAAACGGTCTTCCTACCTGATTCCCTCAGTCGGATACGCAATGCTCGGTTCCGGTGCAACCCAGCTTCATATGGCATTTACTTCGAAAACAGGGCACCATCACTACGACACACTTGGAATCACCTTTTATTCTCATGGACGTGAAATGCTTTCGGACATGGGATACACCCACACGAAAATGTATCAATTCAATCTGACCACACCGGCTCACAACATGGTATGCGTGGATTTTGCGAATCATTACTTCCGCGACCGTCAAAAAGGAAAAGGAAGCATCGAATATATGGATACCGCCAATCCGAGGGTGCAGATTATTGCGGTAAATGCCCCGAACACTCAACCCGGGCTGACTCACAACAGAAGAACTCTGTTTCTGATTCGGAACGGCAAAGGCGAAACCTATGCGGCGGATTTTTATGAACTCGGCAAAGGCGGCCGCAATTACGATTATTTCCTTCACGGAGACGCCGACCATGAAGAACAGTTCCACGCTTACGATGCGGCGGGAAATCCCCTGCTTCCAGTCCCTCATCCGATTGTTGAAGCAAAGTACTTAAAAACCTGGAAAGCGCCGGCAAACAATAAAGACTTCAGCCAGGCGGACAATCCCTATTTCGCTTATGGTTACATGACAGACACAGAAATCATTCCTTATAAACCGGAATCCGCTTTTCTGCGGACGGATTTTTCCGCGGAAAGTTCAACGTGTTCTATTTACATTCCCCTTTCAGGCGCGGCACCCGCCGTTTTTCACGGCAGAACGCCGAGTATCAGAAAAGCCAAAGAGAACAATCGCAACATCAGGGACTTCCGGCAGTTTATCTGCCTGCGGCTGAACGATCCGGTTGACAATCCCGTATTTTCCACCGTCATCCATCCCCATCAGGGAAATCCGGCGGTAAGGGCAGTGGAACGTCTACAGGCAAATCTGCTGAAAATAAATACCGGCGACCGGACGGACTATCTGTTCATTCATCAGAAAATACCGCTTCGATTGAACGGCTATACAGTCAGCGGACGATATGGCTATCTGTCATTCGACAAGACGGAAAAACTGGTGAATTACCATCTGGTCAACGCAAAAATCGAAGGAGTGGCGGACAGCGGTTCTCCGGAAACACGCGACATACAGGAAACATCCGGCGTTTCGACTCTGATTTTCAAAGGGAATACAGTTTCCTCTCCGGCTCCCTTTATCAAAATCTTCAACCCTGAAACAGGAATTGCATGCGGATACTTCGTTCAATCCCTGTATGACAGAACACTTACAATAAAAGGAAATCTGGGAATCAGAAAAAAGCGGAATGAAGACAACAGTGCACTGAGCTATTTCCCGCATACAAAAATGCCCGGAAAACTGCAAATCACATTTTCACAGCATGTGTTCCGGTAAAAGGCTTCATAACGAATAGAATCAAGGCTGCCGCATAAGATTTCCGCGAAATCACGATATGGAAAAGAAAGTATGGGAAAATGTCAAGACGCATCCTGAAAACAGCAGTGGTCGGACTGGGGCGCATCGCGTGGAGCGATCACCTGCCGACAATATTGAAAAATCCGGATTTTGAAGCAATTGCAACTGTCGATCCGCTCCATGAGCGGGGGAAAGAAGCTGCCGCGGAATTCGGAATCACACACACTTATGAATCCGTAACAGCAATGCTGGAGCAGGAAACACCGGATCTGGCAGTGGTCTGTTCCCCGACCATGTTCCATGCGGAACAGACCATCCTGCTGCTGAATCACGGGGTTCATGTCTTCTGTGACAAACCCGCGGCTTCAAACTCCGGTGAAGTCCGGGCAATGTTTGCCGCCGCAGCCAGAAATGACCGGAAACTGATGATTTACCAGCCGCGGCGAATGTTTCCCGACTCCTTCGCAGTCAAAGAGATTCTCCGTTCAGGGAAACTCGGCAATGTCTACCAGATGAAACTGTTTGCCGGAGCTTATGTCCGCCGCAACGACTGGCAGGCATATCTGAAGAACGGAGGCGGCATGCTCCGCAACTACGGAGTGCACTACATGGATCAGGCAATGTATCTTGCGGGAGAATCTCTTGAAGCGCTTGCGTGCCGTACGGCAAAGATCGCGTCCCTCGGAGACGCCGACGATGTAGTGAAGATTCTGCTGCGGGGAATGAAAAGCAATCTGCTGGTGGACATCGACATCAATCAGGCGGCAGGGCTGAATCCTTATCTCTGGCTGATTTACGGTTCCCATGGCGCGGCAATGCTCGCTTCCCAGAACTCCCCCTGGCATCTGCGCCGCTTCGATCCGGCGGAACTGCCTCGGATCATGCCCGATTTCCGGCTTGCCGCGCGCAACAGGAAATATCCCCGTGAAAATATTCCGTTTGTTACGGAGGAATACCGTCCTGTCCCGGAGAAATCCCCCGCTGAGCTGTATTATGAAAATCTTTATGAATACATTTGCGGCGGCTCGCCTCCGCTGGTGCCGGAAAAAGATACGCTTTCCTTGATGAATCTGCTGGAACAATGTCTCGCAAAGACGGTTCAAGCCACTCCATGAAAAGGCGACGCATCAGGGCAGCGGTCTGTTCCTGCGGTACTGCGACGGCGAAAGCCCGGTCTTCTTCCGGAACAGACGGGAAAATGTGCTGAAATCATTGAATCCGCATTTTGCGGCAACCTCCTGAATCTGGAGATCGTTGTTCCGGAGAAGCTCCATGGAATAGTAAATCCGGTGGATCATGACAAATTCATGCGGAGCAATCCGGTTGATCCGTTTGAAAAATTTGCGGAACCCGCTGTATGACATGTGGAACTCCTTCGCGGCAATCGTCTTGAAGTCATAATCGGAAAGCGGGGAAAAACGGATTTTCTCGATCAGGATATCCATTTTACTGTTGACAAAAGGCTGGCCGTGTTCCCGGAGATAAATCTCAGTCAGCAGTCCGAGCAGTTCTTCCATGCAGAGAACCGCTTTGTGATGGTTCTCTTTGGAACGGGTATGAATATATTCCTGCATCTGCCTGTAGACAGGCGTGAAACGGACTTCCTCTTCCGGTGACAGTTGCAGGCACCCCTGCGGCCACATCCGATCCAGAGAGCCGATCATGCGCTCCGCACGCGCCCCGGAACAGTTCGTCCACGCATGGCTGCGGCCGCCCTTGTCCCGGGAACCGTAAATATAATAATTTCCCGGTGACATCCAGAATACGGCCGGAGTCGCGATCTCTGCCGGATTTTCCGAATTCTTCGCAAAGACAAAATGCCCTCTCCGGCAGTATTCCAGACTCCAGAACCAGCTCGGCTGAACCTGTGTGCGGGTCATGGGAAAATAAACTTCCTGCGCCCCCACATAACTGAACGACAGATCGTTAAAATAACTCATCGGGTCAAATCGGTCAAATTTTTTGTCATTTTCGTTATTCCCATTTTCAGAAAATATAATATAATAAATAGAAACAGCAAGCGGCTTCACTGCCAAAAGAATCAAAAAACATGCAAAAAGGACCTTATCATGTTCAACCGCCTGAATCAATCACAGAAACAATGGGTGGAGCAGACTTTATCCGACATGACCACGGATGAAAAAATCGGTCAGCTCGACTGTGAATTCGCCCCGCGCATCATGAGCGATCACAGCGATTACGGGACATACCTCAAACAATATCCGCCGGGAATTATCTGGATCGGGCATTACGGAAAGCCCCCTGCCCCGGGAATGAAAAAATCCGAAGTGGCACAGGGAATCACCGGTCCTTTTGAAAATAAAATACGAATTCCCCCGATTTTCTGCGGAGATTACGAGTCGGGACTCGGTGAGGAAATCGCAGGCTTCACCAAAGTGCCGCGCATGATGAATCTCGGCGCGGCATTTGATCCCGCGGCATGTTATGAATTCGGCAGAATCATGTCCGAAGAAGCGCGCATTGCGGGAATCAACCTGATCTGCGGAACCGTCTCCGACCTCAACCTCAATCCCTATAATCCGGTCACGAATGTCCGCTCCATCGGAGACAATGCGGAATATGCGTCGCGTTTTCTTGTCGAGCTGACAAAAGGAATTCAGGACAACGGAGTTGCGGCATGTTCCAAGCACTTCCCCGGCGACGGCGTGGATTTCCGCAACCAGCACTATGTCACCAGTTTGAACACGCTCAGCCGTAAAGAATGGTTCGCCGGACACGGCAGGGTCTTCAAGGCGCTGATTGATGCGGGCGTCATGACCATGATGGTCGGGCACCTCGGACTGCCTTTCTTCGATCAGCCCGATCCACAGGACGGCCGTTACCGTCCGGCGTCCCTGAACAAACACATTCTTCAGGACCTTCTCCGCGGAGAACTCGGCTTCAAAGGACTGATCATGACCGACTCCATGAACATGGCGGGCTACTCCTCATGGTTCAATACACAGGAGGAGAGGATTCTGGAATCGTTCAATGCCGGCGTGGACTTTTTCCTCTTTCCCGGCGCGGAAGTTTTCTTCCGGACGATGAAACGCGCCCTGGCGGACGGCAGAGTCACAATGGAACGGATCGAGGAATCAGTCAGGCGTATTCTTTCTGTGAAAGCGCTTCTGAATCTCCATCTTGTCAAGCAGAAACCGGATGATAGCGAACCGCTTGCCGATATGCTGGAACACAACCGGAATTCAGCAGAACGGATTGCTGCAAAAAGCATCACACTTCTGCGGAACAGAAAGGGACTGATACCGCTGAAACTGGACAAAGGAGCCAGAATCCTGCTTCTCTCCACACCGGATGTCCCCGCAGGGCACGGAAGCATGATTCCATTCTGGGAGGAACTCAAAAAACGCGGATATGAAGTCAATTACCTGCCGTTCAAGTTTTTCCATACGGTCAGCATGGTGCCAGACGCCTATGACATGACAATTCTCATCTGCTGTGCGCAGTCCCGGTACGGCGATCCGCGCGGATTCGATTCAACCATCTGGGCATTCATGGCGGCGCCGTTGAAAAAACGTCTGATCATCTCATTCGGCACCCCTTACTATCTGTATGACGTCGATTCCGCGGATACCTATATCAACGCCTATTCAAACAGCCCGGTCGTTCAGACGGCAACCGCAAAGGCAATATTCGGGGAAATACCCTTTCAGGGACATTCCCCCGTATCCATGCCCTATTGTTTCAAGTTCGGAGACGGCATCACCTGTGAAAATGAAAAGGAGGAGTCACATGTATTCCAAACCTCAAAAAAGTAAAAATGGAGAGCAGGCCTCATTCCAGCGCAGCCATAACCTGAATCACGGTTCGGCAGAATCTATGAAAAACAGGGACAGAGCGGCGGAGTGTTCACTCCGCGACCACATGAAAAGCGGAATGCAGGGAATGAAATTGTTTCTGAATTCAGAATCACATCCTGATGCCGATGATTTCCGGTACCTCGCGGAGCGAGTCCCCCGCCATGATTTTGTTTCCAATACCGAAATCTGTCGTAATTCGCGACCGGGAACGGTTTCCAAAAGAGGATGGAATCAATCCCTTTGCCATTCTTCTTTCTTCTTCCTTCCATTGTTCAAATGTTTTCCTGTTCGATTGTTTGATTGTTTCCACGTTCCTTCTTCCTTCTCTGTTCCCTGTTCGATATTCTTCCTTCGCAGGGAGAAAATACGGATTTTCACCCTGATAGAGCTCCTCATCGTGATTGCAATCATCGCCATTCTGGCGGGAATGCTTCTGCCTGCGCTGAAGGCCGCCGGAAACAAGGCAAAATCCATCTCCTGCATGTCCAACCAGCGTGCCTGTATCCAGCTTCTTTCCATGTATGCGGATTCCAGCAAGGAATGGTTTCCGGCTTCTATGGATGTCATATTCTGGGAGGGGAAAGACAGAAACACTTATTGGGGAGACCGCCTGGTGATCAACGGTTATCTTCCCAAGCCCGCAGAGGGAAGTTTTAATACAGTGCTTCTCTGCCCCTTCAAGTCAAAGACCTCCCCGGAAACAGACGGCGCATGGAAAAGCTTCATGGGAATATCTTACGGAATGATCAAAGGACATGCGGATCTGGGAGGAACAGTCAGTCAATACAGCGCAGATCCGACTTACTATTTTCTCCATCGTCAGCGCATGGCAAAAGAAAAACAGATCCCGCTGGGAGGAGACAGCATTTATAAAGCTACCAGCCCTAGACAGGTAAGTGCTTTGTATTCTGCTTACCGCTCCAGTAATGTGAATCGCGGTATTATCGGAGGAAATCGTCTGATGCATCTGCGCCATTCAAACGCGGCGAATGCTTTTTTTACGGATGGACATGTTGCGACAATGCAGAAACAGGATTTCACTGCCAATCCCAATGTTTATACCGGTTATGCGGCTGACTGCAACGGTCTGTACTAAAATTGCCACTCTTCCCGTCGGAAAACCGCGGATGTTTCCGGAAGAAAAAGATTCTGCAAGACAGAAAACTGCAAAAGAACAACTCTGATATCGTTTTTTGTTTCTGAGGGACACTTTTCTTCCGGGATTTTTCCCGGTAATACCGTCAGATTGCTTTCAGGCATCCGGAAAAATGCGCCGTCTCAGCGGAATACCAGCAGCTGTTCTGTCAGGAAAGGGCAAATTATTTTGAAGAACGGTTTGCCATTTTGCGGAAAAGATGGTATATTCCCTTACTTTCAGAAACAATCTCAAGGGGGAAGGGATGGTATAATTTATGAAGAAATTAAGATTTCTTGTACTGGGTATGCACTGCGCGTCCTGCGCGGCATCCGTCGAACGGGCCGTCAAAAAAATGGACGGTGTTTCCAATGTTTATGTCAATATTGCAACCAAGACCATGACGCTCAATGCGGATGACAAAGTCACGCCCGCAATGATCTGCGAAACGGTCAAGGACAACGGTTACAACGCACAGCTCATCGAGGATAAGAAGCCGGAACCGGAAGACGATGAAGCGGGCATCCGTTATTTTCTGCGTTTTCTGACGGCGCTCGTGTTCTCCATCCTGCTGTTTTACGCGGCGATGAGCGAAATGATCGGGCTGCCATATTTCCATATTTCCCCGACGGCAAACGCGTTTGTCCAGATCGCGCTCCTGATTCCGGTCGTGCTGGCGGGATATACCTTTTATCTTTACGGCTTCAAAACACTGGCAAAGCTCTCACCGAATATGGATTCGCTCATCGCGCTCGGAACCAGCGCGGCGATCGTTTACAGTATCTACCTGATGGCGAAAGGCGACTGCGTTCATCTCTATTTCGATACGGCTGGCATGATCATTGCATTGATCATGCTCGGCAAGTTTCTGGAAGCACGTTCCCGCGGCAAGGCGTCGGGAGCCATCCGCGAACTGATGAAGCTCGCGCCGGAAACCGCTCACCTGATGGTGGATGACAGAGAGGTCATCATTCCGGTAAACCAGCTCAAACCCAATGACCATGTCCGCGTCAAACCCGGAGAGCGGGTCCCGGCGGACGGCGTCGTGGAGGAAGGCATCTCGACCATTGACGAATCCATGCTGACCGGCGAAAGCATGCCCGTGGAAAAAGCCTCCGGTTCCAGCGTAACCGGCGGCTCCATGAACAGAAACGGTTCTTTCATCTTCCGCGTAACACATACAGGCGACGATACGGTCATAGCCAAAATCATCGCCATGGTTCAGAATGCACAGGGGTCCCGTCCGCCGATCGCACGTCTGGCGGACACCATCTCCGGCTTCTTCGTCTGGGGCGTCATCCTCATCGCGGCGGCGACATTCTCCATCTGGTTCTTCGGAGTCGGGGAGACATTCGCCCATTCGCTGAGTTTCGCTCTTGCAGTACTGGTGATCGCGTGTCCCTGCGCGCTCGGTCTGGCGACTCCCATTGCGCTGATCGTCGGAATCGGGCGCGGCGCAAAGCTGGGCATTCTCATCAAGAGCGGGAAAGCGCTGGAGACCGCCGGCAAGACAACGACCGTGATTCTCGACAAAACCGGAACCATTACGGAAGGGCGTCCCGATCTTTCCGGCATCATCCTCGCTAAAAATACGCCGTTCACTGAAAACCAGCTTCTTGCAATGGCGGCCGCCGCCGAACAGAATTCGGAACATCCACTGGCGGATGCGGTTGTCCGCGCCGCAAAGGAGCGCAACCTGACGCTTTCCGAAGTCGATGATTTCAAAGCGCTGCCCGGACACGGGGTTTTCTGCCGGATTCACGGAAAGGAATTCATCCTCGGCAACATGTCTTTCATGCAGACGCATAAAATCGACATCAGCGCCGTGGACACCTCCGGCAGCGACTCCATGATTCTTGCCGCGTACGACGACAAACTGATCGGAGTGATCCGCATTGCGGACCGCATCAAGCCATCCACGGAAGAAGCGATCGCCGGACTCCATAAACTCGGTGTCAAAGTGGTCATGCTGACCGGCGACCACAAGGCTGTCGCGGCATCCATTGCGCGTTCCCTCAAAATTGATGAATTCTATGCGGAACTCCTGCCTAACGCAAAAGCTGAAGTCATTCAGCGAATTCAACAGAAAGGGGAACGCACGGCAATGGTCGGCGACGGCATCAACGACGCCCCAGCCCTGGCTCAGGCGGATACCGGAATCGCAATCGGCTCCGGCACGGACATCGCCATTGAGTCTGCGGACATTGTCCTGATGCAAAGCGACCTGCGCGAAGTTCCGGCGGCGATTGCGCTGAGCCGCGCCACAATGCGCATCATCAGGGAAAACCTGTTCTGGGCTTTCATCTACAACGTGATCTGCATTCCACTTGCGGCGGGGGCGTTCGTAACACTCCTCGGCTGGAGTCTGAACCCGATTTTCGGAGCTCTCGCCATGGCGTTCAGTTCCGTTTCGGTAGTCCTGAATGCGCTTCGCCTGCGGAAATTCCAGCCGTAAGAAACAGAGAAAAGCTGATAGACGAAATACCGGCGTCATCATTTTGTCTGTCAGCTATTTCCAGGTCAGTCGGCAACTCGGCAGTCAATATGCGCCGCATGAAGTATAAATTTCGCTTTCAGCTTGAATTACGGTAATTTCGTGGTATTTTATTTTATTATGATTTTAACATTAAATTTATAACGGTGTGAGTGCAGCATGATTCCATTTATCGATCTCAAGAAACAGTATTCCCGCATTGAAAAAGATGTCGACCAGGCAATCAAGAAAGTCCTGATGCACGGTCAATATATTCTCGGCCCGGAAGTCGCGGAACTGGAAAAGAAACTCGCGGACTTCGCAGGAACTGAATACTGTCTCGGATGCTCCAGCGGAACCGATGCACTGCTTATGGCGATGATGGCGTTGGATTTCAAAAAGGGAGACGCCGTTTTCACGACTCCGTTCACTTTCTTCGCCACCGTTGAAATGATCGCACTGACCGGCGCAACACCCGTTTTTGCGGACATTGACCCCAAAACCTACAATATCGATCCAGCCAGGCTCCGTGAAGCGATCCTGAAAGTCAGGGAAGAAGGCAAACTCAACCTGAAAGCAATCGTCACGGTCGATATCTTCGGACAGCCCGCCGATTATGATGAAATACAGAAGATCGCCGACGAGTTCGGAATGCCGGTCATCGAAGACGGCGCGCAGGCAATGGGTGCGCTTTACAAAGGGCGCCGCGTCCCCTCCCTCGGCAAGATCGGATGCACCAGTTTCTTCCCCGCAAAACCGCTCGGTTGCTACGGTGACGGCGGCGCGGTATTCACCGACGACAAGGAACTTTACGACAAAATGTTCTCGATTCTTGTCCACGGCAGAGGCGGCGATAAATACGACAATATCCGTATCGGTTTGAATGCACGCCTTGATACGATTCAGGCGGCGGTTCTGCTTGAAAAGTTCAAGATTTATGAGGAGGAGATCGAACTGCGCCAGAAAGTCGTGGCAAAATACAGACAGGCGCTGGAGGGGCTCCTGACGCTTCCTTATGTACCGGAAAGCAGCCTTTCGGTCTGGGCGCAGTTCTGTGTGCTTTCGCCCGATTATGCCGCGATTCAGGATGCACTGCGCAAAAACGACATTCCATCCGCCCGTTACTATCCGATCCCGATGCATCTCCTGAAAGCGATGGAATATCTCGGATACAAAAAAGGCGACATGCCGGAAGCAGAAAAGGTCGCGGGAACTGTTTTCGCCCTCCCGATGCACGCCTATCTTGACGATGCGACAATCGAAAAAATCGGGGACGTCATCCGTTCCGTCGTCAGAAAATAAACCCGAAAACGGGAGTTTTCCATGTTCGGCTTTTACAGAGTTGCAACTTGCTCCCCCGTCGTGAAAGTGGCGGATACGGAGTTCAATGCCGCACGGATTCTCGAACTTGCGGAAAAGGCGGCGGCGCATTCCGCGTCCGTCGTTCTTTTTCCCGAACTCGCCGTCACCGCCTATTCCTGCGGCGATCTGTTCCACAATGAAACGCTGCTGAATGCGGCGGAACATGCGGTTGCGCGGATCGCGGAAAAAAGCGCATCGCTTCCGTCCGTTTTCATTGTCGGCGCTCCTGTCCGGCGGCAGAACCGCCTGTACAACGCGGCGGTCGTGATCCAGCACGGCAGACTCTGCGGAATCGTCCCGAAGACAAACCTGCCGAACTATCGGGAATTTTATGAAAAACGTTATTTCTCGTCCGGATACGGAATCAGAAACGCAACCGCAGACTTCGCCGGACAGACGGAAATCCCGTTCGGGACGGATCTGATTTTCCGTTCCGGGAGCGAACTTGTATTCGGCATTGAAATCTGCGAGGACATGTGGAGCACGGTTCCGCCGAGCTCCTATCTTGCCCTGAACGGAGCGACCCTGATTCTGAATCCTTCCGCGAGCAATGAACTGGTCGGGAAAGCGGATTACCGGCGCGAACTGGTGCGGGGACAAAGCGCACGCTGTGTCGCCGCTTATGCCTACGTCTCCGCCGGAGTCAGCGAGTCCACGATGGACACGGTCTGCGGCGGGCACAGCATCGCGGCGGAAAACGGAACGGTTCTGCTGGACTCCGAACGTTTTTCAAGAGAGGACGCACTCTATGTTACAGATTTCGATCTTGCCCGGATTCAGGGAGCGCGTCTCTCGGACAGCCCCTTCGCAAACAGCGCGGAGATGAATCCCCATACGGATTACCGGATTCTGAAGCTGGAACCGGCGCCCGTTCCGGAACTCAAAGAAATTGAGCGTAAGGTGCCGCGCCTCCCCTTCGTTCCGTCTTCCGATGCGGCGCGGGACGAACGCTGTCAGGAAATCTTTGCAATTCAGTCGGCGGGACTCGCCAAAAGAATAGAGCATACCCAAGCGGAAACAGCCGTGATCGGCATCTCCCGCGGACTGGATTCCACGCTGGCGCTTCTGGTCTGCGTCAATACGATGAA
>ENA-UOJE01003146-UOJE01003146.1-human-gut-metagenome-genome-assembly--contig:-C23-NODE-3146-length-11499-cov-8.489514_pt1 | contig 11499 bp, 11 predicted proteins | sample MGYA00242341_ERZ723888 | MGnify/ENA metagenome assembly ERZ723888 | reverse complement strand
GTCACAGGGCCTACCGGTCCTACTGGCCCCTCCGGCCCCACCGGCGTCACAGGGCCTACCGGTCCTACTGGCCCCTCCGGCCCCACCGGCGTCACAGGGCCTACTGGTCCCACTGGCCCCACCGGACCTGCCGGAAATACGGTCGAATGTTCTTGTGTAGCACAAATGCGTCATGTGCTCGCACAGATTATTGCCCTCTATCCGAATGATAATGTAGTTGTCAGCATGGAAAGTGGCAACAATGCCAGTGGTCGTGCCAAGACCCTGTTGCCCGGACCCATCACCAATCCCAACTCCGGTTTGCTTCAGCTGGCAAACAATCAGGGCGTTCCGCAGGAGGCAGTTTCTCTTTGCCGAATCGCCGCGGTCCGTGTCACCAGTGCCACCTATAACAATACCATCACCTACCTCTCTGCCCCCACTCCCGCCCCGGAAGGGTGCGGTGCAGACTGTCAAAATGCGGTGCGTAGCTATCTACCAACCGGAACCACCGGCGCCGCTATCAAGGCGGGTGGGCAAACGGTTGCTCAAGGCACGGTTATTCAAAACCAATTTGGTATGCTGGTTTTGGTAGGTCCCAACAACAGCGATCCCACCTTTGTCTCTACTTGCAAAGCGGAAATTCTGACGAAATAAACCCTCATACAAAAGAGAGCTGCCTAAAGGTAGCTCTCTTTTGTATGATCTGGTCTAATTTTGAAACAGATCCTATTTTCAGAACATTTGTTTGACATCGTGCTGACAATGTGATACGATGTAGGCAAAGGGGGAAAAACTATGGCGGCAATACATGTGCATGCTCCGCTGGATGCGGGACAGCAGCTGCAGCTAATGCAGGAGGACGCCCGTTTCGATGTGGCGGATAATGACGCTATGGATAACAGCTGTATTCCGGATCCTTCTATATTCGCGGATATTTCCTCCCGTCCCGCCCCCTCCAAGGTTCCCAAAGTTTTTCTCTCCAATAACTGCGTTTTTAACTGCGCCTACTGCGGCTGCCGCTGCAGCAACGAAGAACGCGGTCGCTACAGTACCGAACCCCGTCAATTGGCGGAACTGGCTGTGAACGAAGCGGTTAAAAACGGACACGGCGTATTCGTCACCTCTGCCATCTGCCGCAGCGCGGACTACACGGAGGAACGGATCGTCGCCACTCTGAAATACATGCGGGATGATTTGGGATACACCGGATACATCCACGCCAAGGTTATGCCGGGAACCGATCCGTTCCTTATCGAACAGGCCAGCCTTTATGCCAACCGTCTGAGCGTCAATATCGAAGTGGCCCGCTCTTCCGGATATGCACGCGTGGCCAAACAGAAAAACCGGGATAACATCCTTGCCCCCATGGGTCGGATCAGCAGCTTGATTCGGCGCAGAAAAGCCGAGGCGGGGCCTCATCGCACATTTTTTGCCACCTCCCAGACCACTCAGCTGATGGCGGGAAGCACCCAGGAGGATGACCGCACCATCCTGTGTCTTTCCGATGCCTTGTACCGTACCTATCGTCTCAGCCGGGTGTACTATACAGCCTTTCAGTATCGGTATCCTGCCAAAGGATATGATCTTGATCCCGTATCTACCCCCACCTGGCGTACCAGACGGCTATATCAAGCCGACCGGCTGCTGCAGCTATACGGCTTTACACCGGAGGAAGTCACCCCTGCCGACGCACCGCTTCTGGACGAGGAACTGGATCCCAAGCTGGCCTGGGCCATGCGCAACATCCATCTTTTTCCGGTGGAGATCAACAAAGCCGACTATGATACCTTACTGCGCATCCCCGGAATCGGTGTGATTTACGCCAAAAAAATCCTGCGGGCGCGGCGGTACGGAACCATCACCCACGAAACGCTGCGCCGGATTGGGGTATCTTTGAAGCGCAGCATCTACTTCATCACCTGCAATGGAAAATACGCGGGAGGGACTGCCGTCGACCGGCCGGACAGGCTTCGTATGCTCCTTGGCACCTCTTCAACCCCTGTATATGAACAGCTATCCTTCTGACTTTCTCTGATATCGCAGACTGTTACCATCGTTTGATAAGAGACAGCAGTCGATGGAATGAAAAGCAGCGGCTGTCTGGTTCAATGCTTTTTAATAGATAAGGCTTTCCAGCTACTGAATCACCTTTTTCCCGTATGCCTTGGAATATGCTGCGCAAACTATCCCTACAGCTATGAGAAAGGAGCGCGGCCGCTTTGCAAAACGCCAATATTCTTTTGATCATCAATCCAGCAGCCGGCAAAAGGAAGGCCAGAACCGGACTGTGCGATATTGTGGAACAATTTTGCCAAAAAGGCTGCCGCGTCACCGTTCATACCACCCTGGAGCCTGGGCATGCTGCCCGCTTAACGGCGGAATATGCGGATCAATACGATCTCATCGTCTGCTGCGGAGGTGACGGCACCCTCAGCGAGGTGGTGTCCGGATTGCTGCAAACCGACTGCCAGAAACCGTTAGGTTATATCCCGGCGGGAACCACCAACGATTTAGCCGCCAGCCTGCATTTATCCCGCAGCATGAGCAAGGCGGCGCAAGCCGTTTTGCAGGGAGAAAGCCGCGCTTTGGACATTGGCCGCTTCAACCACCGTTTTTTCACCTATATCGCCTCTTTCGGCGCCTTTACCGAAGCGTCCTATGCAGCGCCCCAAGTCGCTAAAAACACTTTCGGTCATTTGGCCTATGTGATGGAGGGAATCAAGGACTTGTCCGGTATCCGCCCCTTTTCCCTGACGGTGGAATCGGATGACCACCGGCTGGAAGGTCCCTTCGTATACGGATCGGTGAGCAATACCACCTCTATCGGCGGGGTGATCAAGCTGCCTTCCCCGCTGGTTGATCTTGGTGATGGACGGCTGGAGGTGCTGCTGGTTCGTCCGCCGCAGAATCCCACCGAATTGGGCCGCATATGGCAATGTTTACAGAAGAAACGATATGATGGAGAACTGGTATACCTGTTTCAGACTTCCTCTCTGGATATTCACTGCCCAGAGGTTTTTCCCTGGTCTCTGGACGGGGAACGGGAGGAGGGCAGCGACCGTGTGGAAATCCGTTGTCTGCATCACGCTGTTACGCTGCTGGTCCCTCCAAAAAAGGAGAATGTCTGACCCGTATTCTCCTCCTCTTCGTTTACGTCATCTCCCGAAAAGCCAGATTATGTTCCATGGCATACTGCTGCACACCGGATTCGCCTTCGGCTGTGTCTCAGCCGTCTCAATATGAGATTCTGGAACGGACTGGTTCTGGGGTTGGGTTTGGGTTTCTCCTTCCAATCTGACAGATCGTTTTCAGAAAAGAAGCGGCAATCTATGTGTGTTCCTCAGTTTTCTATGTCTAATAAATTTCTTCGGATATGACAGTCGCAGAATAAATCGCCGCGGGATATATATCCCGCGGCGATTTAAATTCTAGCAATACGCTCAGTCGTTTTTCTCCGTTTTCCATTTGATCACTTCACCGGTTATCGCATCGATTTCGAATTCCGCTTCCACGGCAGCTGTCTCGATTTCCCCTTCATAGATCAGCCGGCCGTCGTCCTCATCCAGTTCCAATTCCACAACCTGGCCGCCGGGGAGCCGAGCTTCGGCGATCTGTTTGGCTTTATCCATCCCGATCACCTTTCCGGAGAGCGTTGTGTTCGGATGATCATCGTCTGTATCCTGATCCCACTGGATGATCTCACCCGAATAGGCGTCGATCTCAAAATCCACCTCTACATTGTCTTTTCTGATCTCACCCTCATAGATCCAGCGGCCGTCTTCCTTGTCCAATTCCAATTTCGTCACCGTACCGCCAGTCAGCCGCCCTTCCGCAATTTCCTTCGCCCGATCCAGGCCGATTACAGAAGCTTGCGGAGAGGTGGGAGTGGTGGGCTTGTCGGAAGAATCCGGGCGATTGTGGTCATCATCGTCTTCCCGTTCCTGTTCCCATTTCAGAATATCGCCGGTAAGAGCGTCAATTTCGAATTCATGCTCCATACTGCCGAGAAGGATGTCAACTTCATAAACGATTCTGCCGTCCTCCATATCGTATTCCACCTTGGTCACCCTGCCGCCGGGTACCTTGCCCAAGGCAATCTCCTTCGCCCGTTCAGTCCCAATATAATTCTTATCGCTTACCTGACCGGAAGAGACGATCTGATTGGCTCCCGGCTCTTTTGAGAGAAGAATCAAGGAAAGATCGGTGATGGACAATCCCGCCAGAGATTCGGCTTTGAGTGTGGGATCCTTCGCCAATATCTCCCGGATAAGGTTCGCCTTACCCATGGAAATGCCAAACTGATGCGCTGTTTCTTTCAGAGCCTGATCCTCCGCCAGCGTCTGACTCAGTACCGCCGCTTCCACAGCGCTCTGCTCCAGCGCCTGGGTGATATCAGCGGTAATCTGCTCCTGCAGCCGCTGGCCCCGCGAAGTATCCGAATCCTCCACCGACACCAGCACCGAATTTTTGATATCGCTGATATAGCCCTCCCGGACCATCGCACCAATCAGGGCGTTGACAGCCACATTCAGATGGGTGTTCTTCAAATCCATATCGTCTAAAATGGTTTTGGCGTCTTCATTAAGAGCCGTTACCGCGGTCACCCGTTCCCGGCGATTGACCCTCAGCTCCACGCTGGGATTGACATCAATGGTGGCGACCGTTTCCGCCTTATTCATATAACTATAGCTAAAAATACCGCCCGTCACCAATACCAGGGCGGCGGCGACCGCCACTGCCGCCCACAAAACCGGACGGCGCTTATTCTTCTGTACAGCCGGATTTTCCATAACCCGTATCCTCCTTTGATCTTCCACAGCGGCCAGAACAGCCGGCAGAACCTCCGGCGCCTGCTCTTGGACAGCCCGGCGCAGACTGGCTTCCAATTCTCTTTTTTTCATTTTCCGGTTTATTCTGTTTCCATTCATCTTGCCGCGTCCCCTTCCATCAGCGCTTTCTGCAGCTTGGCTAAGGCCCGATGATACCTGGACAATACCGTGGACAAAGGCAGCCCCAACAAGGAAGCCGTTTCCCGGTGCTTCATACCGGCTACCACGTGAAGCATGACCACCTGCCGTTCCTCTTCACCCAGTACCTGCATCGCGCAGTCCAGCACCATCCGGTCTTCCGACCGGCTGACTTCGTTTTCTTCAGCGGGAATTTCCAGCGTTTCATCCTCATCGCCGCCGGGAAAACGACGGTTCTCCCGCAGTCGCATCAGTGACAGGTTGCGGGCAACGGCCATAATGAATCCCCGTGGACGCCCTTGAGGGCGATAATCAGCGGCTCCGGAAACAAGCTGCACATAGGTATCCTGCATAAGCTCCTCCGCGTCGTGTGGATTTTTTACAATGGACAGGATACATCCATATACCGCGCGGGAGGTCCGGTGATAAAGCGCCGACAGCGCCTCCCGGTCCCCTTTTCCCACCCGAACCAGCAGAGCGTCCTCCTCCGCCCGGGTCTGCCGCGTTTGATTTTCATTTTGAATGGTCGACAGCATGCAAAAGAAAAACATGGATGTTCCCCTCTCATCTTGTTAATGCGGGAGAAGCTTATTTTATCGCATGATATAAAAAATTTTTTTCGGGATGTCCGCCATCCCGCTGTTTATTGTACCATATTCCTCTCACCGGGACAATTGCGCAAAAAAGCATCCCATTGTATGAAACGGGATGCTTCCGGAACAGCTCTGTTCATTTATCGTATGAGCATCGTCAGCCATACGCCCAAAGCGGTGCCCAGCGCACCGCCCCCCAGTCCCACGGCCAATGTACGGCGAAAACGGCGGCGGTTATGCCTTAGCCCTGTATAAGTCCCCACCGAACGAACCAGCCGTCCCGCTTCGTCATGCAGCATGGCAGGATCGGCATCCGCACAGTTGGCGCGCACGATCAGCAACGCCCTTTCAAAATAAACGCTGCCGGTATCGCTGACCTCGATTATCTGCCGGTTGACGCCCTTGATCATATCCATCGGCCTCCCATATCCCTTTTTCAAAAGTATGGATCAATTTTCCTGCTCTATACATCAACGATGCATGGATTATTTCTTGATGCAAGGTGTGTTAACTCTTTGTAAAATTTCAGATTGGCGTCGCAATTGAATTGGACTGTGGAAAACTCTGTTGAAAGTGTGGATAAACCTCTTTATTTCCCGCTTTTGACCTCGGTGGAAAATGTGGAAGCCAGATAATCGCCGCATAAATGGGAAAATTTGGTGGATACGGAGGGTTGAATGACCTTTACGCCCAGCGATAAAAAAAGTGGAATCCGTCTTCATTCGGCATAATCCGTCTTTTCCCTCGACTATAATTTGAGATAGGACAACGGGCTGAGAGGGGGACCGGCGGTATGCCTGTCATATACATAGATGTTTTGCTGGCGCTGAATCTTTTTATTGATTTTCTGCTGCTGAGCGCTACCGCTCGGTTGAGACGCCGCCCCCACCGCCGCTGGCGGACGGTGCTAGGCGCGCTCTTCGGCGCCGCCTGTTCCTGTCTCATCTTTTTGCCGGATATGCCGTCGGTACTGTCGGTGGCAGTGAAACTGGCGGCGGCGGCCATCATCGTGCTGATCGCCTTTCCCTGGGCGGGAATCTCCGCCTTTATAAAGGACGGCATTGTTTTCTTTGTCTCTTCCACCATCTTTGCAGGTCTTTCCATGGCCATATGGTTTTTTGCCGCCCCCAAAGGCTTCTATGTTGTCAACGGAGTGGTTTATTACGATGTGGCCCCTTTGACCCTGGTGGCGCTCACGGTGGTAAGCTATGGCGTTTTATGGTTCTGGGACCGCTTTACCCGGAAAAAAGCGCCTTTAGGCGGTACATACCAGTTGGTGTTGGATTACGGACTGGGAGCGGTAACAGTGAATGCTCTTCTTGATACCGGCAATCACTTGACAGAAGTTTTTTCCGGCAGTCCGGTGGCCGTCATCCGCAGAGATGCCGTAAGCACGGCGCTCCCCGCCCCTCTTCAGGAAGCCGCCGCCTGTACCCTGCAGAATCGGGAACCGGTTCCGGCCGGACCGGATGAACCGGCTGCGGCGGTGAAAAGCAGCGGACTGCGCTTGGTTCCCTATCATTCGGTTGGAGGCAGCGGACTGCTGCCCGCCTTCCGCCCCCAAAACGCCGTGCTGATCTCCTCGGCGGGCATTTCCAGAGATGTGACAGGACTCTACACAGCGCTTTGCGGTGATCTGGGCCGCGGTGAGTATGATGCGCTGATCGGCAGCGATCTGGCGGAATTGACCGGACAGAGCGCGAGCAAACCAGCGGAAGGACAGGATAAACGTGGATAATCATATCAATGAGGCGCGGGAACAGGATTTCCCCATTGCCTATACGACGGAAGGGCGCTTCCGATGCTGTCTGGCGGGGATTCGGCGATGGTTGAAGAAACTCTATGTCTTCCTTTTCGTTGATCAGTCGGCGGATGAAATTTATTATATCAACGGTGCGGATACCCTTCCCGCCCCTTTGTCAGCCGAGGAAGAAGCGGCAGTTTTTCAGCGTATGGAAGCCGGCGATGAGAGCGCTCGGGAAGAATTGATCACCCATAATCTTCGGCTGGTGGTATACATTGCGCGCAAATTTGAAAATTCCGGGGTGGGGATTGAGGATCTGATCTCCATCGGCACCATCGGCCTGATTAAAGCAGTGAACACCTTCTGCCCCACACGCAATATCAAGCTTGCCACTTATTCCTCCCGCTGCATCGAGAATGAAATTCTGATGTATCTGCGCAAGAACGCCCAGCAGCGTAACGAATTGTCCATAGACGAACCGCTGAATGTGGATTGGGACGGCAATGAACTGCTGCTGTCGGATATTTTGGGAAGCGATCCGGATATCGTGAACCGCGGAGTGGAACAGGAGGCGGAGCGGGATCTGCTGCTGGAATGTGTCAGCCGTCTTTCCGAAAGGGAGCAGCTTATCATGCGGCTGCGGTTCGGCATCGATGGCAACAAGGAACATACCCAAAAAGAAGTCGCGGATATGCTGGGAATCTCCCAGTCTTATATCTCCCGTTTGGAAAAAAAGATCATCAAACGGCTGAAAAAAGATATCGAGCGTTCTTGCTGAACGCTCGATATTCAGCGTATTGAGAACCACTTCTATCTTGGAAAGCGGCATGAATGGTTGCATTCATGCCGCTTTTTCCGTTTTACAGCTGCTTTCTTTTGGAACCGCCTCAATATTTATATACCGGACAAGCAGAGGATTACAGATCGCCGCAGCAGCTTTCCTGCTTCTGAATCAACTCCACACAAAGCTGCAAATCCTCAGTATTTTCAATATTGACGTTTGCTTCCAGAATTCTGTTTTTGATATCAATAGGGATTTGCTCAAACTGTTCCCGTAAAGCGGGATTGACATAGGACATCCGCTTTCCCTCCACATCTTATTACTGGATATCTTTATTATATGGAGAAAGAAAGCTATTATCCTTTCACGCCGTATGACACAAACGGCCGCTTGCATCATACAGAAAGTTTTTTTGCATAGCGTGCAACAAAATCCTTTATAAAAGACTCTTACTCTTTAAAGGAGGAACAGTCAGCTTCACATCAGAGAACAGCTTCCGCTGATGGATTTCTGTTCCTGATATTTTGCTGCCACTTTTTCCCATTGATATGTACACATCGATTTATCAGCGCAATTTATATGTGTAAAATGCACAAAATATAATAATTCCCCCAACATTATTGACGATAAATGTAGAGAGGGATTGTATTCTGCCTCAAATCCTGTATTTTAGTTGACTAACTCGGTGAATTTGATTATAATTGATTTCAAATTCTTCAATGTCAACTGGCAATCTGTTCCTTCACCTTTGTGTTTTTACCGTTTTGAACAATAGATGTTTCTTATCAATCACTGGGATAGGGACACGGGGAATCGGGAAAGGGATGACGCAGAATCATGCAGGATACGCTTGATTTAAAAGAAATTTTTTATTTATGCCGGAAACGGTGGAAATGGATCGTCGGCAGCACGGCGGCAGGTTTTCTGCTGTTGTTTTTGTTCGCCACCTTTATTCTGCCGAAGAAATATACTTCTTCGGTAGAACTCTATGTCAACAGTAATGGTGTCCAAACCGATGGGGACGCTGATATCAATTCCATCAATGCATCCCAGAAGCTGGTAAAAACCTATATTGCCATTCTTCAGAATGATAATATTCTGGAACAAGTTGCGCAGCGGCTCAGCGAAAAAACCGAAACGGATGCGCTGAGAAGCATGCTGTCCATGAAGGCTGTGGACGGCACGGAGGTTCTGCATATCAGTGCTGAAACCAAGGACCCGGAATTTTCCGCTGAAATCTGCAATACCCTGGCTGAACTGGCGCCTGCCGAATTGCAGCGGGTGGTAAAGGCCGGTTCGGTGGAGATTATCGGTCCAGCTAAGGTCAACTACGAAAAATCATCCCCCAAAAGACTCAATTATTCCTTAATTGGGCTGCTGCTTGGTCTGGCCATCTCTTTTGGCACAGTGATCATCCAGTATTTATTGGACAACACCATCAAAGGTGAGGATGATCTGAAGCAAAGGATCGACGTACCGGTTCTCGGTGAGATTCCCAGCTTTGAGAACCCTGTGAAGGGAGGCGGTAAACGTGCCAAATAAAAAGCCTGCCAGCCGTCTGAATACCAACGTCACCAAAAGCGGTACCTTCCAGATTGTGGAAGCTTATAAGATTATCCGTACAGGATTGCTCTTTGCCCTGTCTACCGCCCAAGAGAAATCCATCGTCTGCACCAGCGCCGAACCGGGAGCCGGGAAATCCACCACTTGTTCCAACGTGGCGATCACCATGGCTCAAACCGGCGCCAAGGTAATTCTTATCGACGCCGATATGCGCAAGCCCACCCAGCATAAGATTTTCCGCGCCAACAATGCCCAGGGACTATCCAAGCTCCTCAGCGGTCTGGCTGCTATGAAGGATACCATTCAGCGAGATGTGGTAACCAATCTGGACTTAATCACCTCCGGTCCGATTCCGCCCAATCCTTCCGAACTGTTGGGATCGGAAAACATGCTGAATCTTTTAAACCGTCTGTCGGAAGAATACGATTATATCTTTATAGATACGCCGCCGGTCAACGTGGTCTCCGATGCCTTTATGCTGGCAAAAAAAGTGGCCGGCGTGATGCTGGTGGCTCGTCAGAAGCAGACCCATTACGAAGAACTGCAGAAAGCGGTGGAAAGCATCCGGGCCTTGGAAGCCAATGTGCTGGGTGTCGTTATCACCGATGTCAGTGAACAGAATAAACCCTACGGCGCCTACAAAAGCTATAAGGCATACGACTACGAATACGGCAAAGCCTAGGCAAAAACATCCCCTGCCGCTTGCTTCGGCAGGGGACCGTTGTATCCCGGCATGGATACGGGAAAGGAAGAGTGAAAAATATGGATAAGCCAAAGAAAAAGTTGAGCGCAAAAGCCAAGACACTGATCACCATCGGAGTCGTCCTCGGCGTCCTGCTGTTGGTCGTTCTGATCGGTTTTTTAATTCTCCATGGCTATATCAGTAAAATCCAATACGATCCCGGCACGCAAAGTATAGTGGACAGCATTCCGGAAGATGATGACGGAGAATCTTCTCAGCCGGATTCACCAGCATCGGATATCAATGATTTGGAAAGCAAGGTTGAATCCAATTATAACAACAACAAAATCCCGCTGGCGTATGATAAAGACGTTTTCAATATCATGCTAATCGGCAGCGATACCCGCATATCCGGCCATTGGTCCCGCTCTGATACCATGATGCTGGTCTCCATCAACAAGAAAACCCATAAAATCATCGTCACTTCTCTTCTGCGGGATATTTATGTACAAATCCCAGAGATTAATAAAAGCAATCGTCTTAATGCCGCTACTGCCTTCGGAGGACCCGCTTTGCTGCTGAAAACAGTGGAAGAGAACTTCCGTGTCAAAGTGGACAGGTATATGGCGGTGGACTTTTTCTCCTTTATCGACATCATCGATCAATTGGGCGGTATAGAACTGGAACTGACTCAGGCGGAGGTTGACGTGGCCAATAACTATATCCGTGAGATCAACCGGCTGACCAATAAACCTCAAGACGACGGTCTGCTGACCGCTCCAGGTCTGCAGAATGTAACCGGCAAACAGGCGCTGGGCTATGCCCGAAACCGGTACAGTGGCGGCGGCGGAGATTTCGGCCGCACCAACCGGCAGCGAATCGTGCTGGAGAAAATGTTCGATAAGGTGAAGGGCCAAAGCATAACACAGCTTGATAAGCTGATGAACGCCTTTCTGCCCAAGGTAAGAACCAATCTTGAAACCGGCGAATTGTATTCCTTGGTTTTAGGTCTGCCGGAGTATACAGGCTATGAAATTGATTCCTGGGCGGTTCCCATGAGCGGTGCCTATAAATATATGCGGGTCAACGGAGCGTCTGTTTTAGGCATCGACTTTGACAAGTGTATCGCAGAAATGCATAAACGGATTTACGGATAAACCAGACAACGGGCGGCTGCAGATCGCAGC
>ENA-UOJE01003143-UOJE01003143.1-human-gut-metagenome-genome-assembly--contig:-C23-NODE-3143-length-11503-cov-8.633298_pt1 | contig 11503 bp, 9 predicted proteins | sample MGYA00242341_ERZ723888 | MGnify/ENA metagenome assembly ERZ723888 | reverse complement strand
AATTGATATGTGCTCAGAAATCTGTCTACTGATTAAGACCGTATTACGTCGATTTAATTTCTTATTTAATTCTCGGATTAATTCTTGCTGCTTTTGAGGGTCAATTCGATAAAGATTGATCTGTCCCATTTTTACTACCTCCATGTTAATTTATATAATTAAGTTACTTATTCCAAAGCCCTCATAATCTTCTCACGCTCCCCGCTGCCATTGGTTGCAAGCCGCAGGAGGGGGATATCGTATTTTGCCAGAATGGTATTTTTCAGTTCATCCCGGCGCTGCTGTTCCGGTTTGTTTTCGTGAAAGGCAAAGCCATCCACCTCGATCACCAGCTTGCAGGACTTATCCTGCTTATAATACACGACGAAATCCAGAGAAGCCCTATTGTTAACGTACAGCAGCTCCTCGTCATTCAGCAAATCCACCGTATTCAGCAGGTTGCGCAGCAGCACTCCCTGGGTATAACTGAATCGGTTATACTCCGGTTGTACGAGAATCTCTTCCAGCAGCACACGCAGAATTTCTTCGGATTGCTGGCGTGCATCCGAATTCATCTTGGCTTTCAGCGGAATCAGCTTTTTTGCGTACTGTTTGTAGAGTAAATCGAAAACCGATACCACCTTGCTCTCAATCACGTTATCATCCAACGTGCTGTACTGGATATAGCGGATTAAGTCTCCGATATCCTTCCCCTTTTTATAGAACAAGTCGTGATCCGTTACCAATACAAACTGTTTCACAGCCCGGGACACGGCCACGTTCACCATATGCGGGTCATCCACAAATTCCAACCCACGCTGTCCGCTCCAAGTGTTGTCCAATACGGTGGACAGGATCATCAAGTCCTTTTCCCGTCCCTGGTACTTATGTACCGTATCACTTTGGATTTCGTGAGGAAGCAAATTCCCCGCCTTATCGGCCTGCTTACGATACGGCGTAACAAACCCGATATTTTCATAATGTGTCGCAAGGGATGGATTCCTTAGAATCTCTTCAAGTGTTACATCCAATTCCCGTTGATTATACGACCCTTTTTTATCGCCATGGGTTACCCGACGCATATGATTGCCCTCTGCTGTTTTATACAGTATCAAAGGATTTTCCGACAAATCGGGGCTTGTGTAGGGAATCAATTCGCCGTCATAATATTTTTGGTTGCAAAATTCGATTATGTGTGGATGACAGCGATAATGCTCACGAAGAATCTCCCGGGGCAGACTGTTCCCGTATAAGTCGATTAACGAGGAAAGGATGCTGTGCCGAAAATAGTCATAAACCAGATCGGGCGGAGCTGTTTGCAGCTTAGGCTCGATTTTTTTATCGGTAATCTGCGGAAGCTGCTTCACGTCACCCACCACAATCACATTGCGGCAGCAGGATAACGCAAGGGTACCGGTAATCAAATCCACCTGTGATGCTTCATCAATAATGACCGTATCGAGCAAATAATTCTGCGGAATTGAGCGGCGCAAAGCATGGGTGGTGCTGAGGATAACAGGGTAGGCTCGGATAAACTGATCAAAACAAGCCTTAAAACTTTTCTTGGTAAAGTTCTTTTTCGGTAACGCACTGTGACTCTGATACAGACACTTGCGAAACAGCTTTTCGGAATACTGTTGATGCTGTTCCAACAGCTTATCAAAGGATGCGTCGGCCAGTTGGTTTTCCAATGCCGCAACTTCATTTTCCAGCTTTCGAATTTGTTGCCGATAAAAGGTTCGTTCAAGTACCAGCAGCACAGATGTCTCCTGCTGCTGGTACTTACGAAACGCTCCTCTATATTTCAGCAGCATTTTCAGCCGATATAGAAATTTCTGTGTATAATCCCGCTCTTTAGCTAATGAGGTTTCTGCCAGGAAAGAAATAATACGGTCCGCATTCGCCTTCAGCATCGGGAGTTTATGGATTTCCACAACATCTTGGCGGCTGTAGTACTCTTCGAAATGTTCCTGCTCCAGTTGCCATGCCTGCAGTTCCTGGGTGAGCTGCGCTCTTTGCCTGTCCTTTTTCAGCAAGTCGTTTAATCTGGTGTTCAGGCTTTCGATAATTTGAACCAGCTCTTCCTTTTCTTCCTGACAGTTCCAGCCATCTACTTTCGGCAAAGGGGGATGTGCAAAAAAGGCTTCCTGGTTGGTCTTTTTACCAAGTAATGCTGTTAGAAATCCATAGCCGTTTTTCTCTAATTTTTCAATGACATTTTTGACCGCTTCATTATTGTTTGAAACCACCGCCACACTTTTCCCCTGAATGGCTACAAGGTTGGCAATGATATTCAAAATCGTCTGGGTTTTGCCGGTGCCGGGAGGCCCCTCTATCACGGAAATGGAGTGGGTAAGAGCATTTTCCAGCGCTGCTTTCTGGCTTAAATTAAAACGGAAGGGAAAAATGATGCCGTCCATATCCGGTGTTCTGTCCTCAACCGGCAGCCGATTTAAATACCGTCCCAACACACTGTCAGGATGAACCATTGTAAGCTGTTCCATCTCCTGTTTCAGATAGGCATCTTCCGCTGGGTCATCGGTTGTATACTGCGAAATGTCCCGCAGATATTTAAGTATTTGCTGTGCGTAGTCATTGTCGGCGCCGTTCTCCACAAGGGACAACTCGTCTGGTCTCACTGTCATTGCATATCCATTCTTCTGCAAAATCCGTATGTACCTTTTAAAATCAAGTATCTGCTCTGGCTCATAGACAGGTAAGTTGTTGACATAGACAATTTGACCGTCCATATCCAGAACCTTCGGATTTTCAAGAACCTCTACAGCATCCAGGTTATATGGATAGGAACGACCGTTTTGATAGGTAACATTCATTTTGCCCATAGCAAAATCAGGAGCAAAGTCACGGATTTCCCTGGTCTTATCCTCACCTTTAATCAAAATCATGATTTGATCTCTGTTTATAACCATATCATCGTATCCTTTGGGCAGCCTATGGCTGGTCGTATGTGAATATTCAACACTATTTGTGGTTATTTTACCACACTCTCTAGCATCTTTCAAATATATTTGTATTTATCTATAATTCGATTTATAAAGCTTCTATCTTTTATAAAATTTTATTTTTAGGTTATCAAACCCTTCACTCAACCGCAAATAGAGTGAGGGGATCTTTTCTGTCGATTGCTATTTGCGGCAATTTTGTGTGAATTTCCTTAAAAATTGGTGCAACCGCCTTTCCCAACCGCAAATAGAGTAGGAGGTCCTTTTTGCACTTTGACAACTGAATAAAACAATCCGGATACTTTCCCCCCTGTGACGGCCAAACCGTCAGCCGGAGAAGCGAATGCGCCAGGACGGGAGGCAAGCCTCCCCGAGCGATTTCCATCACGCTTCCAGCACGGAGCGACATCCGTGTGGCGATGAAAGCAGGGGCTACAATGATACTCCCGTCCAGCCACAGTTACAAACAATGGGGGCGGCTCCCAGAGATCCTGGGAGGGGGCGGCAATTCCGCCCCGTGACGCCGTTTCGTCCACGGCTGTCCGGACTGTTCGCACACGCAAAAAAATAGAGCCGTCCTATGGCTTTTGGGAGCAACTTGTGGTATGGTGTCGTCGGAATCCTTGTACCTTGACAACCGCATACCGGTCGCTCCTCTCGTAAAACCATGGGCGGCGGAATGGAGGAAACATGAAACAACCCTTGTACTGGAAAGACGAACGGCTTCGTCACGCTGCCGTTCTGTTCACGGAAACACCTCTGGACAGAAAACGGGTCATAAGATGTTTACTGGATAGTCTGTATGCCGTTGCGCAGCAAAAAAACGTCCCCTCCGCCGCATAACTAAAAACGGGAGGAAAAATGATGACACTGGATAAAATCAGAGAAAAGAATAAGATCGTCCGGGCGGTGATTTACGCCCGATTCAGTTCGGACAACCAGCGGGACGAAAGCATCGATGCCCAGTTACGGGCGATACACGAATATGCCCAGCGCAATGATATTCTGATTATCGAAGAATATATCGACCGTGCCCGCTCCGCAACCACCGACAATCGGCCCGAATTTCTGAGAATGATTGCCGATTCCAAGAAGGAGACTTTTGACGTGGTGCTGGTACACAAGCTGGATCGATTTGCGAGAAACCGTTATGACAGCATCGGCTACCGCATGGAGCTGAAAAGGCACCATGTATCTCTCATCAGTGTGCTGGAACACCTAGACGATGAGAGTCCCGAAAGCCTGATTCTGGAATCGGTGCTAGAGGCCATGGCTGAATACTATTCCAAGAATCTGGCTAGAGAGGTGCATAAGGGCCTGCGGGAAAATGCGCTGAAGGCCAAGCATACCGGCGGTATTCCGCCATTGGGTTATGACGTTGATCCCGAAACTCGTCTGCTGGTCATCAACGAGCACAATGCAGAAGCTGTACGGTTGATTTTTCAGTTATATCTGGAGGGCGTAGGCTATGGAGGTATCGCCCAGGAACTGACCGCACGAGGATTTCGGTCGCAGCTTGGTAAGGTTTTCTCCAATAACGCCATCCACGATATCCTAGCCAACGAGAAATACGCCGGCGTATATGTGTTCAATAAGGCATCAGCAAAGGATGTGGACGGCAAACGCAACAGCCATCGCTTCAAAGACCCGGAGGAAACCATCCGTATTGAAGGTGCAGTCCCGGCCATCATATCCCGGGAGGATTTCGATGCCGTCCAGCAGAAGATGGCCGCCCGCAAACACAAGCGGACGGCCTGCAACGCCAAGGAGGTATATCTGCTCTCCGGGAAAATTATCTGCGGCGAATGCGGCAGCACCTATTACGGCAATCGCAAATGCTGTGGGCGGAACAAGACGCTGATGATAACTTACCGCTGCACCGGCAGACAAAAAAAACACAACTGCCGGAACAAGGAAATCCGCCGGGAATATATCGAAGCCTTCGTGCTGGAGAAGCTGTCGGCCTATGTTTTCGATGAAAGCATGATTCCCCAGCTGACCCGCATGTACGGCGCATATCTGGCGGAACGGGATGCAGACAGCTTTAAAAAGCGAGAGGCGCTGAAGCACTCCATCGCCACACTCAAAAAGGAGATTGATAACCTTCTGCTTCTGGCGGCACGGGTATCCTCGGATTCCCTGGCCGAGAAGCTGGATGAGCTGGAAACTGTCAAGGCTCGGTATGAAGCGGAATACGCCGCCCTGTGCGCAGCCTCCGATACACCTGAGTTGACGGAGGAAGCCGTTCGGGACAGCTTTCTTCGAGCGCAAAACCTGTTCGCTGCCGGACAGCTCTCCACAACGAAGAAACTCATCGAACTCTATGTCGACAGGGTGGTCATTTACGCCGATCATGTTGAGGCGAGATTGATTCCGCACCCCGATTTGCTTCTGCCTGCCCCTACCGGGGAGGCCCCCTTCTCAAGCGAGAAGGGCTACATATCTGCTTCTATTTGCGTGGCTGAGCTTGGCGAAGACGCTTTCGCCTCCACCAGCGTCAGCCGCAAATTCCAGCAAATGCTGGGATTTGCGGCTGATTTTTTGCGCCGTTTTGCTGAGTAAATATGTAGGGAGCATGTGGAGGAAGACCTCCACATGCTCCTTGTAAACGACGACCTTGTCTAGGTATATGTTGACAAGCTGCTGCTTTTCCTTGAGCGTTCCGGACAGATACTGCTCCTGCGCCAGCTTGTACGCCCGCCGAATTTGTTCCTCACTGACGTCCGCGCTCCTGCCCTCGCTCTCGCACCGGATGATTTCCTCGTCCAGTGTTCGCTTGCGCTCCTCGGTGTCCTCCAGCGCCTGCAGGATGGCCTCGCTACCGGTTTTGGCCACAACGCCGACCAGGTTGTTCAGCTCCCGTTCCAGCCCGTCCCGCTGCCTTCGCAGCTGCTCCAGCCGTCCCAGCGCATCGCTGTCCTGCTTGGCACGGTAATCGTTATAGGATTCGGTGACCTTGCGCACGGATTCCTCGCTGAAAATTATCTTCGAGATCTCCCGCAGGACAAAATCTTCGATGGGTTCGCGGCGTATGTCCTTGTTGCGGCAATCCACGCCCGCCTTGAGATTGCGTCCGCCGCAGCGGTAGGTTACATAGAGATATTTGCTCCGCCCGCTGTGCTTCCGGCTCCCGCAGTAGGCGCTGCCACATTCGCCGCAAAAGATTTTTCCGGCCAGCAGATAGGATTCTTTGGCGGTGCAGGCGGTCTCCCGTCGTCGGGAGGCGAGCACCCGGGCCACTGCCTCGAAAGTTTTATTGTCCACGATAGGCTCGATCCCGCCCTCGATGCGTATGATCTCTTCGGCCAGCTTGCTCCGGTGGTTGTTCCGCTTGCCGTCGACCGATTTCTCCGCTGAGCGGTTGAAAACATACACGCCCCGGTATTTTTCGTTGCGCAAAATCTCGTACAGACTGTTCTTTCCGAAGGGCTTCCCTAAGCGCGTACGGTAGCCCATGACGTTCAGTTCCTGTACGATTTGGTTATAGCCCAGCCCGTTTTTTACGCTGTCAAAGATGAAGCGGATGGCCGGAGCCTCCTCCTCGTTGACAACTAATCGCCGGGTAGCCTCGTCCACCTTCAGTCCGTAGGGAGGCCGCCCTCCCGTAAACTGGCATTTGAGCGCGTTCTCTTTCATTCCCTTGCGCACCTCGCGGGATAGGTTTTTGGAGTAATACTCGCTCATCCCCTCCAGCATACTTTCTAGGATGATCCCCTCCGGCGAGTCGTCGATCTGCTCAAGTACGCTCAGAAGCGTTACGCCGTTTCGGCGCAGCTCCCGCCGGTACAAGGCCGAATCGTAACGGTTGCGCGCGAACCGATCCAGCTTGTGGACGAGCACAATGTCGAAAGACTGTTCTTTGGAGGCGGTGATCATCTCCAAAAAAGCGGGGCGGTCGTCGGTGGTGGCGCTCCGCGCACGGTCGATAAACTCCCGTACCACGACGATGCCGCATCGCTGGCAGTATTCCTTCATGGCCCGCAGCTGGGCCTCAATGGATTCCTCCCGTTGGTTGTCTGAGGAAAATCGTGCATACAAAACCGCTTTCGGTATCATTCCCCGTGCCTTCAAGTTGTCAACAATCGTCATGCTGTTCACTCTCCATTTCCTCTTGCAGCAGGCGGGAAATCATCTGACAAAGGACGGCTTCGCCGGGAATTTCGACAGCCTCGCCGACGATTTCTCTCGTCGTTTTTATCTCTCCACCGCTGCTGTTTTTGGGGATTAACGCCTTTGAAAGGGTGATTCGCTGTGTAACGCAGAGCATACCGGCCTCCCTTTCAGCCACACACATTACCACAAGGCTTTTCCAATGTCCAGCCAAAATAAAAATTCATCTATCCCCTCTGCCACTCCACTGCGTCGTCGAAGGACAGCATGCCGTTGATCCGTTTAACTTCCTCGACACAGTTGCCGCGCAGACGGACAAGGTCGATTTCATCAATCTCCTCCATGGAGGCCAACACGTTCATGGTCATCGCCAGCTCCACGGCGATTTTGAACAGCAGCCGTCCTGTCCGGTTATCGCTTTCCCGCACAATGCTTTTCAGCGTCGAGACCACAATGTTGGACAGATAATTTTTGTTTTTCTCCGACGAAACATAGCCGCAGTAAAACTCAATCGCCTTTTCGATAAACTCGCTTTGACTCCTGCAGTTGTCATCCTTCTGCCACCTTTTTGCCTGCTCCATGATTTCCGGATGAAGCCAAACGGAAAATCGGGCTTTTTTCTCTCGCATCATATCGATCCCTCCATTTTTGACGACGGTGTCGGAACAAACGACGCTACGCCGCTATTTTTACCTTTTCCGGCGCCGGACATCTTCCCGCAGGCCGAAAACCGGCGCCGGATTTTAAAGATTTCCTATTGGCGGAAACTCCCGTAACGGTCGGCTCTGCCGGTCGTTGTGAACCGAGCCGTGCGCCGTTTACGGCGCCGGCTCTTTCTCCCGCTTCATTTTCGAACGCGCCATGCCTTGCCGGTGAGGGCGTCGGGTGCGTTCCGTCTCCTCGGCCACCTCTCGATTTCCCCGTCAAATCCGTGTGGAAACGCGCGTTTTGGGGCCGCTTAACCGACTTGGGCGGGTCAATCCTCGATGGGAGCAGCGTCCTTATCAAAAGCCTGCGGTTTCGCATGGGATAAATGCGGTTTTACGCGGCGCGCCCGTTCACTCAGTTCCCGGCGCTTCTCGTCGCTGAGCGGCACTCTAAAACGGACAGAAAAAAGAAACTTCGGCAAACGGTAGGTCACGCTGCCGTCCCCGCCGTCACGGATCAGCCGATAAAGGTGCGGTGCGGCTGATCGCGCTTTCTCGATGTTCCGCTTGATTTTACCGTTGTAGGTATACACCTCCACCGTATCTTCTTTTTCGTTGAAGAGGATGATGGTCTCTTTTTCGATAGCTGTTAGTTTTGCCATAGCCTTCTCCTGTTCTTTTTCTGTAGTATCGTATCTTCCGGTGCGTCTGGTTCTCTTGGGTTTTGTTTATGAGCAATCTTAAACACTAGCCCGGTGTGGTGTCCTGCCCTGCACACCATTCAGGGGGCAGGTCACACACGATGTAGAGGTTGCTGGTCCTACGCCCGTCGGAGGCATACCGCTCCTTCTTCTTTACAAGTCCGATGTCGCAGAGCTCATGGAGTGCCTTGTCCACTGTCCGCCGTGTGCATCGGCACATTCTTGCGATAGTTTCCCGCGATGGCCAACAGCCGTTGGTAATCTGGCTCTTGTGCCTGAGCAGGCAGCAATAGACCGCAAGGGTTCTTGGAGTCAGCTCGAGGTCGAAAATCCGGTTGCTCACCATGAAAAAATTAGATTTCATTTTTTCACCCCCTTCATTTGTTTCCTCGCTTAACTGTCAATGTCGCCCGAAACGTATTTATTTTTTGAGGCCCCTAAACTCTATTCGCCATTGAGTGATAGGGTCTACACGCAAAAAAGGAAAATTCACAATATATTTAAGTTAAGCATCAAAATAAAATACGCCCTCACTTTTCATGGTAAAAAATCAAAGGGGTTACAACCTTAAAGCCCAAAAATTCATAAGTTATTTACATGTTTGGAAATTCACGCTATTCCCACATAAAAAACCTCCTTACTTTTCATGGTAAAAAGTAAGGAGGTTGCCCGGAAAAATTTTTTGGAAACGACTTGACTTTTCGCCGTTTCAGAGTTGTAGTATACACGGCGGGATTTCCCCGGCATAAAAATAACGCCGCGGCAGGCGAGGATGTTGCAACCATCCCCGCCCTGCGCAAAGGTGAGACAGCACCCCTGCACAACCGAATTCTCGGCACCGCGACAATGTTAGTATAGCGTATTTGTCGCAGGAAAACAAGTTTTGTATTTTAGCGCGTGCAAGGGTCAAGGATAGCTGCGGCTATCCCAGCCTTTGTGCGCGTTTTTCTACTTCGGGGGATTCCCGACCACTGGCGCTTAAAAGCGCGGAAAGGTCGGGATCGTATGAACGTGTTCAAAGAAACGAAAAACATTTTGGGGGAGGTGAATGCAAAAGATCTGGGCGTCGCCTTTGCCGAGTTCATGGAATTGGCAAGGTCGATTCGGGCGAAGCTGGGATGCCGAAAATACCTGTTGGACTGGTATCTGCTTACCCTTTTAGAAATGGCGAATACCTTCTCTCTGCCGGATTTGGCTGAGAACGGCGTGGAGGCCAGCAGGAAACTGCGCGTTCTGATTCGGCAGGCAATGCAGGCGGAAAAGCCAAAGCAGCCCACCAAAATCGGTGACGCGGTGAGTGCATATGTACAAGACCATCCCCTCACCTTTATAGAGGAGGAAACCAGATTGGCAGTCTATATGGTCGACTTGGCCAATCTGTATCTGGAGCACACTGCCGAGCGGTATATCGAGGAAAAAGAACACATCGTCCGCTGCCGCTATGACACGATCTACATCAATCAGTTGTTCGAATCCATTGTCAGCATGACCGGCAGCGAAATGGAAATAGTACGTCTCAACGAACTGGTTCTCAGGCGCTTTATAAGGGTGAAGCCGCTGGATGTGTATTTGCAGGGCTGCACCGTAGATCTGATCTACAATCTTATCCATCGGGATATGCAAACCGACCATACCGTCCTGCAGCTTCTGATGGATCGGGCGGAGGAATCCGGCGATGCGGTATCAGTTTGAACCCCGGAATCTGGAGCGAGAGGTTGCGCTTGTTCTGCCGGAGCAGCTACGCTTTCTGCGGGGATACAATACGGTAAAGCAAAAAGAGGTGGCTGCCGCCCTGCATATTGACCGTTCCACCTATGCTCACTACGAAACGGGTGCTACTCAGCCGTCCTTATCCATGGTGATGAGGATGACTCTGCTCTACGATGTGACGACGGATTTTCTGCTGGGAATCCCGCAGAAAGAGAAACAGCCTACGCCCTTTGAGAAGGAATTGCTGTTGCTGGTTAATAAGCATTTTCCAAGCGGAGGTGAAAACAGTAAGAACCGATCCCGCGTTTAAAGGTAATATCTGTTCCGAGAAGAAAAAGATTCGGGAGGCCATTTGGCGGCAGGATGGCAGGGCGTAGCAAGTCCTCGTGATTTTTCATCATCTTGGCATGCATGTGGATACCGTGCTGATTGGTCCGCTGAAGGTTAGCTGATCTGGTAAGGTAGACGAAGCATAAAGAAATGACGTTTAAGATGGCGTTTCAGTTAAGTTAGAACAAAGCAAGTAAGAATAAATAAACCTATCAGGCGGCTGTTTTAAGAAACGGCCGCCTGATTTTTCAATTTGGAATTGTTCTTCTCTAAATAAACTGTAAATTAGCTCAATATTTCGCTTTCTTTGCTTATACATTCTAATACTTTGGTTATTGAATACGCTTATAGAGATAATGCTTTTGTATGATAAAGTGGTTAAAATGGCAAGTTGGAGTAGTGTTCATCTTTGATGCGTTGCAAATCGTCAGCATATTCTTCTGAATGGTTGAACAAAAGGTTTTGAAGAGAAGGGCACAATGTATATTCTCGAGGATTTCCATAACTGGTCCAACTGCTTTCATATACAAGGTGATGCTGTTTGAATTGTTCCAAGCAACCACCATAATTATCGGACAACATAGAATCAAGCGAGTTTTTACTTTCCCATTGCTTGATGTTTTCGATCTGTCCTTCTGCCATCCAACGATCTCCAAAAGAACTCATTTTTTCTTCCATGATATAGGCAATGAACAATCCTGTGGTTGAATCCAAAACACTAGAATCCCATAATCCTCTAAAGGTATCAGCGGCCAATCTTACATGATTTTCGATACAAGATTTTAGCCCCGGAAGAAGAGAAACTGCATTCAAGGAATACTTACGAAATACTTCAATGCCAATTTCGAGAGTATCATTTGTGTTGGTGCCACCAATAGAAGCTAGTAGGTCAAAAGCATTATCTATGTTGACATTATAAATTTCACTTTTATGCAGCCAATCAACAACTGCATTTTTTGTAACTCTTCTAATATTATTTTCCAGTATGTAGTACAGAACAATTCGTTCATCATCAGTCGTAATATCTGACAAAGTATCGGTTGAATTAACCGATGTTGGTTCT
>ENA-UOJE01003142-UOJE01003142.1-human-gut-metagenome-genome-assembly--contig:-C23-NODE-3142-length-11512-cov-6.769748_pt1 | contig 11512 bp, 8 predicted proteins | sample MGYA00242341_ERZ723888 | MGnify/ENA metagenome assembly ERZ723888 | reverse complement strand
CATGCTCGTCGCAGACTTCTTCTGTGATTTCCCCTTCGGTCATCACATATTCGGGGTCTTCGTCATATACGTATTCAGCTATGCTCTTTTCTGTAAAGCTTCCAAACTCATCAGTGTAGGTGACAGACACGGTCTCTTTACCGCTCATCCCTTCTTCAGGATCGGAATATGAAGATACGATGATGTAGTCCTTTGCGTTTGGATATTCAGCTGCAATATCGTAAAATAGTTCCCCCTCTTCATATAGTTGTGCGCTTTTTATCTTGTTGTCACCTTCAAAAAGCTTTTTAAAATCAGTGACGGCAATCTGTCCGTTACATGCTTCCCACACTATGTCCTTGAGCTCCGAGCCTTCTTCCCAGTAATATTCATTAGTGCTGTAATCATATCGCATATTTGATATGCTCCAGGTATCTGGCTCTTGTTTGCCTTCCGGATAAGTCAGTTCTATTTTAACTGTATTGTCGTATTTGCCGTCATACCATACGAACACATTGAAGTTGGTCACATTGCCGGCGGCATTGCGAATTACCTCAAATTTGTTTCCTGTACTGATGACCCACTCATTATTTTGATAATAGTAAATTTCAAGTAATGTATTAAGGTCATGTAATTGGGGGTCGGAAAATTCCCAGATTCTTTTCTCACGTGGAGTCCAGGTGTTTCCTCCGTCAGTGCTTATGGATGTGATTTGGGAAGTCTTGTTGCCATAGGAGTCATAGGTCATTGTGACCTGACTGGTGGTTTCGTCTTCGGGTGTTTCCTCAAGATAGCGGGTCACATTTCCCTGCGCGTCGTAGAAGTTGCTGATATTCGCGTCGACAATCCATTCGCCTTCGTCATATACGCTGACAGTCTGTTTTGCCGGTAGCATTGTGCCATCTTCGGCTGCTTTATTCGCGGCGGCTATGTTTTTTACAAGCCCGTTGCTTTTGACTGTGGCATTGGCAGCTTTTATCGGCATTAACCGCGGAGCCGTTTTTTGGGCGGAGAGGGCAGGTGAGGCGACAAGTGCGCCTGCGATAGCAATCAGAGTAAAATAATTCATAAGCGATGTAATGAAAAGTTTAAATTGTAAGGTAATAATAGTTATGATTTTACGCAAAGTTAACCCAAAATATCTGAACCCGCAAATGAATATGACGGATTCCGTAGATTTTGGGGTGAATTACAATATTTTACTCATATTTCAACGAAAGTTCCGCATAATAGTCATTCATTTAGATTTCCCCGGAAGTATAGGTTAAGGTGGTAACTATTCAGCGAATATTACCAGTATAAGAGTCTAATTATCAGGTGGGAATGCACCATGGTGCATCCGAAAACGAGGTTAATTAACCATAAACCGGCGGATGCTCCGGGGAGCATCCCTACAAATTAATTGCAATCAGACCGTTGGAGTCGCTGAATAGTTACGTTAAGGTGGATTTTTGGATAATAAATGTTAATTACGGAAATTTTTCTGCAAATATTTTTGGTGAATAAAATTTAATCGGTAACTTTGTGTCAGTTTTTCATGGTATTAGATTTAAGGTAAAAAGATTATTCGTCGTGACGACGAGTAATTTTTTTTATGTCCTTGCCGTTATCATGTAAATTGTAGTTATTATGCAGAATGCCCCAAGAAAAATAGAGTTGCTCGCTCCCGCGCGCAATGCCGACATTGCCATAGAGGCGATAAAGCATGGCGCTGATGCCGTGTATATAGGTGCGGAAGGATTTGGTGCACGTGCCGCTGCCGCTAACCCGGTGAGTGACATTGAGCGTCTTACAGAGTTTGCCCATCGTTACCTGGCTCGCGTCTACGTTACTGTAAATACAATAATATATGACAATGAACTGCGTGATGTAGAGCGTCTTATAGGTCGCTTATACCGCGCAGGTGTCGACGCGCTTATCGTGCAGGATATGGCGGTGTTGCGTATGGATATCCCTCCGATAGCTCTCCACGCAAGCACACAGTGTGACACGCGCACCCCGGCACAGGCGCGTTTTCTGCAGGATGTCGGTTTTTCCCAGATAGTGCTCCCGCGCGAACTGACACTTGAGGAGATACGTGCGATGCACGAGGCGGTGAGTGTACCGCTTGAATCATTTGTACACGGGGCGCTCTGTGTGAGCTACAGCGGCGACTGCCATGCGAGCCAAGTGTTAAAAGGAAGGAGTGCCAACCGTGGGGAATGTGCGCAGATATGTCGTTTGCCATACGACCTTTATGACGGACTGGGCAACTGTGTGGAGCATGGTCGTCACTTGCTTTCGTTGCGTGACATGAACCGTTCAGCCGACATTATGGCGATGCTTGATGCCGGTGTCAGCTCATTCAAAATAGAAGGAAGGCTGAAAGATGCCGGATATGTGAAAAATGTAGTGAGCTATTACGACCGTAAATTGCGTGAGATTACTGGGCGTCACCCTGACCGTTATTGCCGTCTCTCGGCAGGCAGCGTCGACACTACCTTCACTCCCGATGTGAGGAAAAGTTTCAACCGTGGCTTCACCACCTATTTCCTTAACGGTATAGAGCCCTCCATCGGCTCGATTTATACACCCAAATCACAGGGCGAGCCTGTAGGTAGGGTGATGAAGAGTGACGGGCGTATGATTGAGGCGCGTCTTGACGCTGCGCTTTCCAATGGTGACGGTCTCGGATTTTTCAATGAGTGCAAGGAGTTTGTCGGTTTCAGGCTCAACCGGGTAGAAGGGTCTCGACTCTTCCCCGCCTTTAAAATCATGATAAAGCCCGGAACAAAACTTTACCGAAACAGTGATAAGGCTTTTGACGATATTTTGAGTAAAGAGTCGGCGTCGCGCACAATCGCGCTCGACATGACGCTGCGCATTGCCGGTGACAGGCTTGTGCTTGATGTAGCTGATGAGCGTGGCAACGCAGTGACCGCAACGATTGATGCCGATGTCACGCAGACAGCCCAATCTGACCAGACAGAGCCTCGACGACGTGCGCTCGGAAAGCTTGGAGGCACAGGCTATCGTCTCGGTACACTTGATGACCGTGTCGGCTCACGATTTATTGCCGCAGGTGTACTCACCGCATTGCGCCGTGATGCAATCGCGTTGCTTGATGCTGCAAACCGTATGAGATACAATCGTGAGTTGCGACATCCTGAAAACCGGACTGCCGTTTATCCCGCAACTCGCCTGGACTATCATTATAATGTGGCAAATTCAGAGGCGGAGGCGTTTTATCGTGGCCATGGTGTCAAGAGCGTATCGCCCGCTATCGAGACTGTCCCGCCGAAAAAGGGAAGTGACGTACAGGTGATGACTACGCGTTACTGTCTGCGCCGAGAGCTTGGGGCATGTCTTAAGGAGGGTGGCGGAGCGAAACTTCCTGCTCCGCTCGTATTGCGTTCGGGTGATATCACGCTTCGTCTTGACTTTGATTGCGCGGCATGCCGTATGCACGTGATGACGCAGCGATAGTTACTGCCGCCAGCCGCCACCAAGTGCCTTGTAGAGCTGTACGATTACCAGTTCTTTGTTGCGTATGGCGTTGCTGAGGTTTATCTGTGCATCGAAATAACTACGCTGTGCGTCAAGCACGTCGATGTAGCCTATCACGCCGTTGATATATTGTAGCTGTGCAAGTTCCATGGTGGTTTTTGACGCTTGTTCAAGTTCTGCCATCGACTCATAGATTTCCTGTATCTTGTTGTAGTCGACGATGGCATTGCGCACCTCCATGAAGGCGTTCAGCACAACCTTTTCATAGCTGTAACACTCCTGTTCATAGACAGCCTGCTGGGCGCGATATGCACCTTGGCGGCGTCCGAAGTCAAATATCGGTTCGAGCAACGAAGCGCTGAGAAAGTGCATCGGCGACTTGAAAAAGTCGGAAAACTCCTCGCTTTCAAGTCCGCCTGTTGCCGTGAGGGTCAGGCGTGGAAATCGGTTGGTGTATGCCATTCCCACTGCGGCATTTGCCGCGATAAGGCTCTGTTCGGCTGCCCTCACGTCGGGGCGTCGTTCAAGCAAAGTGGAGGGAAGTCCGACAGGAAGATTTTCGGGTAAAGTTATGCGTTTTCTTTGGCGGTTACGCTCTATAGTCAAGGGAAATTCTCCTGCGAGAAATGATATTTCATTCTCTTTCAGCGCAATGTCGCGTTCAAGTATAGGAATGTGTGTGGCTGTGCGCGCAAGCTCCATTTTTGCCTGTTGATAGGATGTCTCGGAGGTAAGTCCGCCTTCAAAACGCAGTTTGGCGAGGCGCACACTCTCTTTTCGTGCGTCGAGGGTCTGCCTTACGATACTCAGTTCGTTATCAAGCGCCACAAGTTCAAAATAAGCCTGCGCCACTTCGGCGATGATGGAGATGGTGAGACCACGGCGGTTTTCCACGCTTTCCATCAATAGTGCTTTGCTGCGGTCGTTCGCCCAACGGAGATTTCCCCACAGGTCGAGTTCCCATGACAGGGAGGCTTTCAGACCTTCCTCCGGGTCATTTTTATAGCGGTCGCCTCCGTAGTTAAGTCCCTCTTTCTGCACATAGGCTTGTCCGTTGACTGTCGGAAACAGATTGCCGAGCTCGACACGCTTTCTTGCCGCGAGTTCCTTAATGCGCGCATCGGCAATGCGTAGATCTTTATTATGGTCGAGAGTGTGTGTGATGAGGCGTGACAATACCGAGTCGTTGTAGATTTCCCACCACGCGAGGTCGGCGATTGAAAATGTGTCGGTGTCATGCCCCTTTTCCAGGGTCGGGGGCACTGACATCTGCGGTTTCACGTATTTTTGTCCGAGCTTGCATCCGCTCATTACGCATACAAGCAGGAGCGCATATAATATTATAAAGCGAGTCTTCATTTTTTCTTATGGAAAATATGTGTCAGTTTCTTTGCCTTGACAGGTATATGTAGAGCGGGGTAACGATTACGCAGACGGCTCATGACGCGATAGATAAGCACGAAGAAGAACGGCACGAGCACTATTCCAGCCACTACGGCGACAATCATGCCGAAAAATACACCTGTGCCTATCGCCTGACGGCTTGCCGACCCGGGACCTGACGCTATCACCATCGGGAGCATACCGAGGATAAAGGCGAGCGAGGTCATAAGAATAGGACGGAAGCGGAGCCGCGCTGCATATATTGCCGCTTGTAGCGCATCGACACCTTTGTCGGTCTGCTCCTTGGCAAATTCTACGATAAGTATGGCATTTTTTGCCGCCATACCCATGAGCATCACAAGACCTATCTGGAAATACACGTCATTTTCCAGTCCGCATGCCCATTCCCCGACATAGGCGCCAAATGCCGCCACGGGAAGCGACAGCAGAACCGCTGCGGGGACTGTCCAGCTTTCATAGAGAGCGGCAAGGAACAGAAACACAAACAGGAACACAAGGGTAAGCACAAGCCCCGTCTGGCCTCCCGCTTTCTTTTCCTGAAAAGACAGTCCGCTCCATTCCACGCCTATGTTTTCAGGAAGTTTCTCCTGCGCGATTTTCTCCACGATTTCCATCGCCTCTCCGGAGCTGTAGCCTTTTGCCGCCTCGCCTCTGATGACCGCGCTGTTAAACATGTTGAAGCGTTTGATGTTTCCCGGACCGGTGGTAAACGACGATGTGCCGAGCGACGTGAGCGGAATCATTGCATTACCGTTGCCTCTCACGAAGAAGAGATTGATATTTTCGCGGTGTTCGCGGTATGGTGCCTCTGCCTGGATGTAAACGCGATATACGCGGTTAAACATGTTGAAGTCGTTGACATATACCGAGCCTGTGTAAGCTTTCATCGTGGCAAATACGTCGGCGAGCGGCACCCCGGCAAATTTCACCTTGTCACGGTCGACATCGAAATATAGCTGCGGGATGTCGGCTTGCAGCGATGTGGAAAGTCCGGCGACTTTCTTGTTCATCGAGGCATATTTCATCACCGTATCGGTGGCTGCCACAAGGTCGTGCAGGGTGGCATCGCCTCGCGCCTCAAGCTGCATCTCGAATCCTCCCGACTGCCCCAGCCCCGGGATTACAGGCGGTTTTGACAGATACACCTTACATTCGGGATATTCCGAGAGGTCTTTCCTGACCACCGCCATGATATCGTCGATAGTCTCGTCGTCGCGCTCTTCCCACGGCTTCAGTATCACTGTGAGTTCGCTGCGCGCCTGGCTGCTGCCTACCTGCGAGCTGCTTCCGGCGACACTCTGCACATATTCCACGGCGGGGTTGTCCATCAGGTAACTCACGGCGCGTTCGGTCACAAGGCGAGTGCGCTCCAGTGTGGCACCCTCGGGGAGTTCCAGCTCTACCTTGAAGTAACCCTGGTCCTCAACCGGAAGGAAGCTTGATGGCATGAACTTGTTGATGATGAAAATAGCCACAATCATCATGCCGAATCCGGCGATTACACGTTTCTTGTATTTCAGGCTGTCACGTATTATCCGGACATATCGTGTGTTGCCTTTAGCAAGCCATTCGTTGATTTTGCGGAACACTACATTTTTCTTCTCTCCCTCTTTCTGAGGGCGAAGTATGAGCGAACACATCACCGGGCTTAATGTCAGCGCGACCACCGCCGACAACAGTACGGATACCACTATTGTCACCGTGAACTGACGGTAAAGCTGCCCGGTGATGCCGCCGAGGAAACTTACCGGTACAAATACGGCTGCAAGCACGAGCGATGTGGCGATGATAGGGCTTGCGAGTCCCTGCATCGCCTTCTTGGTCGCTTCGTAAGGGGGAAGATGTTCCTCTTCCATCACTCGCTCCACATTCTCGACCACGACTATCGCGTCGTCGACCACTATACCGATTGCGAGCACGAGTCCGAGCAGGGTGAGCATGTTGAGCGAGAACCCGAATATAAGCATGAAGCCGAATGTACCGATGAGGGATATCGGTACTGCGACAAGGGGAATGAGCGTTGCGCGCCATGACTGCAGCGACAGGTAAACCACGAATATCACCAATACGAGAGCCTCGAAAAGGGTCTTGTACACCTCATGGATAGATTCGGAGATATAGGTGGTCATGTCAAACGGGATTTCGTAGCTCAGTCCGTCGGGGAAACCTTGGCTGATTTCTTCCATCGCCTCCTTGACGCGCCCGGCAACATCCATTGCATTGGCTCCGGGAAGCATATATACGGCAAGTACAGCGGCATTTTCGCCGTTTATGCCACTTTCCGTATTGTAACTCTGCGCTTCAAGCGATATACGTGCCACATCTCGAAGGCGTATGATTGACCCGTCGGGATTGGCGCGCACGACAATTTCCTCAAATTGGCTCACCGTTGACAATCTGCCTTGTGTGGTGATAGGTATGGTCACGTCAAGCCCCTTGGTAGGCTGCTGTCCGAGTACACCTGCCGCCGATTCGCGGTTCTGGTCTTTCAACGCTTTCTGAAGGTCGGCGACCGTGATGCCGAGGTTGGCGAGTTTGTCGGGCTGTACCCAAATCTGCATGGCGTAATATCTGCCGCCTATCTGCGACACGCGCCCTACGCCCGGGATACGCCGCAGAAGGTCGATTACATTGAGCGTGGCGAAGTTACTGAGATATATCTCGTCAAATTTCGGGTCAGACGACTGTACGCAGATTGTGAGCAGCTGGCTCGGAGCCTGTTTTTCGACCGAGATGCCGTTTTGCACTACCTCTGCCGGGAGTCGCGACTCGGCGAGCTTCACGCGGTTCTGTATCTCGACGGCGGCAAGATCGGCGTTTGCCGAGATGTCAAATGTCACCGTGGCGGAAAAAGAACCTGAATTAGAACTTGACGATTCCATATATAGCATCCCCGGTGTGCCGTTCAGTTCCTGTTCGATAGGGGTGGCTACTGCCTGCGAAACAGTGAGTGCGCTTGCTCCGGGATATGACGCGCTGATTTTTACAACCGGCGGCGTGATTTGCGGATACTGGTCGATAGGAAGCATCGTGAGTCCGATTACACCCACGATTACAATCAGTATCGACAGCACCATCGAAAATACGGGACGGTCTATGAAAAAGCTTACTTTCATGCTTGTCTGTGTGATTGTATGTTACTCTTCATCGGTGTCGGAAGTCACCGCGTCACTTACCCTCACTTTCATGCCGGGGGTAAGTTTATGGTAGCCTTCGACCACGACATTTTCGCCGGGATTAAGTCCACGTTCCACAACCATATTGTTCTGAAACTCCGGACCGGTCTCGATAAAGCGTTTCTCCACCGTCGAGTCGGCTCGCATTACAAATATGTGTGCGCCTCCCTTCTCGATGCTTATGGCTCGAGTCGGCACTACGGTAGCTTTCTCCCTTACGTCGAGAAGCACTTTTACCTTGGTGAATTGTCCCGGCAATATAGCGCGTTCCGGATTTGGCATCTCCGCGCGCACGGAGAATGTACCGGTATTCGGGTCGACTGTCGGCTCGGCAAAATCAACCATGCCTTTATGAAGATACACGGTGTTGTCGGCGAGGGTGATGGTGACATAAGGCTGCCATGCGCGGTTTTCATCTTTCTGGCTGAAATCGACATTTCGCTCCTTGCTCTTGAGGTAGTCGAGTGCGGTCATGCTGAAATCAATGAGCACTGTGTCGCTCTTCACGATTGTGGCAAGAAGGGATTTTGCCCCGGGACCTACAAGAGTACCCAGGTCCACGTTACGCTCGCTGATGTGCCCGGCGATAGGAGAGCGCACAGTCGTGTAGCCAAGCTCAAGCTCCGACTGGGCGAGGTCGGCGCGGCTCATCGCCACTGAGGCTTTTGCCGTCTCGTAGGCTGCAATCGCATTGTCCAGGTCGAGCTGACTTGCAGCATTCTGTTCGTAAAGCGGGCGTATGCGTTCAAGGTCGCGCTTCGCTTTCTGTTCCTGCGACTCGTCTTTCTTCAGCTGTGCCCGCGCTTTGTCTACTTTCGCCCGGTATTGGTCGGGATTGATAATGAACAATACCTGATTTTTCTTCACGTAAGTGCCCTCCTCGAAAAGCATCTTTTCAAGGTATCCTTCCACGCGGGCGCGTACCTCTACAAACTGTTGGGCGCGTATCCGGCCTACATATTCGCCGTAAATCTCGACATCGTCCTGCGCTGCGGGCTGTACGGCGACAACGGGAAGTGTTGTCTCACTCTTTTTACACCCGGTTGCTATAACCGGTAATGTTAAGCCTAATATTATGGCTGCCAGATATTTATTACCCATTGATCGTTTGACTGTTTGTGTGAATGATTCTCTTTTAAGCTATGATGACTTATTGTTTTAACAAAATTCATCATAGAGAGTTCGGTCGGGATAATTTCCGGTACAAAATTAGTGTATACTTATAAAACCGACATAAAACTATGGCTGCCGTATATTTACATATTCTTGCTGTCTATTTACACTGCATGAAATTATAGACTTGCGCTGAAAAAACATTTTGAGAAAAAATTTGTTATAATTATATGTTATAGATTGCAAAAAAATCGTAAATTTGCCATCGGTAGTAGAACTTAACAGTAGTAAACTCATTTATATGTCTAACAAATAAATACTTACGACAATGAACATTGACACTATCGGCTATAACGCCGGCCTTGTGTGGAATGCACTTAACGAAGCTGACGCGCTTGGACTCAAACAAATCAAGAAAGTTACCAAACTGAAGGATAAGGAACTCTATGCAGCTCTCGGATGGCTTGCACGTGAAAATAAAATCCTCATCGCCGAAAATGAAGACGACAAGGATCTTATAATATCACTCGCATAAAAACTTCGATACTCTACACTATACGTGGGGTTGTGCCGGATTCCCGACACAACCCCACTTTTTTATTTGTATTTATTGCAGGAAGGTGTTGCTGAACTATGATTTTGCCATCAATGTAGGGACATCGCTTTGCGATGTAAGGTTGATAATCAGGCTGCTATGGAAACGTGCCGAAGGCACGTCCCTACATTTTGACGGTTTTGCAACACTCTTGAGACTGCTTGATGCGGGGTCACGGGCGGGGAATCCAGCGGTTGCGGAGGAGGCGGATGAGGAAGATGGTGCCACGGAAGATAAGCTCGGCGCACATGGCTATCCACACGCCTTTCAGTCCCATGGTGCGTGACAGCACCCATGCAAGTGGCAGACGCACAATCCAGATGCTGCCGAAATTCATTACCGCCGGCAGTGTCGTGCTGCCGACTCCAACAAATACGCCGTAAGCCACAATCGAGGCGGCAAACATCGGCTCAGCCCACGCCTCGATGCGCAATATCTCTGCACCGAGGCGGCTGATGTCGGCGACCGGGGTCATCATCTCCATAATCCATGGCGCGACAATCCACATGGCGACTCCCATCACGGTCATGACAATCATGCCGAGCCCCACGGTGATGTAGGCGAAACGCTTCACAAGGTCACGGCGCGATGCACCGTAGCTCTGACCGACAAGGGTTGTTGCCGCATCACCGATACCGTAGCCCGGCATGTAACAGAGACTCTCGGCGGTCACGGCAAAGGCGTTGGCGGCAATAGCGATGACTCCGAGTGGCGCGACAATCATGGTGACGGCAATCTGTGCGCCACATATCACTGCATGTTCGATTGTCATCGGTGCCGATATGGTAGCTGCCTTCCGTAATACCTGGCGGCGCGGGCGATAGCTGCCGTGGAGTCCGCGCAGGCGCAGTTCAGGCTGGCGGCAGTAGACCCAGTAGAGCATCAGAAGTGCGGTGACAGCCTCGGCAAGCACTGTACAGAGGGCGGCTCCAAGCACACCGAGACCGGCGCCGGGCATCGTGACGGTGAGACCACATATATCTATGTCGCGAGTAGGGAATCTGAGAAGAGAATGAAACAGGCAGTCCATGACACACATCATGACATTAAGCAGACTCGGCACCTTGATATTGCCGACACACCGCAGCATGCCTCCTGCGAGATAGTTCATTGTGAGCAACGGGAGGGCGGCGATAAATACTATGAAATACAGCGATGCCTGAGGACTGATGATATCGGTCCCTCCAAGCCAGTAGGGGAGAGGGCGGCTTATCTCAGCTCCTACAGCCATCACCGCCACGCTAAAGAGAAGGCAAGCCACTATTGCCTGACGCAACACGTCACGTGCCCCGGCAAAATCTTTTGCCCCGACTTTATGTGCCACCTGCACGGAGAAGCCTGTGGTGACCGCAGAGCAGATGCCCCAGAAGAGCCACAGCGAGGTAGACACAAGTCCGATAGCCGCCGACGGGTCGGCACCGAGGTGACCTACCATCGACGCGTCGATATATTGCATGAGTATGCTCGATAGCTGCGCGAGCATAGCCGGGAGCGATAGCATCACCGTCAGCCTTATCTGCTGACGGAATGTCATCGCTTTTCCCTCGCGTATCATTGCAATATCAGCCATCGTTGTCTCCCGGTGTTACTTCTTTATGTTGTCAACTGCTCGGCACAGGCGGCGCAACCCTTCAAGAAGACGGCTGCGCGGACATGCCATATTGATACGGATATATCCTTCGGTGCCATACATCGCCCCGGCATTGACCCACACTTTTTCTGTTTCCAGTGCGTATTCTTCCAGGCGTGTGGAGTCTAT
>ENA-UOJE01003138-UOJE01003138.1-human-gut-metagenome-genome-assembly--contig:-C23-NODE-3138-length-11520-cov-8.763018_pt1 | contig 11520 bp, 15 predicted proteins | sample MGYA00242341_ERZ723888 | MGnify/ENA metagenome assembly ERZ723888 | reverse complement strand
CCTATCTGGTTGCGGCCGCTGGCGCTGTTGTCCGGCACAGTATATAAACCCAAGTTAGAGTAACGGGACACAGGAGTCCCACTGCTGATCCCCTGATAGGTCAGAGATAAGTCTGGGCCATCACCGGCATATGGAGTCCGCCAGCTACCTGATACCCAGCCGTACAAATACGCCTGAAAATGGTTGTAAGACGTCCAGGTGTTGTCGCTGGTATAGGTGTAATAGGGGCGCACCCGCTGGCCCACATACAGAGCGCCGGTGCTGCCCGCCCCGGCACGGGCAGCCACGCTGCCGGTGACGTCATACATGGTTGCCTGATACAGGTTGACCTTGGGTTTGACAGGAATATAGAAGGTTTTAACTGTTCCAGATTTTTGCACATTCCCGCTGCTGTCCAGCCAGTCCTGTTTGGCCTCCACCACATAACAGCTGCGCCCCGCATCCACGGTAGGCGGCTGCAGGGATACATCCAGCCATTGAGAGCTGCTGGAGGAGCTGCTGAGTGTCACATTCCGAGAGGCCCAATATCCACCTGCCAATCTGACGGACTGACGAACACGAATGTCTTGAGATTCGGGTGGAAAATAGATGGAACCCCATATTTTATCACCCATGATTGGATAACCGTTTATATAAGAGTAATTGCCAAAGTATGCGCCGTTACTTGTACCATAATGGTATGTCCTGGCAGACAAATCTCCACGCCATACCTCGCAGCATTGAACAGACAAGGTTGGGCTGAAGTCGGGTTTAGTTTCAGCGTAGGCGATGCCTACACCGTAGCCGGAATTGATTATGACATTGAAGGTGGCCCGGCCGCTTAAGGCACTGGCTCCGGTCCACAGGCCCTGGCCGTCGGGGGTGTACAGGCTGTTGGGGTAATGCCTGTTGGTGTAGTTGCTGATGAATCCCCAGGTGTCGCTGTTGGAGCTGGAGCCGCCGTTGCTGTTGGCCCCCAGCAGCCACTTGCCATAGATGGCCAGTTCGGTAACCGTGACAGAGTGATAAATCGTTTCGAGCCGCACATCAAACAGCGGCTCCACCAATACCTTGTCGCCATTGACTAAGGATGAAATTCCTCCACTGAAGCCGAGATTATATAAGACAGGATTTAAATTGTCTCTCCTGTCCTGCCAAGAACCCATCCCATCTGGTGTTGGAAGGCTGGTGGCAAAGCCCATATCGGTTTCTTTCACACAACCAGCAGACGTTTTTACTGTACTAAAATTACTATTCTGATATAGAATCAATTGCTTTTTATTGTATTTGGTTGAGAATTTGTAATCTGCCGTATAGCTCGAATTGCCGTATTTGGTGTTTCTGAATACATCCAGTACAAGCCCGTTTTTCGTATTGCCGTACTTGTCCACCACACTGAAACGGTATCCCAGGCAATTGGTCCCTACATCGGCGTAGCGAATGGAGAAACCCTTGGTGGTGGCCGCACTGCCCTCTCCGCCGCCTCCGGCGGCACTGCCGTCCCAGGACAGGGCGGCGGCTCCCATCGCCCCGCATAGGCTAAGAGAGACCGCCAGAATACCGGCGAGAAGTCTTTTGAGAACCCTTTTCACTATATCACCTTTCTTCCGGGCAAAGAAAAAAGCCCGGCATATAGCCGAGCCTTTTATCCTCTATTCTGTTTTAGTCGTGGGTATGGCATTCCAGGCCCTTCACATGCTGACCACAAATATCACAGGTAGTATCATGCAGAAACTGCTGACAGGTTCCGTTATCACCATTTCCAATCGGGCGACCACAGTCCTTGCAGTATTTCAAGGGGTCATTTTTCTCATTATATTCCGGGCAGAGAGCAGGAGCGCAAATGGGAAGACCGGCAATACTCACCGCATAAAAGCTGGGGCAGGAATGAGAGCCACAATAAGAGCAGCCCTGGATTTCCAGGTTTTCTATATAGGCGTGATTTTCCGCATTGATGCAGTGATGATTGGGCGTCTTACAATCATATTTTTCTGGCTGCTGAGCCTCGCCACCGATGTCAATCCCACCGGATTCTGTTGGCGGTGTGACGGGAGTGACAGGCTTTTCCGGCTCCTGGGCCGGAACCCGGCTTTCAGTGGTGTCGGTCTGATCCGGGTCCCCACCCACGTCGATAACGCCGGGAATGGTGGTCGAGGTCGGCTCAGTTGTGGACGTGGAAGGCTGGGTCGAAATGACGATAGAGGGAACAGTAGGAGCGACGTTACTGCTTTCCGGTACGGAAGCATCCGCCACCGGCAGCGGTTCGCTCGGCCGGTAGAGGAGGACGGCCGACACAGCCACCACTACAATCAACGCCAGTGCGGCTCCTGCCGCCACCTTTTTGTTCTTCAGGAGTTCTTTGATTTTGGACATAAAAAAGCCACCCTTTCTAATCACGCAGGACGTAAGCTGATGTCACCCGTAACGGAACATGAAGATCAGTCAGGCGCTTTCCCGCAAAGGTTACGGGAAACACCAGCTCATAGTCCGTGGTTAAGGTGAGAGTATCATCCCTTAGATTAGAAATAAGTGGATTAGAAAACCGGTAGATAGTCTCTCCGCTGTCACCCTTATGATATACCGTCTCGCCGGATTTTGCAAGCCCTAATTCATCTATAAGTTCCGCCATGAATGCATCGGTGTATTCGCCACGGGACATCTGGTTGTTGCCCTGCTTGATGCTGCTATAAATTTCCCTTGCTTTTTTGATGGTGAAGCTGTCCAGCACCCGCTGCGTGTCCGCCCGTGTGGTCTGGATCATGGTCATCCAGGAGGCATAGGTCAAAACAAGGGAGAGAAGGAAACAGAACATCAGGACAATGGCTGCGGTCTTTACATACGATACACCATGTCGGTTGCACAGCAGATCACGAACCCTCTGCACTCTATCCCGCCTCCTTCCAGTATTTTTGTGACAGTCCGCTTTGTTTGACCGTTAAAGTCAGAGGAAAATTGAACACGCCGAAGCCTTGGAAGGAAGTACGGCAGGTCAGCGTCAGGGTCATGGTGTCACCGAGCTGCACACGGTGTTTGACAGCATCGAAGTAGTCCGCCGACCAGGAGCAGTCCGGCCGCAGTCCGGTTTCCTCCGCCAGCTCCTGGTATCGGTCTGCCGCCTCTGCACGACCACTGACCGTGGCGGCAGTGATCATCTCCTTGGCGAAATGGTCCAAGTCCTGCTTCAGTGTGAGAAATTGGAACACATTTAACGCCAAGACAATGAGGATCATGGAGACCAGCACCTCCACTACCGTGTCGATGTATCCCTCGCCCCGTTTGTTGATTATGAGATGCTTCAAGATGGTTCACCTCCGAACAGCACCCCCAGCGACGTGAGGATTTGGGATATGATGACCACCATATACACTGAGACAAAGCTGAATAGCAGACACATGGAGAGGCGCTTTATTTTGCCCGGCACCTTCTGCGCTTCCTGCTTGAGCCGTTGGCGCTGGATGTCGGCCATTTTGAGGGATAACGACGGCCAATACAGAGCGGTATCGTCCCCACGAAGAACACCGATGAGTCCCCTTGTCACATCGGAGAGCAGGGCGGAACCGACACGGGCCTCCAGCCGGGTCAGGGCCGCCTCGTAGTTGCCAGATCGCATGTCCGCCACGGTGATGGTCAGTTCTTTGCGTAGCTCCGGTCCGGCGGCGTCTCGGTAATGGTCCAGAATGGACAGCACATCCCGGTTGTGCTTCAGGGTTTGTTCAATGGTATGGGTGAGGCGGGGCAGATCATATTCAATGGCAGCTCGGCGCTCTTTGATCCGTTCCTGGATACCTTTTGCGGCCTTAAAATACAGCAGAAAAGCTATGGCGATCACCAGTGGAGCCAAAAGAGGAAATATGAACAGGGCGGGGATCGCCAGCAGGCCCACGGGCACCGCCCCCACCACCGCCTGGGCGATGTGCAGCTCCGGACTGATGGACAGGTCAGCGCTGTGCAGATCGGCCTCCAGCTGCAGTCGCTTGTATTCATTGAGTCGCAGCCGTTTTGCCAGCCATGCCGCTATATCCCGTCGCCAACGCTGCAATATACCCTCTTTCTGCTTCTGCCGTTTGATCGTGACGGTCACCGCACCGGCTGTGCGCAACGTCGGCACTCGCCGGATATCACATAGCAGCAGGAACAGCCCAGCGCCAAACAAAGCCGCCGCCAATATGGGAATCATCTGGATTCCTCCTTTCTATCGCTTATATTCCAGCGGTTTGGTATACTTCATCATGAGTAGCGTCGTCACAAATATCACCACACCGCAGAGCGCCAGCACGATCTTGCCGGGGAGGGTGAACAGTAGGGTGTTGAACCAATCCCGGTTGAGGATATAGAGCAGCGGGATATTGCCCGCCACCAAAGCCACCATGGTCCAGTATTCTTTTTTCGGTTCCGCCATCATAGTGCGCAGTTCATTGTTCACCAGCCTTACATCCGACAGCTTATGGACGATAGGCAGCAGGGAACTTTTCAGCGTCCGGTCATCCTGGCACTGGATGAGGCAGGCACACCACTCCCGGAAGATGTCGTTGTCTATCCGGCCGGACAAAGCGGTCAGCGCCGCTTTGGTATCCGCACTGATCACCGTCACCTGGCTCAGAAAGGTCTGGAAAATGCCTCGGATCGGCGGCTTGATATAGCCGATATTTTCCTGGACGGCACCGACGATATCCTCGCTGCGTACATATGAGGTGGTGACGATGCTCAGGGCTGTTTCCAGTTCCTCCCGGACGTGTTTGTCATAGTAGGCTAGGGTGGATTTTATATAGAGAAAGGGTACGCCAGCCAGCAGCACAGCCAGTACCGGCACCAGGAACGGGTTGCCTATGAGGGCGGCGAAGACCCCGCCAGCGACGGCACTGAACAGGGCGGCCGCACACACCATGGTAAATTGCCCGCCCTTGCCAGTATCCGTTAGCGCCTCCCGGATGCGGATAAACGCCAGAGCCAGCTTCCGGGTCTTTTTCCGCCCCTGTGCTGTCAGCGCCTTGCTCCGCAGGGACGGCTCCGGGGCAATCAGCCGGGTCAGATCGCCGGTGATTCGCTCTGGGGTCAGTCCCAGCAGCAGCACGATTCCCACACACAGTAGCAGGGCGGACAAAAAGGAAAACAGGATCATGACATCGTCTCCTTTCCTGTAAATTTGGCCAGTATATCCTGCGGGATGCCATACAGCCGGAGCCGGTTCTGCAGGCCCTCCGAGGGAGGCTGTACCTTAACAAAATGGCCGGTAATGCGATACTGCCCATCCACCAGCTGGTTTCGCTCTATCTCATACCGGTAAAGGGTATGGTAAATCCGCTGTCCGTCCGGTAGGATTTCGCATTCGGAAATGTCCATGATCCGGCGGGAATTGTCCTCCAGCTGGTGGGTTTGAGCGATGACGGGGAAGGCCATGCCTGCCTGCGTCAGCGCCGTTGGAAAATCGATGGGGAATCGCCGCTGGCAGAGCAGGGCGATGCGGGTATGCGCTCCGGCCGCTGATCCGCTGTGGATGGTGGACACCACCGTGTGGCCTGTCAGGCTGGCCTCCACGGCGCTGAAGGCTTCCACGTTGCGCATTTCCCCGACAACCACCACATCCGGAGAAAAACGCAGCGACGTCTCCACCAGCTGCTCCTGGGTGATATTGTAGGCCGGGTTGTCCGAGGGGCGGGACAGGGTGTGGATTACATTGTTGACGGTTTTCCCGTCCCGCTTTTTCACCAGACACAATTCCCTTGCCCCTGATTCGATGGTGAACACCCGCTTGTTGTCGGGAATCTCGCCCAGCAGACAGTTGATGAGGGTGGTCTTGCCGGTGCTGGTGGCTCCCGACACGGCGGTGGAAACCCCATACCGGATGCAGACCGATAGAAAATCCAGCATTTCCGCCGTTGCCATACCGGTGGACAGCAGCATATTCCTGGTGATCCGCTGGGGGTGGAGGAGCCGGATGGAGGCTGCCACACCGCAGTCATCGTCGACAATGGGGGCTTTGAGCGCAGTTATCCGGGCGTTATTGGGCAGATGTCCTTGAGCAATGGGCGTGGCTGCATCAATGACCATGCCGCTATGGTGCAGCAGCCGCTTGATGATATCCTCCGCATGCTGCGGATTCTGGAAATGCTCATCCGCCTTGGTAATACGACCGTCGGTATGAGTGATGGCGATATCGTCCCAAGCATTGAGGTTTATTTCCTCCAGATCGGGGGATACAATCAGTGGGGTCAGCGCCGAATACTCCGCCATTTCCCGATATAGCTTTTCTGCCAAATCTGACGGTTCCATCCCTGCAACCTCATAATCGCCCGTCCGGAGGAACTGGTCGATATACGCCCGAAGCTGGGGCAGCTGCTCCTGATCGGTCAGGACAGCAGCGTAATGTTCCGTGATATGGACCTGTGTCATATGCAATAGGTTTTCAAAGTCAATCGAATTTGGCACAATCACACCACCATTTCCACGAGCTGCCCCATGGCTCTGTTGAATGATCCGGCTTGTACCCTGTGCAGCAGCCGCCCCTCCATCATCTGCTTCTCCACCTCCCAGGCATAGGGGATGATCGTTTTTATGCCCAGGGCCTGGGCGGTTTCTTCCACAGGAAGATATCCCGTATGGGGAACATTGAGGATGGTCTGGTGTTCCTGCAAGCGATAGCGGGGATCATTGTAAAGCGACTCCTGGGAGTTGAGGAAGCCGATACCGGGCAGGCCGGGACGGATGACCTTGAATACGGTTGCCGCATTGCGGACAGCCGCCTCCGCCAGCGGTGCGGTCAGATACCAGCCCGCATCCACCAGCACAAAATCCGCCAGGGATGCGGCGATCTCCAGCATTCCCGCCGCTTTTTCCACTGTATGGGTCGGATAGGTGTGACGATTTTCACCTCCTCTGTATCCCAGGAAGCCGATGTCCTTGGCCTCGTTAGTGACCACCATATACCGCAGCAGGCTATTCGGTGTAATCTCCACATCCGCCAGCAGTCCACCCAGAGAGTGCATGGTTGCTTCTTTGCCCATCGGGAACAGCAGGGGGAGGGAAGGGATTACCGTGTCACCGAAAACGCAGAGGATTTTGGCCGCATACCGGTCATATATAGCTTTGGCCAGCTTGACACACAGGGTGGTTTTGCCGCTGCCCGGACAACCCCATATAGCAATGATCTTACCCATTCAGTTCCCTCCTGCAAACACTTTTTCTTGGGCCTCCAGAAAATCCTGGGCTTTAGACGCTTCACCACGGTAGACCAGGGCCAGATGCATTTTTCCCTTGGCTTCCTGGGTCGCCAGAATTTTGGCTTGGGTTTCATTGACTAATAGCGTCACCGTGCTGGGAAGCTCTTCCTGGCCGTCCTCATCCATCTGCCCGGCGTCCAGCCCGTTGGAGGAGGTGGCGGTGATGACCCGGACATAGCGCAGTTCAGGTGGGAGGGTGGTCTGGTCCCCACTGGTCGCCAGAACGCTGACGATGTCGCCGCTTTGAAGTTTACCCGACAGCCCGGCGGCAAAGCTGCCTATAGTGATACTGACGGCCTGTTTGGTGCCGTCCAAAGAACGCAGTACATCCTCTGTACCACCGCCGGTAGCGGACACTTGGGTATCCATCAGCAGTCCGTCCGCCTTGAGGTCGCAGGCTGCGTATTTGCCCACTACCTCTGACTTGGTACGGATGATTTTGCCCGGCAGGCCGTATCCGCCCACCGTCACCAGCTTAAGGTCTGAATCAGTGATGATCCGGCCCTGGGGGATATCTGCTGCCGCACAGACCACCTCGATTTTCTTGGCCCCCAGGCGGCTTACCAGCGGAGTGATGCCTATCACCAGCGCCACGGCCAGCACGATGCAAATCACGCCGAGAATGGTTCGGTTTTTCATGCTTTCCAAAACCTCCTATTATATAGGTAGTATATAAGAGAGACAGCCACCAGCAGCCAAATAGGGAACCAACGGGAAGGGTGTGTTCATCGGCTGTCTTTTTGCTTTTCTGTAAATATATACACACACCACTCCTGAACTAAGTCCAAGCAGCAGAGCTGCTATACCCTTGTGCAACCCCAAACAGAATCCCAAGGCCGCCATGAGTTTGATATCCGCACCGCCATAGGAGCCGGGCTTCCATATGGCCGCCGCCAACTGCGGAATGGTAATCAGCAGGGCGGACAGGCACATTGACGCCAGGCTGGGCAGATCCGTTGCGATGAGCGCCGCCAATACGACCATGATGGGAATGTAGTCCGGCACTTCATGGGTCCGGATGTCTGCGCCAGCTGCGTATACCAATACCAGACAAAGGATGATCCCTTTCAGCAGCAGGGTGGTCGGGCCGAAAGACAGCAAAAGGAAAAGGGAATAAAGGACGGGTATGATGATGAGCAGGGGCGTGAACACCTTGTAATGCCGACGGAAAATCACTGCCATGCCACCGCTTAACAAGCCCACACAAATGATCGTCAATAAATAGACCAGGAGGAGTGGCATGACACTATCTCCTTTTTCTCATACAGTTTTCCTCTCATTTTGAAATGGTTGCTGGGCGGCGGTAACCCGCCGCCCAGCCTCCGGCTTATCCTCCGTAATTGAAAAGCTCTTTGACCTTTTCGGTCAGCGTCGGCATGATGGTATCGTCAAACAGGGTGTACAGTCCGGCCAGCAGAAGTGCGCCGATGACGACGGCAATCAAAATCTTCAGCCCGGTATCCACATACCCCTCCGCCTTTTTGTTATCCAGAGCGATCCGGGCACGGAGAACCAGAGTCTTGGCTTTGTTTTTCAGGTTTTTCATTTGACATTCCTCTTTCTATTTTTAATATTTTGGAACGCCCACGGAATCGTGGGCGGCACCAACAAGTGAAACGGAGCTATTTACATGGTCATATCCATATCGCTGTATTCCGGAGCGTCCTGTAACTGTTCTTCCTCCTGTGTTTGCTCGGTTGGGCGCATCTCCAACTCCTGGTGATACGCATCCAGCACAGCGGCATTGAACTTCTCCCGCATTTCCCGGCTGGGAAACCGAAATATCTCCTGCCAGCGGCCGGTGACGGGCAGACGGGTCTTGGGCAGGATCACTTCCGGCTCGTAGTCCCCGTTTTTGATGCGGACGTTTCGGAAAGTACCAAAGCCCTCCACCTCTACATCGGCGGTGGCCAGCAGATCGTTGTCCATGTCACCCTCTTTAATTGTTGCTTTCATGGCCGGGAACCGAGGACCTTCCGGCTCCGCTGTTACCTCCATAGTGGAGGCAGCAATTTCTTCCGGCTGAATTTCGGCGGGAGTAGACACGGAGGTCTCCACGGCCGCCTGTTCGGACGAGATTTCCTGCTGAGTTGTTTCGGCCTGGACAGGATCGGGGGATTCAACAGGCGGGGTGATTTCCGGAGGCATGACCTCCTGTTCCGGCGTGACTTCAGCCATTGTGGTTTCCTGTTCCACCGGATCGGTGGGAGCGGGGGCGTTCGACCGGCTTCTTCTTGGCATGCTTTTTCTCCTTTCTGATCATTACATAGACATAACAAACGACTCCGGTTCATAAGCCGGAGCCGTTTGAGACTGCTGTGGTTGCTGTTGCTGTTTCTGATGCTGTTCCTGGTATTGCTGCCATGCGCCCAGGACACTGTTCTCCAACAATATCCTGGCATCCCTGGTAATGGGGAAACAGGTATCGACATAATAGTCCCCGGCTTTTGTGCTGGGCATGGACACAAATATCCCTTTAGACGAATCGATGATTTTTACGCCTCGTACTCCAAAACAGTCATCAATCGTCACGTTGGCGGTAGCCAGGATTTTTCCGCTGGAATAGGTTTTCATAATTTTCGCTTCCACTTTCATGTTTGTCACCCCCTTCGCCGTTACTTTCCCTTTTTCTGCAGTTTTCCTCGCTGATCCACGTCCGGCACGGTAATCCCCACTACCGGCCGGACGATGAGGTAGCCGTTGCGCACTTCAAAATCCAGTATGCTGCCGGTGGGGATACCGGCCTTATCCAATAATAGCGCGGGAACGCATACACGGCGTTTGGCATCCAGATACCGGCAGTTGGCGGTCACGGATTTTTTAGTAGACATAGCGGTGGATACCCCTTTCTTCCATCACGCTCTCCAGAGTTTGCTGGGTATTCATCAGCGCATCATCATCGGCATTCTCCAGAATGTAGTCAACGGCATTAAAGATGTCCTCGTCGAAGGTGGGGACATTGTCCTCCCGTTCCAGTACGACTTTTCCATCGCTGACGGTTAGGCGCATGATACCCCTCTCCATGTTGGCCTCATCCAGGGCGCAGAGTAGGATGTGACAAAACCTCGCATTGCTTTCGATCCGTTCCATAATACTTCAATACCTCCTCCATATTTCAGAATAGGGTAAGCTGCTCTCGTTTGTTGGCGATCACCTCATCCATGTTGTAGTTAGCAATGAGAATTTCACTGAATTGGGAACCGGCGTCATACCGCAGCTTGAGATTGTTTGGCCGGGTAAACTCATACTTGTAGAACTTGCTTTCGCTATAGAGTTCGCGGATAAAATCGCAGCCGTTATATGACAACAGGCAGCGGCCCCCCATGTGCAGTGCCAGATCGTGCAAGTCCCGGTGGGATTGCTCATTGAACTGACCCGCGTGAAGATAAAAATCTTCAGCCTTATAATATGGGGGATCGAGATACATGAGAGCGTTGGGACGGTCATACAGAGGTATGAGTTGCCGGAAATCTTTATTTTCTATCCCCACGTGTTCCAACCTGCGGGCGGCGTTTTTGATGATCTTCTCTACGCCTGTTACTCCGACTTGCTTACAGCACCAGGTATCACAGCTATTGCCATAACTAAGTTTAATCACTTCATAGGTGATAACAGCATCCCACAAGTCTGGATCTTGTGCCCGTCGCTTTGCTTGATATAAAATTTTATCCAGCAGGCTCAAGGTATGCCGCATATCCCGTTGTGTGTTTTGGGTGAGTAGTACCAATTTTTTAATCCGCGAAAATAATGCTTCTGGATCATCACCCGCCATATACAACATATTGTTAATCAGAAATTCATCTCGCGCACTCACGAATAAACGTTCCAGCTGCAATCGGGCATGTTCATCATCTGTGTTAATGACTGGGCGCAAGACTAGGTCCAAAAATTCTTCCTGCCGGTTTTTAATCTGCCACATTAGGTTGGTCAGATGTCCGTTATAGTCATTATAGATTTCAAACGACGCAGGCTGCCGGGCAAACAAAACCGCGCCACTTCCGCCGAATACCTCCACATACCGGTCGCAATCATCCGGCAGTCTGTCGAGGATGTATGGGAGCAGCGCCGTTTTGCCGCCGACCCACGGAAATGGGGGAGAAGCGGTAATTTGTATAATGGTCACCTCCAATCTTTAGGGACGAAAAAAGGCGGCATTCCAATATGGAATGCCGCCCGAATTCGTATGCTGTAAAATGTGTAGCCCTGCGATTTTATTTTGTTTTTATAAATGACAAAAGCCCTGGAAGTATGACTACTTCCAGGGCTTTTTTGGCTCCCCCTGTTGGACTCGAACCAACGACCCTGCGGTTAACAGCCGCATGCT
>ENA-UOJE01003132-UOJE01003132.1-human-gut-metagenome-genome-assembly--contig:-C23-NODE-3132-length-11548-cov-7.347777_pt1 | contig 11548 bp, 8 predicted proteins | sample MGYA00242341_ERZ723888 | MGnify/ENA metagenome assembly ERZ723888 | reverse complement strand
GAGGGATGGGGCAGTAATTTTTCCGGTACCGTAATCCAAAAACGAAAGGAGCGTCAATCATGATCCGCAAAGCATTTTATATGGAGGTCCGTCCGGGCAAACTTGGAGAATACACGCATCTGCATAATCCGATTCCCGACGAGCTCGCGGCAATCCTGAAGCGTCACGGAGTTTCCAACTATTCGATCTTTCACCATCCGGCGACCAATGTGATGTTCGGTTATCTCGAAATCGCAAGCGAGGCGGAGTTTGAAAAGATCGCATCCTATGAGTGCTGTCATAAATGGTGGAAGCTCATGACCCGGTATCTTGTTACGGATTCCCCGGATTCCGCCAAAGCCAAAGAAGAACCGATGGATGAGGTTTTTCACCTGAACTAAGACGAAAACGGTTTCAGGCGGCGATGCCGGGAGAAAGGCGTTTCCCCTTTCTCCCGGATTTCCCAATTCAAAGAAACGGAGGAAATCTCCTTCTCTTATCGCTTATTGATACAGAATATCGCTGCTGACGGTGTTTGACTCGAAAAGCCACTCGCCGGAAGGCAGCTGCCTGGTCAGTCCGTATTTACTGGTCAGCTTCGGATTGCCGTCAATGGAGAATACCGCGCGACCGGGCACGGAATGATCGCTGGTAATGACGATTGCAGTTTTCCCCTTGTCGTCGGCATAACTGCCCGCCAGAACGGACTTCGTTTTTTCCCTGAACCTGAGCACCGGACCGGAATGATCGCCGAGCAGATGTGGCGCCAGTTCCTTCAAGGTTCCGGCGACCCGGCAGATCTGCGGCCATAGTTCATTGTAACGCCCTTCCTTAAGCATCGAAGAATAAGAGTAAAACACAATGCCTTTCGCACCGTGAAGCACACCGATCAGAGCCTGCGTCAGAGCTTCCATTTCCGTCGGCCAGCGGTAATGGTTTTTCAGTTCACCGCTTTTCCCGCGATAAAGTCCCCAGCTGAACCATTGCGGAACACTCCACAGCGCCGGTCCGTCTGAAGAAGCCATGAAAGGATTCATGATCTCATTGACTTTCCGGTAACTGTCATGAATTCCCTCAATGCTTTTTGTCTTTGCACTGCTTATGGGATACGGATCAATGCCGAATACATTGCATGTGCCCGAATAGCGGGACAATGCACCTCTGTCATACAGGCAATATACTGCCCAGGTGGGGTGCCAGGGGTCAAGGCTGTTGATGAGTTCCGTCCGTTCTTTCAGCCAGAGGTCCTTTTCCGGGACAGTCTCATCGGCGATGTACCAGGCGAGAATCGCGGGATGCTTCTTCACCTTCGAAATGACCGACCGGTAAAGTCTGAGATTGTCGCGGGCATGAGAAAAAGTGCAGATCAGCATTTTATTGTTCTTATGCAGAAAGTCGAGAACGCCGATGTAGTTCCCCTGATTCATGTCATACAGATCATAAGGCATGATGCAGTTGAACGGACTCTTCGCAATAGCGTTCAGCATATCCCATGTGGTAAAATCGGAATTTTCCATTTTCTGCGCTTCCGGCCTCGTCATATAAAGTCCCACCGGGAAAAATTTCCTGCCGTGAACCCAGGTGCGTCCGCGATCATCTATCCGGACAAAAACATCAGGCGTTTCCGCATGAACCCGGACAGACATTTCCGGACGGGATTCGGCAAGAACCGTTTTCCGGTCAGGAGCCAGCAGAGATACCTTCAGCCGATAACTCCCCGCCGTCAGCCCTTCAGCAGAAAACGACACACGTTCATTCCTGATCGGCTGAATTTCCTACTGCACAATCCGGTCATCCTTTCTCTATTCGATTTAGGTGACTAGCTTATTCCTGTCATACCGGGAGGGCAGGGAAAGAGCATGGCATCCCAATACAAACCTGTGATCCCCTTCCGTCAACGCCTGCGGCTGGTGCGGAAGCAGAATGGAAGCAAGGAAAGCCAGTTTCTTCTGGCGCACATACAAATTGGAAAACCATACTTTTCCTGTCGCATGGCGTGGAATAATCGGCAGAAAAGCAACTCGGTCAGCCTCGGACGGAACGGTGAAGGAACCGGAAACCAACACCCAGTCGTTGACTGATTTCGGTGAATGCACCCAGACTTCCGACAGCCACTTTCCCCGTTTGAAAAACTGAACGATCAGGGAACCCTGCGCCACACCGTTTCCAAACGGTTCCGTGCGGATCTGCCCGCCAAACTCATACTCGCCGTCTCTGTTCAGAGCTTCAAGAGGGATTATAATTCCGCCCATTCCATATTGATTCCTGTCCGAACGTTCAATGTAAAGCGCATTGTTCCGCTCCCGTCCGGTGTTCGTCAGAATTTTATATCCTTTGCTGAAAAACCACTTTGAGGGATTTTTCAAGTCCGGATCGGGGATAAGATTGTTTTCCCCGGCAAGAACCCCGATACATAACACATTCAAAATCAGAAACAACACCCTGCGCATAAAACCTCCATGAAATCTTTCATTGTTTTTCAAACTTCAAATCATAAAAATAACTGTCGTTCAGTTAATCTTTTTTGCCGCACCTTTATTGGTCATAACGTAGGAAAAACCGGTCCACTTCAACGCCTCTGCCCCGGAAAGCGTATTCGACGCATGACCGTCCAGCATCAGCAGATTACCGGAATTACCATGTTTTTCCGTAATCGGATAATTATACAGAGGAGCAGAACCGAATTCCCCGCGGGAAGCAAGAAAATATTGGCTCAGGTGGCGATGAGTATCCACAAGGCTGCATGAGTCAGACAACAGAACATGAAGCGTGGGGCGTGTTGATTTGCGCAGGGTCATGTAAAACTGTGTTTTTCCGTCTTCCGTAATTCTGAATTCTCCCAGATTCGTTTTCGACCATCCGGCAGTGATGCCATAGGCATAGTTGCCCCCGTTTGAAGGATAATACGGCTTGATCGGGCAGGTATACAGTGAACGCTGCTTCATCTTCGCCCTCATGGACGAATCAATTGTCATATTGTACCAGACTTTGGAAGCGTCATAATTCCATAAAAAGAGAAATTCCCCATTGTCGTTCATATACCCTTGCATAATGATCCCCAGTTGTTTCAGGTTATTGACACAACTGACACCAACGGCTTTTCCCTTTGCCTGATTCAGTGCAGGCAGAAGCATTGCCGCAAGAATCGCAATAATCGCTACAACGATTAATAACTCTATTAATGTGAAATTTCTTAATATCCTCTTTTGTTTCTTCACCATGCTTCTAACTCCTTTCAGTTGATTTTTTAATAAACAGTTCCGCTTTATTGTTATAAGGCGGAAGCAAATCAGAACCCTCTTTGTGAATTTCGGACAACAAAAGCTTGATCGCGTGTTCTGCCAGACTTGTACTGTTAGAACGGATCGCCGTCAACTTCGGACGCATCAAGTCGGAAAAACGATATCGCCCTCCAAGCAACATGTCTTGCAGAAGCACAATGCCGATCTCTTTCGGCGCAGATAATCCCACATCCTCCATTGCCTCGATGACATTCGATGCCAGCCAGGAAAGACAAATATATGCTGTATTCCCATTACCTTTTTCAAGCAGAAATTTCTGTATATTCTTCGTCATATCAGCAGAATTGACATCTAACTGATATATGTCAAATGCCAATTGATTCAATTTACAGACCCAACGAATAATATCGCATTGTTGTTCCTGTATCTTGATCTGACTTCTTGACACAACAAACACGACCTTTCCGTAATTCTGGCGTTTCAGATGTTCAATACAGGCTCTGAGCGCCGGCGCATAATCCGTCTGCACAACGGGAAACGATGCGCCGTTCACACCGCGTTCCAGCATGACCAGAGAGCGTTTTTCTTTTTTGATCTTATCCAGCAACGGCAGAAAAGAGGCATCGTCCGAACTGCTGGGCTCCCAGATGATCCCCTCCACATTCCAGTTGAGAAAGGATTGCAGCGCGGCTTGTTCCATGCCGGAACGCGGATGCGCCGTAAACTGGATCAGAAGTTTGAATCCGTTTTCGCTGGCAATGCGCTCAATGCTGTCCATTACTTCCGGTTCGTTCCACGGGAGCATCAGACCGAGCAGTTTTGTCTTGTTGGTGCGGAGTGCGCATGACAACGGATTCTGGTGATAATCCAGTTTGGCGGCTGTATCAAGAATCAGCTTGCGCGTCGCGGGAGAAAAACGGGGATTGTCCGGATTGCGGATCACCTGGGAAACTGATCCGGCGGACAAACCGCAGCAACGCGCGATATCTTTCATGGTAACAGCCATTTTTCTTCCTTTCTTCTTTTTTCCGTTTTTAATTATAAGCTATTTTTTCGAAAAAACAAGATGCTTTTTCGAAAAAATAGAAAAATTTTATCAAAATAAAAATCATGTCAGGGAGAGCCGCACAAAATGGCGGGGCTTACTGCAGGGGGACTGATGATTCTTGCCGCGGGTGCCGGACTGTATCGGAATGCCGCCTCATTTCGATTCTGATGGGAAAGGACTGGAAAAGCAAAGGATATGACGCATCGGACAGGTTTTGTATTTTTTTTCAGTCCCCGTTTGGCTATTCCGCAAAGTTGTGGTAGATTACTTTCCTTAAACACTAAATTTCCAAGGAGGACGAAAATGGGAACAGAATGGATCGACAGGTGTCACAGATATACCTTCATTGACGGCGAAAGCGGATTTCAGATCAATTTTGCCGGAATGAATTTTGCGGATAAGGACATCGACGCTCTCAATGAGAAATTCGTCGGCGTGAATCTTGAAATGCAGAAAATCGAACAGGGCGAGATCAAAAATCCCGATGAGAACAGAAAGGTCACGCATTTCACGGACCGTTCCATTTATACCGGCTCCCCGATCTACAATGAGGTGGAGGACTTTGTCGAAAAGATCCGCACCGGCGTGATCAAAGGTTCCACCGGCAAACAGTTCGATGCGGCGATCATCAACGGCATCGGCGGTTCCGCGCTCGGCCCGCAGCTTCTCCAGATGGCGATCAACGGTCCCTACTGGAACGAGCTTTCCGCCGAAAAGCGCAATCATTATCTGCGTATTTATTTCCTTGACAACACCGATACTGCGGGGCTTTATGACGCGCTTCAGGTCTGCGACCTCGAAACGACTCTCGTGGTCAACGTCTCCAAATCCGGCGGCACGCAGGAAACCAAAAACAATATGATCGTCTGCATGGAGCAGTATGAGGCGAGAAAGATCGACTTCAGGAAGCATGCCTGCGCGATCACCATGCGCGGAAGCGAACTCGACAGTCTTGCGCGCGACAACAACTGGCTCAAGGTGTTCGAAATGGCGGAGTCCATCGGCGGGCGCACCAGCGAGACCAGCATCGTGGGGCATCTTCCGGCGGCTCTTGCAGGAATCGACTTCAAGAGCCTTCTCTGCGGCGCGTGCCACATGGACAAGCTTACGCGCAATCCCCAGCTCTCCCACAATCCCGCCTACATGCTTTCCGCCATGTGGTATCTTGCCGGCGAGGGCAAAGGCAACCGCAACATGGTCATTGTTCCGTATTCCGACCGTCTGATTCTCCTCTCCCGCTATCTCCAGCAGCTGGTCATGGAAAGCCTCGGCAAGGAAAAAGACCTGGACGGCAACACCGTTCATCAGGGCTTGAACGTTTTCGGCAACAAGGGCGGAACCGACGCACACGCCTTCATCCAGCAGCTCAACGACGGGCGCGACGATTTCTTCGTCACTTTCATCGAAGTCCTCGAAGACAAAATGCCCGCGCCGATCAGCGGCTCCATCGCGATGGGCGACTATCTCCACGGTTTCATGGTCGGGCTCTCCAACGCCCTGCGCAACAAGAAGCGCCAGGTCATTGAAATGCGCATCAACAAGGTGGATACGTTCAACGTCGGCATGTTGATTGCCCTTTACGAACGCGCTGTTGCCGCCTATGCGGAACTGATCCACATCAACGCATTCCACCAGCCCGGCGTCCAGGCTTACAAGCTTGCCAGCAAAGGCGTGATCAAGCTGTTGACTGATGTGGAATCCAGACTTGCATCCATTGTCCCGTTTACGGGCACCGCCGCCGAGCTTGCGGCAAAGCTCGGACTCTCCGACAGCGAGTATGAGCTGGAAGGTATCATGGCGAAGCTCTCCGGCAACAATGACAAACGCACGCTCGCAGTCAACGTCCGCCGCGAATGGAACAAGGACAAAGGCTGGGAATATACCGTTGCCGCCAGATAAGCGTCTCTGCAAAACGCAAAGGGCAGAAAGATGAAAGCGGTGGGGTTGCTCCCTGTTCCGCCGTCTTTTCTGTCCTTTCCGTTATTTTAAGGCAAAGCATTACCATGACTGAAACTCTTTCCGAAGAACTTCGCGCGGTCATCCGAACCTATCCGGTCAAGATAACTGCGCATTACAAGTCGCTGATCCGCGAAAAAGACGATCCAATCTGGCGGCAGTGCATGCCGTCGGAGGCGGAACTGGGTCCGCTTCAGGATACTCTGCCCGACGACGGGCTCGGAGAAATTCCGCAGAGCCCGTGCCCGCACCTGATTCACCGTTACGCCGACCGTGTCGTGCTGTTGTCCACAAACCGATGCTTCGCGCTCTGCCGCTTCTGTTTCCGGAAACGCCTCTGGAAGGAGCCGCCGTTCATTGTGACGGAGGGGGAGCTGGACGAGGTTACGGGGTATCTGCGGAACCACCCGGAGGTCAGGGATATCCTGATTTCCGGCGGAGATCCGCTTACAATCCCGGACGAACAGTTTTTTCCCATCGTGGACCGTCTGGCGGCGGTTCCGTCCCTGGAAATCATCCGGGTTTGTTCCCGCGCTCCGGTTTTCGAGCCGTCACGGATCACGGAAGCGTTTGCCGAGCGTCTCGGCAGATGCGAAAAAACATGGTTCATGACTCATTTCAACCATCCGCGCGAACTGACGGCGGACTCTCTGGAAGCCTGCCGCCGGCTGCGCGCAAACGGAATTCCCGTCCTGAACCAGACCGTCCTCCTGAAAGGCGTCAACGACGATCCCGTGCTTCTCGCGGATTTCTTTCACGAGCTTGCCGCGCACAGGATTCTTCCCCACTATCTTTTCCATATTGATCCGATCCGGGGTGTCGCCCATTTTGCCACGGGGATGAAAAAAGGGCTGGAGATCATGGAATATTTCAGAAAACATCTTTCTTCCGTTGCGACACCGGTTTTTGCGCTTGATTTACCGGAAGGCGGTGGTAAAGTTCATCTGTTCCCGGATTACTCCGCAGGGGAAGAACAGTTGTTCTTCGGACTGGACGGGAAGAAGATCAGGCACCCGCTGGCATAAAAAACAGGAACAGGCGCATGGGAAAAACACAGGATCAGCCGGAAAACAACGCATCCAACAGAACGGTCAAAGTCCAGCCTGCCGGAAAAGCCGGGAACGGGCAGAGCACAATCCGTGTTTCCGGCGCCTTTTCCGCCCATATCTTCAACAGGAAACGGGAAATCGACGATCTGCTTGTTTCAAAAAAACTTTCGGTGTATACATCCGGGGATCTGGAATCCTCTCCCGAACTCCCGGTAAAACTTACCGAACTTGATATCGAATACGCAACGCTGGAGAAATTCGCGGAAGGGGGGCAGGCGACGATTTCCGTGGCGCGCGATAAAAACCTGAAGCGGATCGTTGCGGTAAAATCCCTGAAGAAAAATCTCATGAATCAGGACAACGTCGAAGAGTCCTTTATTACGGAGGCGAAAGTCACGGCACAGTTGGACCATCCCGCGATCATTCCCATCTACGGGCTCAACAATGACAGCGACGACGGCATCCATCTGGTCATGAAACTGGTCAACGGCAAAACGCTCCGCGAATATCTGCGGAATGTCATCCTGAACTACCGGATGAAAGGAATCCGCTCTTTCGACGAGGAGGCGGCGCTCGGAAAGCGCCTTGAAATCTTTCTCCATGTCTGCGACGCCATCGCCTATGCGCATCACCGGAACATCATGCACCGCGACCTGAAACCGGAAAACATCATGCTCGGCGAATACATGGAGGTCTATGTCATGGACTGGGGCATCGCCAGAAAGATACGCACGCCGGAAAATTCACCGCCCCTGCCTCATGATGTGTCGGGGACTCCGCGTTATTTTTCGCCGGAAGCCCTGTGCGGAGAACAGTGCGATGAACGCTCCGATATTTTCACGTTGGGGCTGATCCTTCAGGAGATCGTGACCCTTCAGTTTGCGGTCAGGGGGGAAAGCGATGAACAACTGATGCACAGAATCGTCAACAACGAACTGGAGCCTGTGGAACATCTTTTCCACAGGAAGATCGATTCGAATCTCAAGGCGGTCATCCGCAAAGCCTGTGCCTATGAACCAGCGGAACGCTATGCGTCCGTAACGGAGCTTTCCGAAGATATCCGGCGGTATATGAACGGACTGTCGATTTCGGCGCGGCCGGATGATGTCTTCATGAAAACCGCGCGTTTCGCCTACCGGCACCGGCGGGGGATGCTGACTGCGTTTCTGGCTGTCATGCTTGCGGCGGTGTCCCTGGCGGCATATTCCATCTACGAGCGTCTGCGCCATGCGACGGAGATGAGTCACAGAAGCGAAGCCATGAATTCCGTCTACGGAAAAACCGCCGCATCCGCCGCGGACTTCGATATGACTGCGCTCCATATGCAGGACCTTCTCTGCTCCATCGCGCAGACTGCGAGTTATCTGCTCTGCTATAATACATCATACGAGACGATGGAAAACGCCTTTTATCCGTTTCAGCCGGACAACGACAGGACAAAATTTCCGCCGGGGCTGGTTTATTCGCCGTTCCACAAGCGCCAGACTTCATTTGAATGCGGAGTTTACAAAATTGCCCCGGACGCCGATCTGCCGGAGGTCCGGAAGTTTCTGGCGAAAGTCTCTCCGATTCTGCCGAATATGATCCGGACCGTGCTGGAAAGCCAGCCGGGAGTCCATCTGTCGCAGAAGAACTATGAGGAGAAGAAAAAGGAATGGCTGGAACACGGACTGCCTGTCAAGGCGGTGTTCGCCGCCTCGAAATACGGCGTCACGATGCTCTACCCGTGGCGCAATACCTATACGGAGGATTACGACCCGCGCAAGCGCCCGTGGTACCGCCATGCGCTTGAAAGCTGGAGTCCTGTCTGGGGGCAGCCCTATGTGGATGAAGATTCCGCCTCCGGGCTTTCGATTCCCTGTTCGATGCAGATCCGGGATATTCAGGGAAATTTTTACGGGGTTGCGGGACTGGATCTCTCGTTCAACAAACTGACGGAGAATCTTCTGAAAGCAGGCAATACCGGCAGCCATGTTCTGGAAAAAGCGATCATTGATCCGGAAGGACGTGTCATTCTTTCTTCCGCCTCGCAATATTTCAACAGGACATTCGATCCGAAGGACTATGTCAACCCCGAACTTGAGATGCCGCTGTTCAAAGACGGCATTATCCGCACGATGATCCTGAAACAGGGCAAAACCTTCGGGCTTTTCCTGATCGAAGAAAACGGCCGTGAGGTTCTTTATTCCTTTGCCCATCTGAAGATCTTCAATCTTTATTATGTGGAGATTATTGATTTTCAGAAACTTCTGATTAAAAACATAAGCATGGAATAATATTCCGGGCGGAACCGGCAACTTTGTTCTTCATGTTCTCTGCGGCGATTCGATGATTTCGACTTCAGAGGGTGCCTTGATTTCCGGCTTTTTCCCTTTTTCCGCCGTGACTGTAACCGGTCCATGCGGAGTCGGGTAACGCACCGCGGCATATTCCAGATCGCAGAGATCGGGAGAAATTGAAATCGTTCCGCCTCCGGGTTCCAGAAAGCGAATTCCGGCAATCCGCTTGCTGAGGAACGAGGTCGGCCCGGACGCCCAGCCATGGCACAGGCTGTGCCGCAATCCCTTGTAGCAGTATGCGCCGAAATCCGCATGCAGGTCGTTCCTGCCGCGAACCGGCAGTTCTGAAATCGGAGAGGTGTTCTTCAGCCACTCCAGATCGAAATCCTCCCAGAAAGTCGTGGCTCCATAATCCAGCATTCCGCCCCAGTAGCGGCGGATGACTTCCAGAGCGTTCGGAGTCGGCTGGGCGTAAAGCATGTAACAGCCGTAGAACGTGCTGAGACCACGGAACGGGTTTCGGAGCAAAACCTGGGAACAGTCTGAAAGACCGCTGATGGTCATGATTGCCGCCGCGGCTTTGCACTCGCCGCAGTCCGGGATGTAACCGCGCAGTTTCTCCAGTGCCGTGCGGCAGAGCAAGGTGTCCGTTTCCAGCGAGCGGCAGATATTGAGTCCGCAGCGGAATGCCCAGTAGAGCAGTCCGTGAAGCCCGGCATGAAGCCCCTGCGGATTGTCGTTGTTCGGCCAGTCCAGGAAACGGCGCCCGACGATCCGTTCCGCGCCGCCGGGGGCAATCATCCCCGCAAAATGTTTTAACAATTCATCAATATATTCTTTCTGAGCCGCGAGATAATTCCGGTCGCCCGTATGCCGATAGTACTCCCAGTGGCTGATGATGAACCAGAGGGAGTAGGTAACGATGCCGTTCATCCAGCCGGGTAGCGGAGTCTGTTTCTTCAGATAATCCAGTGTCCTGCGGACAAGTGACGTATCGGAAAAGACAGCCAGAATCGTGCGCAGTTCCGGATTGAGGTCTCCCATCCACGGCAGACGGTCCCGCTTGGCGCCATCGTAAATATAATCCTGCATATTGAGCAGAACCGTATATGCGCCGGTCTTCCAGATGCGGTTCAGCCGTTCATCGGACGATTCAAAACTCCCCGTCCACTCAAGTTCCCGGTACAATGCCACGGCTAGAATATTCTGAAACGCCAGATTCTTTTCCGGTTCCAGAGAATCGATCCGGGCGAACCGGAACGCGGTATTGCCGTATTCGATCATTCCGTTCCGGGGCAGGAGCAGTTCCGTGTCATGGACAGCATGATCCTGATTCGGTTCCTGCATGGCTTCGCCGGCGGATTCTCCGAAGCGGAGGCGGATTTTCCCCGCTTCCCGTGAAAGCAGGCGGACGCCTCCGTGAAGTTCGATTCCGAAGTCAACCAGAATCCATCCGCCGGGCTGAATGGTGCATTCCGGTTTTGTTTTTCCCCACAGAAACAGTTGGACTTCAGGGTTGTTGACGACTGCTTCCGCACCAAGAAAGTTTTCTCCGGCCATGACGCGGTTCACCGGCAGATAGCGGCGCACCCGTTCATCCTCAATTGCATTGCTGTACAAGTTCATATCAGAGCACCAGTTCAAATTTGACAGTTGGGAATATTATTCCTTTGTCTGTTCTCAAGTCAAGACGGGCATTGCCTGCGGCAGTAGAATCCGGTAATGAGAACCAGATTTTGTTGCGACCGCCTTCCAGGGATATGGGAGGCATTTTAAAACTTCTGCCTTCACTGTCTGTCAGAGTTCCATACAGTAAGTTTATTTGATCCGGCTGTTTCAGGGCAATTTCGCAAGAAAAAATATTGCCGACGGAAACAAAACGCGGAGCTCCTGCAATTCTGCCATCGGCATGATCATTTTGCACTGCGGGATTTATGAAATTACGCCGTGTGCAAGTTTTATTGGTAAAAAACGAAAAAGAGCATGCTTGGGCTA
>ENA-UOJE01003131-UOJE01003131.1-human-gut-metagenome-genome-assembly--contig:-C23-NODE-3131-length-11557-cov-4.815076_pt1 | contig 11557 bp, 6 predicted proteins | sample MGYA00242341_ERZ723888 | MGnify/ENA metagenome assembly ERZ723888 | reverse complement strand
AGTCGCATTCCGATGTGTTGTTTTGGAGGAACGCTCCAACCGTATGGTGATTTTATTGAGGCAGTCTCATCAGCGATTCGGCAAGATTCTTGAATGTTTCTCCGATACCGTCCGACCGCAACGCGCCCTCTTTGGTTAGGACTGCGGGCCGGCCTGCTTCGCCGGTTTCGCGCAGTTCAGGCTCCAATGGGAGTTGTGCGAGCAGTGGCACTTCATAGCCGAGGCTGTGGGTCAGCTGTTCGGATACGCGTGCGCCGCCACCTTCGCCGAAGATACGTAGCTTCTCGCCTTTGTGCTCGTAGTAGCTCATGTTTTCCACGACGCCGCGAACTTTCATCGGCACCTGCAATGCCACCAGGCCGGATCGTACCGCGATGTCGGAGGCGGATGGCTGCGGTGTGGTGACCACCACCAGTTCGGCGTTCGGCAGTGCCTGTGCCACGGAAATCGCCATGTCGCCGGTGCCGGGCGCCAGGTCGAGCAGCAATACGTCCGGCTCGCCCCACCATACGTCGGATAGGAATTGTTCCAAGGAGCGTTGCAGTCTTGGACCACGCCATAGGATGGCTCTGTCCGCGCCGGCGAACATGCCGATGGAGATCAGTTTCACACCCCATGCGGTGACGGGCATGAGCATGCCGTTGAGGTTCGTGGGCTGTGATTGCACGCCGAATAGCCTGGGCAGCGAGAAACCGTAGATGTCGGCGTCGATGGCGGCGGTATCGTAGCCGAGCGCCGCGAATGTGGCTGCCAGATTGGCGGTGACAGACGATTTGCCCACGCCGCCTTTGCCGGAGGCGATGGCGAAGATGCGGGTTTTGATGCCGGGTTTGTTGAACGGGTTCTGTTTACGTTCCGCTTTGAGGCCGGCCACCAGCTGGGTGAGTTTGTCTTGGCTCATGGAGCCGACTTCGATGCTGGGAATCAACGTGGCATCAGGATAGGAGGCGACCGCGCCGTTGATCTGGTTGGTGATGGTCTGCGACAGCGGACAGCCTTCCACGGTCAGTTCGACCCGCACCCGTACGTCGTACGTGTTGGTTTCGCCTGCCACTGGCGTGGCGTCAATGGCTGCGATCATGCCCAAGTCGGTGACGGACCTGCCCAGTTCGGGGTCAATCACTTTGCTTAGCCGTTCGTAGATGCGCGCTTCGATGGTGTGCTCGTCGCTCATGCTTCCTCCTTATGCCGCGTACCACAGTAGCGGTTCGCGGCACGGCTTGCCAGATGGTGTGGCGATTATTCAACTGTTCCTGTGTCGAGCAGCTGTTTGAATTGGTCTTCGTTGAGCATGGGGATGCCCAGTTCCTCGGCTTTTGCGGCTTTTGAGCCGGCATTCTCGCCTACGACGACCCAATCGGTTTTCTTGCTGACGGATCCTGCGGCTTTGCCTCCGCGCAGAACGATGGCCTCTTTGGCGGAATCGCGGGAGAATCCTTCCAACGAGCCGGTGACCACGACCGTTTTGCCTGCCAATGTCTGTGGTAGTCCGCTGGCTTGGGCTTGTCCGACTCCTACGCCGGCGGCCTTCCATGCGTCAAGCACGGCACCGCGCCAATTGCCCGGCTCACGGGCCGCGGTGAACCATGTGACTACGGATTCCGCAATTTCCGGACCAATACCGTCGATTTGGGACAATTCGTCCACGCTGGCATGTTCGATGGCATCCAACGTACCGAACGCGCTGGCGATGGTGCGTGCGGTGGGCGGTCCGAGCCTGCGGATGGACAGGGCCACCAGAACGCGCCACAGGTCGGCATGGCGGGCTTTGTCCATTTCGTCGAGCATCTTGCGGGTGTTTTCCGCCGGACGAATGTACACCGGCTGCACGCTGGACGTGCCTCCACGGGATACCTTGATTTCCTCGCGGATCACCACGGCGTCATCCGGCACCACGTATTGCGGATATTCCGCGGTCTCGTCGATGTCGGCTTCCTTGCGTTTGCGGGCGGCGGTAGGCGCGGTCCAGAATGCGGGCACCTGATGCCATAATCCGGATCCGCCCACACGTTTGCGCACTTTCTTGATCTTGCCGTTTGACCCGACGGTCTCGTGGATTTCGATGATTGGGGCCTCGCGCCAGACGCGCACATCCTTGAGGTCTGCGGACGTCAACGAGAACAGCCCGGCCTCGCTGGACAGCACAGGTGTCTGCATGGGCGGCAGTTCCAGTCCCGCCACCGGCTCGTACGGTTCAGGCTCCTCACCGGGTTTCACCACGATTTCGGTGATGTTCGGCGCATACGTGTCGATGGAATCGGGCCTGTCCTCTTCGGGATTCGTCAGCGCAATGGCTGATTGGTCGCCCAGATGTTCGATATCGAACGCCTTACGGGACGCCAGATTGATGATCCGCTCGGTCAGCTGCGCCGGGCAGGATTCCACGTTCGGGCAGCGTATATCTTTGTCTCCCTCTTTGGCGGGAGCGAGTTCCGCGCCGCAACTCGGGCAACGCGTGGGCATCACGAACCGGCGGAGCGCGCCCGCGCGTCCCTTGCGTCGCTCCAGCACCGGACCGACGAGCTCGGGAATCACGTCTCCCGCCTTGCGCACCACCACGGTGTCGCCGATGAGCACGCCTTTGCGTTCCACTTCAAAGGGGTTGTGCAGCGTGGTACGGGATACTGTGGAACCGGCCACGTACACGGGTTTCAACACCGCCACCGGAGTCACACGTCCGGTGCGCCCCACCTGCACAGTGATGTCAAGCAGCTCGGTATTGACTTCTTCCGGTGGATATTTGTAGGCGATGGCCCAGCGCGGCGCCCGCGATGTAGCGCCAAGGTAACGCTGCAATCCCAAATCGTCGACCTTCACGACGATGCCGTCAAGCGCGTGTTCGATGTCGCCTCGGTGTTCGCCGTAATAGTCGATCATGTCGAGGATTTCCTTGAACGACGTGACCTCACGGTTGTGCGGAGAGACGGGCACACCCCATTTCTTATACAATTCGTAGGCTTCGGATTGGTCGTTGACCACATCATGGCCGTTGCCGGCGTGCCCCGCACCCCAACGCAGCGATCCGATGCCGTGCGCGTAGAAGCTCAGGCGACGGGTTGCGGTGATACGCGGATCCTTCTGTCTCAGGCTACCTGCGGCCGCGTTGCGGGGATTGGCGAATGGCGCGCGACCGGCGTCCTCGTTCTCGGCGTTCAGCTTGTTGAAATCGTCCCATCGCATGAACACTTCGCCGCGGATCTCCACGAATTCGGGAATGTCTTCCTCCGGTCCGGCAAGGTTCTGCGGAATGGTGGAGATGGTGCGCACGTTGAGAGTGATGTCCTCGCCGGTCACGCCATCGCCTCTGGTCAGACCCTGTTCAAGCACGCCGTTGCGGTAGATGAGGTTCAGCGCAAGACCGTCGATTTTCACCTCGCAGGTCATGGGCAGTGGCTTCGATTCGGGCCAATCCAATCCCCTGAGCACGCCGTCGTACCATTCGCGCAGCTCCTCGATGGAGAACACGTCATCGAGGCTCATCATGCGCGATGGATGACGTACGGAAGCGAAGTCGTTGGAGAACGTGCCGCCCACGCGATGGGTCGGTGACTGCGGTGAGTCAAGTGATGGGAACTGCGCCTCAAGCGATTGCAGGCAGCGCAATCTTGCGTCATATGCCGCGTCGGATGAGACGGGGGCATCGTCGATATAGTATGCGATCTGGTCTGATTCCACCCATGCGGCCACGCGCGCCCACAGCCTGGCCGCGGCTTCGGCGCTCATCGAAGCCACATCAACCTTGTCGAGGCGCATGGCGTCGGCATCGGTCGGCTGCAACGCGGCAATCCAACGTTCGCTGCCCGGAGTCAGCGAAGCCAGCCCCTCATCGGCCACGACGGCCGCGGAACTACCGTCGTTCTCCGGCGCGTCGAAATCCCATGCCAACTGTTCGGAATCATCACGATTCGTCATTGTCACCGCTTTCCCATCATTTCCGCCATGCCGCGCGGATGTCCACGCCAGCACCGATTATCGCACAAATGTTCGACCGTTTTGTTAGTTGTTCAGAGAGCGCAGGAACTGCACCTGCACCACGTCGGCACCGTCATGGTCTTCGTAATCCATGCGCATCGCGGCCACCGACAGGGTGCGTGCGGGCACGAACATGCCTTTGTCCACGCAGACGCGGGCCGCTTGGTGCATCAGGGGCGCGACCGGCGTGTTCGGCCATACCGGCAGTCCGGCGTCGGCGAGCACGTGGATGGCTTCCTGCACGTTGGTCGGCACCGGAATGCACTGCGATTGCGCTCTTCCGATCAGTTCCTGCAGTTCGCTTTCGAGCATGGCGATACGTCCGGGGGCGATCTCCTCGCTCATGATGTATGAGGCGGCGGCAAGGTCGAAGTGGTCGCACATCCATTCCGCATAGGCGAGGCGATAGTAGGCAAATGAGGCGTCTTCCCGGTCAAGCGCGACGTTCAGCGCGTTGAGGCATGCCGCACGTGCCGGATCCCAGTCCTCGGCACGCCCCAGCTGCACGGCGAGCTTGAGGTGCGACAGCGGGTATGCGGGGGCGTAACGCACCATGGCGTTCAGATGCGGCAGCGCGGCATCGACGCCTTTGACTTGGGCGAGCAGGTCGGCAAGCTCCATATGCATGTAGAACAGGTTGTCGGGAATGAGCACCGTTCTTTCGCCTTCGGTGGCGAACATGCGGTTGTAGATGACGCGTTCCGCATATGAATTGAAGTACCGCGGCACGCCCGGATTTTCAGCGAAGATCCGGTCCATGCGTTCGAGTGTGGACTGGGCGGATTCGATGGCCCGCTCGACGTCTCCGGAGAACAGCATGTCTCGTGCCTTCAGACGTTCGTCATCGAGGGATTGTGCCAGTTCGAATGAGAAGTCGGGCGTGTCTTCGCCGTCGATCAGCGCGCTGGTGACCTGCGGTGCCAATTCGGTCAATTCCGGATCGGATATGGAATTGATGATGTCCATGGCCTGTTTGGCTTTGGCCACCGATTCGAGTCCGTCGCTTTGCGCAAGACGATGGAACTCCCCCACGGCGCGCTGCAACAGGTCGACACGCTGGATGGACAGGCCCATCATGTTCTCACAGCCGAACAACTGCGCCGTGCCGTCATCAAAACGAATGTCGGACAGTTCGGGTTCTTCTTGGCTTCCCGCCGGTGAGAATCGGCTGTCACGAAGGTCGAAGGCCGCGTCGATGGGTTTGAGAGCGCCTTTGCCGTCCACGTCCATTTCGGCGTCGAACATGCGGTATGTGGCGGTTGGATGGGCCAATCCGTCAGTGTCGAGCCGCTTCAGGAACTCGTCGCGGGCGAAGGTGACGGTCACCAAGTTGCGTACGGTCGGGTTTTTGCGCAGCTGCGCCATCGGATCGTCGTCATCATCATCGAGGTAGGTGTCGTACTCCGTTTTGTCGCTGGCGTCGTCCCGCATGGAGGCGTCGTCATCGTCGGCGTGTCCGTCCGGTACCGCGAACGCCATTTCGTCGAAGTCGATGTCTTTCATCAGGTCTTCGAACTGGCCGTCCACCGTATCGTCTCCAGTGCCAACGCTATCCGAGCCAGCCGAATCGTCGGAATCGATTGATTCGGATGAGATATCGGTGGTTCTCGGAGTGACGGGCCGAGCCGGATCGCCATGGTAGTCGCCGTCCTTTGGAGCGGCTTTGGATCCGGATGGCCTCATGTCTCCGGTACGGATGCGTTCGAAGGCGCTTAACGCCTCGCTCATCAACTCGCTGATGGCGGAATCCTGTTCGGCTACGGCCTCTTCCAGACCAATCGAATCGATGTGCATCGACACGCGTTTGACATTCGGATCGGCTCCGAAGCTCAGCGCGGCCATCATGAGTCCGACGCGCAGATTGTAATCGACGCTCATACGCGTGCGTTCGACGTCGGTCAGGTCGATCCACGCGCGGCGCGATACGTCGTATCGGGTGAACGGCATCATGGACACTCCAGCAGAAGTGAAGCCGATTGCGACTTCGCCGTCGCTGAGGTCGCACCGGAAGTCAACGTCGAAACGGTATGGCAGACGCAGGCTGCGCAGCAGACGGGACATGGTCTGCCGGTACACCCATTCGGAACCTCCGTCGGCGCCGGAATCGCCTTCCAACACGTTGTCCTTGGTTGATTCGGCGACTTCACGCCGGAAGTCGGCCGCGATATCCGCCAGTCGGCTGGCGGCCTGGATGCCGTCTTCCCGGTTCGGGTCGAGGATCGCGCCGAACCGGTCGTCCGGTTTCAACGCGATCAGCGTCGGATTCTCCAGCAGGGCGAAGTCGATCTGCGCGGCTTCGGCACGCGTCACCGTGTCCTCCGTGGGGAGAGCGCCGATGCGTGCGTTACGTTCCAGCCATGAGCTGACGGCGGCGAAGCGGTTGAGGTTGCCCTCGATGTTGAGGGCGCACAGCACTGCCGAGAACGGCAGGGAGGAATCCCATGCGAAGAAGTAGCATCCGGAATAGCTGGATGTGTACAGGCGCAGCGGTTCCGCTCCGTGCACAGCTTCGAGCCCTTGATCGGTATCGAGCGCGTGGGCTTCGCGCATCAGATCGGCGAAGTAGTCTTCCAGGCCGGAGGCGCGCATGCCATGCGACCGGGCGCTCATGGTGTCTCTGATGGACCGTCGGATGGCGCCTATGGGCGCTTCGCGGTTGAGCCTGCGGAAAATGTTGCCGGAACCGAAGCCGACGAGCAGGCCGTTCATCTGTGGAAGCATGTAGGCGGCGAAGAACGCGATGGTGATGGCGTCCCGGTATTCGAGGTCGAACCGCATATTCGCTGGCAGGTTGGCGCGCATTTGCTCAAGCGTGTAACGGCTGCCGGTTTTGAGCCATGAGGCGAGCCACATCATGCGACCGCCCGGCATGCGTCCCACGACGCCGCCTTGCGTGGCGCGCACCGTTTTCGGATTGCGGCTGGCCGCATGGCCGAGTCTTGGACCGTCCGCCAACGTACGGGTTTCCTCTTTGACGAAGACGAACCGCGGTTCGAGTTCCTGCGTGTCCATGTCCGGATCGGTGCCGGCGAAGACACGCGCTTTGCCGTCCGCGAGCGCGATTTGGGCGAAGTGGTCGCTGTCGGTGAACAATCCGATGGAGAAGGCATGGCCGTGGGTCTGCGGCAGTTGGGCCCATCCGAGGCGGAATCCTCCGGGCACGCCTTCGAATCCGTCGATGACGTGTCGTTTGATGAGCGGATTAAGCCGGATGGCGTTGCGGGTCAGTTCGTCGACGATGTCGTCGGGCTTGTCAAGCGCCTTGCCGAAGGGGTTGGCGTGGATGTGGCGCGGCGTGGCCTGGTTGACGAGTCGCCGCACATTTTGCCTGACGCGTTCGAGCATGGTCCGGTTATGTTCCGGTTGGCTGGCCGGGTCTGATGGTGTGCGGTGAGACATGTGTGCCATTCTTTCAATCCAATGCGACATGAAGCTATTAGAATAATGACGTGACTTTTTCGAAGCAGCGTTTTCAGGCACGTCGTCGTATGTGCGCAGCCATTGTAGTCGCTTTCGCGGTGATGGTGGCGGTCGAGTGCGTGTTGTGCAATATGCCGTTTTGGCGTTCCTTGACCGCATCGGGTGATTCCGCCGCCGCGTACAACGTGCTGGGCCCTGGGCTCGAACGTACTGACGAGGGGTTGTTGAAGGTCACCGATCCGACGCAGGCATATATGCAGGTCGATGCGGATGGCTCGTCGGAATATGTTCGTATGGATCCGGTGTCTTCGAAGGCGTTGGATAAGGCAGCCAGACAATCGGAGCAGGTGTTGCACACGGTTCGTGTCCGCCCTGATGTCAATCGCAGGGCCGGTACGGTCAGTTCGGTGTCGGTGTCTTCGCCGCGTTCGCTGTATGTGCATGCGGCGGCTGCAGGTGGTTCGGTGTGCGTGCGGATTGTCGAGCCGAAGGGTTCGCTGATTCCGTTTGATGCGGTGCGTGCGAATGTGCGTGTACCGTTCGCGTTGAATCCGTTGCGTATCGGCGTGATGGTGGCCGTGTTGGCGATGGTACTGGTGTGGAGGCCTGGTTCGCGGTTGTGGCGGATGCCGTTGGATACGACGAGTGTGAGGCAACGTGCGTGGCTGGGGGCGCTGCTGGCGGTGCCTGTTGTGGTCACTTGTGCCGTTGTGGTGTGGCAGCTGGTGGAGGCGGCTCCGTTGAGCTTCCATACGAAAGGCACGTACACGTATGATTTCGACCAGTACGATTACGTGGCAAGGGCGCTGCTTGATGGTCACGCGTGGTTGGATTTGGATGTGCCGGATGCGTTGCGTGACGCGGCGGATCCGTATGATGTGGCCACCCGGCAGCGGTTGCTTGCCGATGGCGTAAGCCCAGTGTATTGGGATTACGCGTTCTATCAGGGGCACTGGTATTCGTATTTCGGTGTGGTTCCCGCGTTGTTGTTGTTCCTGCCGTATCGGGCGGTCACATCGTTGTTCGTCGATGGCGGGCTGATGATGCCCTGCGGTGCGGCCGTGCCGCTGCTGATGCTTGGTTTTCTGGTATTCGGATGTCTGCTGGTGATTCGTGTGATATCCCGAATTCGTCCGAATGCGCCGTTGGCTGCGGTCAGTATGCTGTGCGTGTTCATGCTGTTGGCTTCCAATGGTTTGTATCTGTGGTATCGGACGAATTTCTATTCGGTGCCGATCGCCGCCTCCCTGTTTCTGAGCGTGTTGGGATTGTGGCTGTGGTTGGGCGCCGCCAAGCGGGTGCCGGTGTCAGGCGATCGGATTCGTGAGGTTGATGGCACGCAGTCGTTGTCGTTGCCCCTTCTGGCTGCTGGCTCGATGTGCATTGCGGCCAATCTGGGGTGCCGTGCGCAGTTCATTCTCGTGGCGTTTCTGGCTTTGGTAATATTCTCGCCGCAGATTCAGTCGATTTTCCGTCACGCCTCCAATGATTCCTCCCTTCCCCATATGTCGGTCTGGCGTCTGATGCGCGCGCCGTTGGCCGCATTGCTTCCCGCGTTGATTGTGATCGTTCCTCTGCTGGCGTACAACGTGGTCCGGTTCGGATCACCGCTCGACTTCGGCACCTCATATCAGATGACGGTCACGGATATGACCAGTTATCGGCAGCCATTGTCGAATCTTGCGCTGACCGTCGCATATTACCTGTTCCTGCCGTTGCGGTTCACGGATGCGTTTCCGTTCCTCGCCGTCAATCCGGCGCCTCTTCCCACTTGGGGATTTACCGAGGCAATGCCTGGCGGCTTATTCACGATAGCTCCGTTGACGTTGGCCGCGCTGGCCTGCCCGTTCCTCTACCGGCGTATGCGCAAGGCCGGGCGCACGAACACATGGCTGTTGTTGACATCCAGCCTGGCATTGGGATTGCTGCTTGTGGTGATTGACTCCCGCATGGCTGGTTTGGGATGGCGGTACATCGCCGATTTCGGATGGCTGTTTGCCTTGGCCGCGTTGCCTTCGTTGCTGATCGTACTTGATTGCGTCAAGCCGCGTCTGCGTTGGGTATGTCGTGCCGGATTCCTCGCGCTGCTGCTGTTCACGCTGGTTGTCGCGCTGATGTCGTTGTTCCTGCCCGGGCGTGACGATGAGATGTTGCGCAACAATCCCGCCCTCTATCTCGACGTGCAGTCCTGGTTCATGTTGGGTTGACGTCCGACATAAGCTACATCCAGTAAAAATTCAGGTTTCTTTCCTGATTCATATAGCAGTTTTTCCGGTTTGCTCTGAGTTTCATCGGCAATCATAACGATTGTCATCATTGTTGCTTTGAGTTATGTTCCGGGGGTCGCCAACCATGAAACCGCTTTCGCCGCCACGCAACCATCCTCGGGCCGCACGTTGGATGCCAAAGGCGACATCGTGCTGCTCACCACCGAACTGGGCCGCGACGACAACGCCGTGCAGGACCAGGTCGTCAAACTCGATGCCGAAACCAGCAGTGTGACGCGACTGTTGGATTTCGGCAGCCTGTTCGCCGATTACAAGGCGTCCGCCACGCATGCGGGCACGGACGATTCGGATGAACTGCCGGTGAACCTGCGCGCGGTTGCGCCTGCGGTTCGTTACAATCGGCGGTATGGGTTTCTTCGATTCGCTGTTCGCCGGTAAACGTTCCACACCGGCTTCGTCCGTCACGTTCCATCTCGACCAGGCCGCCCACATGTACGAGGACGGCAATATCGGCTTGGAGGCCACCACGCTTGATATCACACCTGACAGCAAGCGTGTGGCGATAATCGGCTTGAACGGCGCAGGCAAGACCACGCTGCTGAAGTTGCTGGACGGAGCGTTGGCCGCCACGTCCGGCACGGTCCGCATCGAAGCGGACGGTACCGCATACGCCCCCGCCGGGCAACGCGATCTGAAGCATGTCGAGGATCTGGTCGGCCGCGTGCGGCGCGAAGAGATTCCGAACGCCTACTACAAGGCGGCTTCGATTCGTGAGGCGATCGACCTGCCGTTGAAGAAGCACAAGGTGCCGGAAAGCGAACGTCAGGCGATCATCGGCAATCTGTTCGCGCATTTCGATCTGACTTCCGTGGCCCGCGAGCCGGCCTCCGCTTTGGATAGCGAGAAGCGGCATCTGCTGGCGATCGCGGCCGCGTTGAGCTTCTCCCCCGCTGCGATCGTCGCCGACGAGCCGACCAAGGGATTGGACGAGGTGGCGTCGGCGCGCGTGGCGAAGGCCCTGTTCAGCTATGACAAGCAGGTGGTGTTCGCCACGCATGACACGGATCTGATCGTCCGTCCGGAATATGCGATCGGCCGCGTGCTCGTTGTCGACGACCATCGTGTGGTGTTCGACGGCGTGCCTCGTGAGGCGGTCGATTTTTACACGGATTTGGTTCGTTCGAAGTATGAGGCGGCGAAGGGCGACAGGGCGTAGAAGAGATTTCGGACTCGGCAGTCCGTTCAGCCGATCAGTTCGTTGACGGTGTCGATCACCACGTACACGTTATGCCGGAAATCGTCCGGTTCGGGCAGTAGTGAGATGGCCAGATAGCCGTTGGAGGTCATGTCGAAGAAGTAGCCGGGCTGTCCGGATACGCCGTGGCGTTCGATCATGTGCAGCACCAGCTCGTTCTCGTCGAGCACGCTGGGCACGCGCAGCAGTACGTTCCATCCGCCTTCGGCACGCAATACGCTGACAAGACCTTGCTCGTCCGCGTCGAGCATGGCATGCAGTGCTTTGAGATTGCCGCGCACACGTTCCTGCACGCGCGCGGTCTGCGATGGCGCCGCTTCAAGCAGTGCGGGAATTCGTTTTGCGACGATCTCGCTCATGGGCAGATAGTCGTCGGCGATCACGTCGAGACGACGCTTGGCTTCCGTCACGTCTTCTGCCGGTCCGGACACTTGGATCCAGCCGACTTTGGCATGCGGTGCGGCGAGCATTTTCGAAAAACCGTCCAACGCGAATGTGAGCGCGCCACGCTCCCCCGCGAGTCGTGCATTGCCTTCGAATGGTTCCAAATCGTAATCGTAGAACACTTCGTCGGCGATGATGGCCACGTCGTGGTCCCGGCACAGGCGGACGATCGCCTCGCGTTCCGACGGTTTGACGTACGAACCGGTCGGATTGTTGGGGTTGATGAGCACCAGCGCGC
>ENA-UOJE01003130-UOJE01003130.1-human-gut-metagenome-genome-assembly--contig:-C23-NODE-3130-length-11558-cov-4.405807_pt1 | contig 11558 bp, 7 predicted proteins | sample MGYA00242341_ERZ723888 | MGnify/ENA metagenome assembly ERZ723888 | reverse complement strand
TGCTAATGGTAACAGCACTTTGGGAACCGGAGCGATCGGTGGTATGTTTATCGGAATGATCTGTCAGATCTTTATTGTTCCGGCTTTGTTTGTTGTTTTCGAACATATCCAGGAAAAAGTCAAACCGCTGGAATGGCATGATACGGATAATACGGATATCGCCTCTGAAATTGAACAATATACGAAATAAGAAATACCATGAAAATACAAACGATTATATATCCTTTATGTATGGCAGCTCTACTGGGCAGCTGCCATATATACAAACCATACAGCCGTCCCGAAGTAGATACGCAAGGCTTGTACAGGGATCCTGTTTCGGTGAACGATACCCTGGTATCCGATACCGTCAATATGGCCAATCTACCCTGGGAGAAGGTTTTCACCGATCCTCAATTACAAGTGTTGATCCGCTTGGGTCTCGAAAGAAATACAGACTTACAAACCGCTATGTTGCAGGTAAAAGAAGCTCAAGCCAGCCTGATGACTTCGCGTTTATCCTACCTTCCTTCTCTTACCCTTGCCCCCCAAGGCGGAGTGAGTAGTTTCGACCGGATGAAAGGCAGTTGGAGCTGGTCCCTGCCCGTTTCAGCAAGTTGGGAATTGGATCTTTTCGGAAAGATTCTAAATACAAAACGGGCGGCGAAAGCAGCCTTATTACGGAGTGAAGCCTATCGACAAGCTGTGCAAACCCAGGTTGTCGCTGCAATAGCCAATTATTATTACACCTTACTGATGCTCGACAAGCAGTTGCAGATCACAGAAGAAACTGCCGTATTATGGGGAGAAAATGTCGAGACCATGAAAGCGATGAAAGAGGCGGCGATGGTCAATGAAGCAGGAGTTGTACAAAGCGAAGCCAATTATTATATGGTGCTGGCTTCTATCTCCGACCTGAAAAATCAGATCCGGGAAACCGAGAATGCCTTATCCTTACTGTTGCGACAAGCTCCTCAGAAAATCGAACGCGGCAAGCTGGAGGACCAACAACTCCCGACAATACTGCATACCGGCGTCCCGGTACAATTGTTATCCAACCGTCCGGACGTCAAAGCGGCAGAAATGGCATTAGCAGGAACATATTATAATGCCAACGAAGCACGTGCTGCTTTCTATCCGTCGATCTCCATCAGCGGGACTTATGGATGGACCAATCAAGCCGGGAACACGATCATCAATCCCGGAAAAATGATTGCCTCGGCTATCGGTTCACTGACCCAACCTTTATTTTACCGGGGAGCGAATATTGCCCGCTTAAAGATTGCCAAAGCCCAGCAAGCAGAGGCGATGTTAAGTTTCGAACAAGCGATATTGAATGCAGGCGCCGATGTCAGCGATGCACTGAGTCTGTATCAATCGGCTGAAGATAAACGGATACAACGGGTGAAACAAATAAATTCATTGGAAAAATCGGTGGAGTATACGCAGGAATTACTAACTTTAGGTACCTCTAATACGAATTACCTGGAAGTACTGACAGCACAACAATCGCTGTTAAACGCTCAGTTGTCCGGAATTTCCGATGAGTTCCAGCGTTTGCAGGCCGTAGTAAACCTATACCATGCATTGGGTGGAGGCACTAAATAACGACACTAACCTTAAAAACAAAAAATATGATCAGTCCTTTAGCGTATGTAGATAAAGAAGCCCGGATCGGAGCGAATGTTACCATTCATCCTTTTGCCTATATCGACAAGAATGTCGAAATCGGAGACAATTGTACGATCATGCCTTATGCCAGTATTCTCAGTGGCACCCGTATGGGAACGGATAATATCATCTATCAGGGTGCCATCATCGGTGCTACTCCTCAGGATTTTAAATTCAAGGGTGAGGATACCCTCCTGAAAATCGGTAATCACAATACCATACGGGAGAAAGTGATCCTTAACCGGGGCACGAACACAACCGATTGTACGATAATCGGAGACGGTAACTTTCTGCTGGAAGGCGTACATCTGGCACACGACACCCATTTAGGCAGCCATTGTGTATTGGGAAACGGTGCCAAAACAGCAGGAAACTGTATTATCGACGACAAGGCGATTTTAGGTAGTGAAGTGATCGTCAAACACGGTTGCCGTATCGGAAGCTGGGCACTATTGCGTGACGGCTGCCGCGCCAACAAAGATGTTCCGCCTTATATCGTGGCGGCCCACAATCCGATCAGTTACTATGGAATCAATGCTTTGATCCTGGCTAAAGAAGGCCATCTCACCGAAAATGTGATCGATAATATAGCTAAATGTTACCGGCAAATTTATCAATGCGGTACCAGTCTGGAAAATGCCCTGCGAAGAATCAAAGATATTATTCCTCTCAGTCCGGAAATCACTTACCTGGTAGATTTTATCGAACAATCTAAAAAGGGGATTATCGGAACGACAATGTAAATTTAAAAATTCAACGGTTACAAGAGTGACAACGATCAGACTGACCAAGGCCAACTCTTGCAACCGTTGATACTTCTTCCTTATCTGATCTGAATACGTTCATTTTCCAGACTGCCGATAATAGCGAGTGATCCGACATGTATAACCTCTCCCCTCCAAAGTTCCCTTCTTTTTGAAAAGCTTTTTCGATAATCACATCCCCCAGGAAAGCATTTACCATTTTGTAGTATTCATACAAATCAGTTTACCGCACTGTTTCCCGAATCTCCTCTCCCGGTCCTGCTGCATATCTGTAGATCGTTTTCATAATTCGGTACTCTTTATCCATCACCTTTTTTCCGACATCTCGTCCAAGTAAAAAAAACAGGAAGGCGATCGAACCTTCCTGTTATAAATCGATATAATCTTCGTCGTTTATGAACACGATCTTACTACATTCAGCTTATGCCTTCACTTTTTCCTCTATCCATTTCCGGGCATTGACAAAAGCCTCGATCCACGGACTCACTTCATCCTCACTGCGTCCTTCAGCATAATATGCCCAATTCCATGGATAGATAGACCGTTCCAAGTGAGGCATCATCGCCAGGTGACGGCCATCTTTACTACAGATCGCCGCTGTAGCGAACGGTGAACCGTTCGGATTGCCCGGATAGGCATCGTAACTGTATTTGATCGGAATATGGTATTCACTCTCGGCATAAGGCAAACTGAATTTACCTTCTCCATGAGCGATCCAGATACCTAACCGACTACCTGCCAAAGACTTTAACATTACAGAATGATTCGGCTGAATCGTTACATTGACAAAACCGGATTCAAACTTATGGGAGTCATTATGCAACATCTTAGGCATTTCAGCATGCTCGGGATAAATAAGTCCCAGTTCAACAGCCAACTGGCATCCGTTACAAATACCCAAACTCAAGGTGTCTTCGCGTTTATAGAAATTCTCCAAAGCCTGTCGTGCTTTTTCATTGAATTTGAAAGCGCCGGCCCACCCCTTGGCAGAACCCAACACGTCAGAATTCGAGAATCCTCCGACAAAGACAATCATATTTACCTCTTCGAGAGTTTCACGTCCGCTGATCAAATCGGTCATGTGTACATCCTTCACGTCAAAACCGGCCAAATGCAAAGCCCAGGCCGTTTCACGCTCACACTGGCACCCTTTCTCCCGGATCACAGCAGCCCGGATACCCGATTTAGCAGTACGGTTCAACTGCAAGCCCAAATCAGCCAATTTGCCGGTAAAACCTTGTGGGAATTTATATTTCAACTCATTGTGTTTATAGCTCTTGTATCTCTCCAATGCCTTCTCTTCGCCACTCTGACGCCGGTCGAGTAAATAAGAAGTCTTAAACCAAAGATCACGTAAAGAAGGGATATCCAACGACCAGCTATCCGCATCCTTCTTGATGTTCAGTAATCCCGCCTTACCCGGCTTTCCTAAGAAAGCGTAAGCAACACCGGCTTTATCCATCAGAGCGGAAACCTTTTTAGCATCCTTATCCGCTATCTGAATCAGTACGCCGGGATTTTCAGCGAATAAGATCTTAATCATATCTTTTTCAGCCAGGAATGAAAAATCGATATCCAAACCCAAACGATTATCTGCAAAACACATTTCGAGCAGTGCCGTTACCATACCTCCGGCAGAAATATCATGTCCGGCCAAAACGATACCTTCATCCACCAATTGCTGAATAGCTGTAAATGCACGGGCAAAATACTCGCTATCCCTAACGTCGGGCACTTCTTTGCCTACTTTATTCAGAATCTGGGCAAAGCTGGAACCACCCAATTTCAATTTATCGAATGAGAAATCGACATAGACGATCTCGGTAGCCGGATCATTTTTCAATACAGGAATGACAATTTTACGGAAATCGGTTACTTCGCCGACAGTAGAAATGATAACCGTTCCCGGAGCATACACTTTTTTGTCCCCATATTTCTGGGTCATAGAAAGTGAGTCTTTCCCGGTAGGAATGTTTACTCCCAACTCGATAGCAAAGTCGCTGGCAGCCTGTACCGCCTGATACAACCGGGCATCTTCTCCTTCATTGCGGCAGGGCCACATCCAGTTGGCAGAAAGTGAGATTCCTTTCAATCCCTGTTCGATCGGCGCCCATACCAGATTAGTCAGCGCTTCGGCAATAGCCAAACGTGAACCCGCAGGAGCATCGGCCATGGCAGCTACAGGAGCATGTCCGATGGAGGTTGCTATCCCACGGTGTCCGCTATAATCCAAAGAGACGGCAGCAACATCGCTCAAAGGCAAATGCAAAGGACCGACACACTGCTGACGCACGATACGGCCCGATACTGAACGGTCTACCTTATTCGTCAACCAATCCTTAGAAGCAACCGCCTCTATTTGTAACACTTGCTCCAAATATTCTTCCAATTTATCGGCGGAGTATTCCAGACCGGCATATTTTTCTTTAACGGTCTTATCCTCCATAATCGTCTTAGGAGGATTACCGAACATATCTTTCAGTTCCAGATCGATCGGAGTCTCATGAGTTTTTGCATTCTCAAAAGTAAACTTCATATCTCCGGTGGTTTCACCGATGACGTACATCGGAGCCCGTTCACGGTCTGCGATACGTTTCAGTTCGGCCACATCCTTCTCCTTCATCACCAATCCCATCCGTTCCTGTGATTCATTCCCCACGATTTCTTTTGCAGATAAGGTCGGATCGCCGACAGGGAGATTTTCCATATGTATTTTACCTCCGGTTTCTTCCACCAGCTCGGATAAACAATTCAAATGTCCTCCGGCACCGTGATCGTGGATAGAAACAATCGGATTCACTTCGCTCTCGGCCATTGCCCGGATCGCATTACAAACCCGTTTCTGCATTTCAGGATTAGACCGTTGTACCGCGTTCAACTCGATAGCCCCGGCATAAACCCCGGTATCGACAGAAGAAACGGCACCACCTCCCATACCGATCCGATAATTGTCACCTCCCAACAACACCACTTTATCTCCTACTCCAGGTGTTTTCTTCATGGCTTGCTGACGATTACCGAAGCCCACACCACCGGCCTGCATAATCACTTTATCATACCCATAGGTACGTCCGTCTTCTTCGTGTTCGAAAGTCAATAAGGAGCCACAGATCAACGGCTGACCGAACTTATTTCCAAAATCAGAAGCACCATTGGAAGCTTTGATCAAAATATCCTCCGGAGTCTGGTAAAGCCATTTTCTGGGATCGATATGCTGTTCCCAAATCCGGGAAGCATCCAAACGGGGATAAGAGGTCATATACACAGCTGTACCGGCCAACGGAAGGGCTGCTTGCCCTCCGGCAATACGGTCACGAATTTCTCCACCGCTACCTGTTGCCGCTCCATTGAAGGGCTCTACGGTTGTCGGGAAATTGTGCGTTTCGGCTTTCAGCGAAATGACCGTATCTATTTCTCTCGTCTCATAAACATCCGGCTTATCATGGGTATGCGGAGCGAATTGCACCGCCTGCGGCCCATCGATAAACGCACAATTGTCTTTATAAGCGGAAACAATCCGATTCGGATTTTCCTGAGAAGTTTTCTTAATCAGTTTAAAGAGTGTACTTTCTTTCTCTTCTCCGTCGATAATAAAGGTACCGTTAAAAATTTTATGACGGCAGTGTTCCGAATTGACCTGCGAAAAACCGAATACTTCGGAATCGGTCAATTTCCGTCCTAATTTTTCAGCCAATCCTTCCAGATAAGCAATTTCATCGGGATTCAAAGCCAATCCTTCCTTCACATTATAGGCACGAATATCATCGATGTAAATGATCGGATCCGGTTGTTTATCGATTGTAAAGATATGTTGGTCCAAACCTTTATAAAATGCCTGCAACATCGGGTCGTAAGGTATATTGTCACAAGCCGTCTGTGTAAATTCCTCTATCCGGAGAATCCCCCCGATCCCCATATTCTGCGTAATCTCGACTGCATTCGTACTCCACGGCGTAATCATTTCCCTGCGAGGACCGATAAAATAACCTTTCAGGGCATCACCTTGTATTTTGTGCGCACCACTGAACAACCATTCTAATTTACTGACATCAAGAGAATTTTCAGACGTCTGATACTGTACGGCATATACCGTGGCGTCTTTCTGATAGAAAACTATAGTCATGCTTTAAATATAATAATTTATTTTCACGTGATCAAAAGCACACAAAGATAACTATTTCTTATTGAAATACCATAACCGGGAAATAAAGAATAGACAGGAAAAATTAAAATAACGATTCCCGAAACGGGACGGAACGGCCGGACCAGATAATATCCGGCAAATACTGCAAATATAAAAAAATTTGATACCTTTGCCAGGCATGCAGAAAATACTATGAATTCATTACTACAGACGGCTATAACAGCAGCATTGCAAGCTGGTAAGGCTATATTAGACATATACGACGATCCGGCTTCGGATTTCGAAATCGAACACAAAGCGGATCATTCTCCGCTGACTATTGCCGACCGGGTATCCAACGAGATTATCCTGAAACAGTTGAAAAATACGCCTTATCCGGTTATCAGCGAAGAAAACAAGGCCACAGCCTATGCTATTCGTAAACAATGGCAAACGGTATGGATCGTCGACCCTTTGGACGGTACAAAAGAATTTATCAAACGGAACGGCGAGTTCACTGTCAATATAGCTCTCGTTTACGGCGGACGTCCTGCCTTAGGAGTAATTTATATTCCGGTAAAAAAAATCCTGTACTACGGAACGATCCGAAACGGAGCTTATCGGGCCGATCATCCGGAATATTCCCCGGATATGGATTTCGACGCACTGGAAAATCAAGCCCGGCGTCTGCCTCTGGACCGCGAAGATCCGGTTTATACCGTTGTGGCTTCAAGATCGCACATGAGTTCCGATACAGAGAATTTTATCGATGAATTAAAAAAAGAACACGGAGAAGTCAAACTGACTTCTATCGGTAGTTCGATTAAAATATGCCTGGTAGCAGAAGGAACTGCTGACATTTACCCCCGTTTTGCTTCGACCATGGAATGGGATACCGCTGCAGGTCATGCTATCGCAAAGGCTGCCGGGAAAGAATTATATCACCAGGATGGGTGCACTCCCTTGGCCTACAACAAAGAAGATTTATTAAATCCCTGGTTTATTGTAAAATAAAACAAACAGGAAATATGAAATACTGAAATCGTGGTGTAAATCAGTAACTAAGTTTATATGGCAGAAAATATTTATCCGATTTTTGAAAAAATGTTACAGCGGAAAGACCGCGAAGCTTTATTGAAACAAAAAGGCATTATGATCTGGTTTACCGGATTGTCCGGTTCCGGTAAAAGCACATTAGCCATTGCCCTGGAAAGGGAATTATATAAACAAGGTATACTCTGCCGTATCCTGGATGGAGACAATATCCGCAGTGGCATCAATAATAACCTGGGTTTTTCGGACGCCGAACGAACAGAAAATATTCGTCGCATAGCTGAGGTTTCCAAATTATTCGTCGATTGCGGTATCGTGACCATCGCTGCTTTTATCAGTCCTACCCATGCTATCCGCCGGATGGCTTCTGAAATTATCGGTGAGGATGATTTTCTGGAAGTATATGTCAGTACGCCCATCGAAGAATGTGAGCGACGGGATGTCAAAGGTTTGTATGCCAAGGCCCGTCGGGGTGAAATCAAGGAATTCACCGGTATTTCATCGCCTTTCGAAGCCCCGGAACATCCGTTTATTTCGATCGACACCTCACGGCAATCCTTAGCCGATTCGGTGAAAGTTTTATTGGAAGCCGTTTCTCCGAAAATAACCGGAAATGAATTTCGGTAAAAATACTGATGCTTTTGAATCAGGATACGACTATTTTTGCAAAATGAATAAACTTTGCCAACGGCTGGAGTAAATCCGCCTATTAGCATTAGCACATAAAACAATGTCAGAATATAAATTAAGTCATTTGAAAGAACTGGAAGCCGAGTCTATCCATATTATCCGTGAGGTTGTCGCTGAGTTTGAAAATCCGGTTATGCTCTATTCTATCGGTAAAGACTCTTCCGTCATGGTCCGTTTAGCTGAAAAAGCTTTTTATCCGGGGAAAGTACCTTTCCCCTTGATGCATATCGATTCGAAGTGGAAATTCAAAGAAATGATCGAATTTCGCGATAAATATGCCCGGGAAAACAACTGGGACCTGATCGTCGAATCCAATATGAAAGGTTTCCAGGAAGGGGTAGGTCCTTTCACACACGGTAGTAAAGTACACACCGATCTGATGAAGACCCAGGCTTTATTGCAGGCGCTCAGTAAATACAAGTTCGATGCCGCTTTCGGTGGTGCACGCCGCGATGAAGAGAAATCACGGGCCAAAGAACGTATTTATTCCTTCCGGGATAAATTTCATCAATGGGATCCTAAAAACCAGCGTCCTGAATTATGGAATTTATACAATGCCCGGGTTCATAAAGGCGAATCGATCCGGGTATTCCCGCTGTCTAATTGGACGGAATTGGATATCTGGCAATACATCCGCATGGAAAATATTCCTATCGTACCTTTGTATTTTGCCAAAGAACGTCCCATCGTCGAAATCGACGGTAACCTGATCATGCCCGACGACGAACGCTTACCGGAACAATACCGGGATAAGATCCGGATGCGGAAAGTACGTTTCCGTACCTTAGGATGCTGGCCATTGACCGGAGCTGTCGAATCGGAAGCCGACACGATTGAAAAAATCGTAGAAGAAATGATGACCACCACCAAATCCGAACGGACCACCCGGGTAATCGATTTCGACCAGGATGCCAGTATGGAACAAAAGAAAAGAGAGGGATACTTTTAAGGCGAAAAGCGATAAAGATTAAAATCATGGAGAAACTAAATATAAAAGAGTTCCTGGATCAGGACGAAAAGAAAGATCTGTTGAGATTATTGACAGCCGGATCGGTAGATGACGGCAAATCGACCCTGATCGGTCGTTTGCTTTTCGATAGTAAAAAATTATACGAAGTTGAGCTGGATGCCCTCGAAAGAGATACCATACGTTACGGTAATGCTGGAGACGATATCGATTATGCCCTCCTGCTCGACGGCCTGAAGGCTGAACGTGAACAAGGTATAACGATAGACGTGGCTTACCGTTATTTTTCTACGAACAAGCGGAAATTCATCATTGCCGACACTCCGGGACACGAACAGTATACCCGTAACATGATTACAGGAGGTTCGACGGCCAATCTGGCCATCATTCTGGTAGACGCCCGCTCAGGCGTTATCACCCAAACACGCCGGCACACTTATTTAGTTTCCTTGCTGGGAATCAAACATGTTGTTCTGGCTGTGAATAAAATGGACCTCGTTGGATACGACCGGCAGGTATTCGACCGGATCGTAACGGAATACCGTCATTTTGCAGAACCCCTGGGAATACCCGACATTACCTGTATCCCACTCTCGGCATTAAAAGGAGACAATGTCGTAGAAGCATCGGAGAATATGTCGTGGTATACCGGAAAACCATTACTGGAATATCTGGAAACGGTACATATAGGAAGCGATAAAAACTTTGCAGACCTCCGTTATCCTGTACAATATGTCATGCGTCCCAACCTCGACTTCCGGGGATTCAGCAGTACGGTTGCTTCAGGTATCATTCGTAAAGGAGATGAAGTGGTCGCACTGCCTTCTATGAAGCGTTCACGGGTCAAATCGATCGTTACTTACGACGGAGAACTGGATTTCGCTTTTCCGCCGCAGGCTATAACGGTGACCCTCGAAGACGAAATCGATATCTCCCGGGGAGAAATGCTCGTACATCCGGACAATCTCCCGATTATTTCCCGCAATTTCGAAGCCATGCTGGTATGGATGGATGAGAAGAAAATGGATCCGGAAGAACAATTCTTTATTAAACATACTACGAATCTGACCCGGGCCAAGATCGATAAAATCCGGTATAAAGTAAACGTCAATACGTTAGAACAGTCTGCCGCAGACGCCTTGGAATTGAATGAAATTGCACGTGTCATTTTCACGACGGGTAAACCCTTATTTTTCGATCCTTATTCTAAAAACAAAAATACAGGCGCTTTTATCCTGATCGATCCGATTACCAACAATACCTGTGCAGTCGGTATGATTATCGACAAAGTAGAAATGAAAGACATGCAGGAACTGGAAATTCCGGAAATCAGTCTTTCGAAACTGGACATCGGCAGCGAACACTTTACAGCCATCGAAAAAGTGGCCAAGGAACTCGACCGTCAAGGGATTACGGTGAAAATAATTCAATAAATAAATCAGTTAGGCGATATAAAAGAGCATATATTTTATCGAAATGGGTGTACTAGAATTTCAAAAACTTCCGGTAAATACTTTGGTGGGTGCAGACTGGAAAACTTTTAAAGGAATCACACAAGGACAAACGATCGGGAAAGGATATAAAACGAAATATCAATTGACCAAAGCCATCTGTCGGTTATTGAGTTGCCTGAAACCGATACAGGACCGGAGATACGACAAACGCCTGAAAAATCAGGCGATCAACATGGAGCCGGTTTTTATTTTAGGGCACTGGCGTAGTGGTACCACCTTTGTACACAATGTATTGGCTCATGATAAACATTTCGGTTATACGACGACCTATCAAACTGTTTTTCCCCATATGATGATGTGGGGACAGCCGATGTTTAAGAAAACGATGGCGTGGTTAATGCCGGACAAACGCCCTACCGATAACATGGAGCTCAACGTCGACTTGCCTCAGGAGGAAGAGTTTGCCTTATCCAATATGATGCCTTGCTCCTATTATGATTTCTGGTTTTTGCCTCAGAATATGCTGGAATATTGTGACCGGTTTCTGACCATGAAAACAGCTACTCCCGAAGAACACCGGATGTTCAGGGAGACATTCCTGAAACTGATTAAAATCTCCCTCTGGAATACCCAGGGCAGCCAATTTCTCAGCAAGAATCCCCCGCATACCGGCAAGGTGAAAGAAATCCTGGAAATGTTCCCCAATGCCAAATTTATCTATTTGATGCGGAATCCTTATACGGTATTCGAATCTACCCGGAGTTTTTTCACGAATACCATCATCCCTTTGCAATTGCAGAAAATTTCTCCGGAGGAGCTGGAAAAAAACATCCTCGAAGTATATACCCGTTTGTATC
>ENA-UOJE01003129-UOJE01003129.1-human-gut-metagenome-genome-assembly--contig:-C23-NODE-3129-length-11559-cov-10.469837_pt1 | contig 11559 bp, 8 predicted proteins | sample MGYA00242341_ERZ723888 | MGnify/ENA metagenome assembly ERZ723888 | reverse complement strand
AAGGCAAATCTAAAAAATCAACCTATTCCACAACCTTTGGTGTTGACCCAAAAAAACGCGGTGGAAACCGCGTTCATAAGTGGCGCGCCTTGAGGGAGTCGAACCCCCAACCTTCTGATCCGTAGTCAGATGCTCTATCCAATTGAGCTAAAGGCGCACTTATTTATTTAAAGCTCTATATAAATGCACTCCCCTTAAAAGTTTGCAAGCTATTTTTTATTTTTACTAAAAAAAAATTAACCTCACGCAAAAATTTCTCCGCGCCTAAAAAGTAAACATCACTTTATACTGCCCATTGCCCAACTCCCTAAATATAGACTTCTGGGCAATGAATTTCACTATCGCTGCATCGTTCGAGTCCGATCCTGAACTTTTCAGCAGCAACGGCCTACTCGCCAATCCCCCATTAAAAACGTCTACCAAAAATTCCGCAGGCGATATCATTATCCCGTCTGTATTTGGATTCGCGTAAACCCGCTTCACTGTTTTCCCGCTCGACATATCCACCACTTTTATCAAGGCGCTTCTTTCCGCTATTATATCGGATTTTGAATCATTGCGCCCAAATCCGGAAAATACACTTCGCATTATGGAACGGTATAACCCCGTCTTTGCAGACTCAATATCGTCCTTTTCCAAAACAATGCTTTTATTTTCCAGCGGAACTGCGTATGTTGCCCTAATTGCCTTGGGTTCCGACATGCTCTTATAGTCGGGCGAATATGCGTTGCGCCCGTAATTCCAGCGTGTCGGCAAAAACAGCGGAGAATAGTCCGACAATTCGTCAACGCCTATTTCTGCGTTTTTCCCCCCTATCTCATCGCGGATTTTTACAAAAGTATTTAGTCTGCTGCCGGGAAGCAGTTCGGGCTTTACGTCGGGAAGAAAATATACAAACGCTCCAACACATGCCGCCGACGTTAATATCGCGGCTACGGCGTACATGCGGTCACCCATTCGCCGATATGGTCTACTTCGATTCATTCGGTTCGGCAGCTATTATTGCGTTTTCAAATCCGGCGGATTTGGCGGCTTCGCATATTTCTATAAGGGTTTGAACCGCCAGATTCTTGTCTGCTTTTATAAGAAGAGTTCCATGATGCTTTGGTTTTGCGCCAGATGTGAAAGTTCTTTTAAATGTATCCATGCTATAAATCGCGCCGTCAAATATCAGCATTGAGTCTCCGCGCGCAGAAAGCACGTCCACATCGGAGTCGGCTATTACCTCGTCGGGAGACGCCATGCGCGGCAGCGAAGACTCATCGCCGCCAAATGATATTCCAAGGCCTGTCGCCGCAATAAAGCTCGACCCCAATAGCGTCATCATCAGCGCTATCAGCAGTATGTCAAACAGCGCAACAGCGTCGAGAGATATCTCCTGCTTGCGTACCTTAGACGTTGTGTTTACGAGGTTCATTTCTTGCGTCCCCCGTCCATATGGAGATTTTCATTTTCTGGCATTCCGCGTATGATAAACAGCATTATGTCGTTCGCAGACCAGTCTATATCCTGGGCTAGCGCCCTTACCCTGCTGTTTATAAGCGCGTACGCAAGCCACGCGAGTATTGCAATAAAAAGCCCTACCGCGCTTGAAAGCAGCGCATTGTATATCTGATAGGAAAACTCCGACGCATTTGCGTACGAACCCGATTCCGCCATTTTCTGAAAAATCTGCAAAATTGCCAAAACCGTGCCGGCAAGACCAGTAAGCGGAGCGAGCTTGGCAATTAGCGCAAGGCTCGAAACCCTCCTATCTATGAGGGCAAATTCGTTTGCTGCGGCTATGTTTACTGCCTGCGACATTGTTTCGGGTGTCTCTTCAAAGTTTAACAGCGCCGTCTTTATTACGCGGGGAATCGGCCCGTAGCTTTCGTCGCAAATTGTCACGGCTTCAAGAAGCCTGCGCTTTTTTAGCGCGGTCTTTATCCCCGCCACAAACTCAACTGCCCGAATTTGACCTTTGTGCAGGTACAATAGCCTCTCGATAAATATTATCAGTCCCGCAAATGCAAGCATCGCAAGAGGTATCATCATCGGCCCGCCGAGTTTAAAAATGTCCGCTATTTTTTCCATAAATCATTTCTCCTTGTCCATTCCCAGCTTCTGTTTCGCGAGCTGCAACGGCGGAAGCGAATTTTTTACGATGATTTCGTACACGCTTCTCGCATCGCGCCTCCGGTTTTCCGACTCCATCGATTTTGCGAGATTGTAAAGCGACCTTCCTATCCAATATCCCTCCCCAGAACCGCGGCTGCGATTGCCTTTTAGAAGCTCCGATGACGTAATCCACCTTACGTCGTTTGCTTCGCTCCGTTTACCAGCCCTTTCGAGGGCAAAGCTCCATTTAAAAGCGGCCTCCGCGCGGGCTTCCGGCGGCATTCCTGGGAGTGAATAAAGCCTTTCAAAAATCGCGGCGGCATCAAGCGATCTCGTGTTCTGCGCGAGTGTCGCGTCTCCGAGCCCGAGCCACGCAAGGTGTATCTCTGGATGCGACTGGTATTTGTTCAATATTTCGTTGTAGAGCGTGCGCGCATCTCCAAACGAATTCAATAATTTTAAGATATCCGCCTGTTCGAGGCGCGCGTAAAAATTTCTGGCGTCGTCGGGATATGTAGAGCTCAGCCGGTCGAGAAGCGCAAGAGCGTCTTTATAGCTGGCTTCAAGCCCTATTTTTGCGGCGTATCTGGCGGCGTCAAACAAGGCGGCATATGCGAATTTCCCTTTCGGATATTTTTCGCACAGGGTCAGGCATAGTTTTTTCGCCTCAGAATAACGCCCTGCGGAAGCCTCGACTCTCGCCTCGTTTATATACGATATTTGCGCGGCGTCCGTAGACGGATAATCCTTCCTCAACTTCTCGTAAACCTCAACCGCTTTCTTTGATCCGTTCGCTCCTCCTGAGAGTTCCAGGCACGATGCCTTGACTAACATGGCGCTCGACGCCACATCAGCCGACAATCCTTTTATTGACAATATTTCAGAACAAATTTTTTCGGCCCCTGCATAGTCCGCTTTCTCCCTTAAAATGATTGCTTTCAACCACAGAAGCCTGCCCCTTAGATTGTCGGACTTTTTCAGTTTTAAAAGTTTTTCTATGCGATTAAGCGCGTCGCCGGAGCGGCCCGATACCCTCAGCTTTTGGGCCAGTAGCCATTCGGCATTCCATAACTCGTCGTCGGAAATTGACGGGGATTCCCATGCATCGTCGAGCGTGCTTACGGCGCTCTTTTCGTCGGAGGCTTCAAGCATTGCATCGATCGCCTTAAACAATATGAGCCCGGATTTCGATTGGTAATTTCCTATCAGAGACCTGTATATGGCAGCCGCGCTTTGAAAGTCGGAACTCAGCCTATAACAATCCGCCGCAAGCAGCCTTATAAGCCCCGCCTGCTTAGAGTTTTTTTCCACCTCCGCAAGCTCAGACAAGTAGGTTGCCGCAAGCCTGTATTCGGGCGCTTTCCCAGCCGCTTCCGAATATGCCGCCCAAGCGAGTATTCTTAGAGCGTCGCGCCTGTATTCTGAGCCGGGATATTCCGCCGCAAGCCGGCCGGCGAATTTTGCCGCCCCGTTGTCGTCGCCGCGCCTAACGAGAATTTTTGCCTTTTCCAAGAGAATTTTATCGCGAATTTTTGGGGAGCCGTTTTCCAACACGTCGTCTATAAGCGCGTCAAAATCCTCAGTTTTTATTTCCGGATTTTTTTCGATAAGGGCTATCGCGTATTCGGCGACCCCGGGGGAAGAAGTCTTTTTGAGAACGTCGCGCAGTATCGCTAATTGGCGCGATGAATTGCGCGTTATAAGGGCGCCTATAAGCCGCAACTCTTCGCGGTCTATATCGTCCGCAAGCTCTATTTGAAGTTGCTGTTCTATCGTCTCGACCGCCTCGTCGAATTTCCCAAGCTTAAAGAGCACGGCGGCGTACTGTTTCGCAAACTGAAATCCCGCGGTGGTGCCCATGTATATTTTTACGTTGTCGGCAAGCTCCTCCTCAATTTTCTCGAGATCTTCGCGGCTGAGAGTTCCGGCGAGCCTTGCTATATTTAAAGCGATTTTTGCGTCGGCGAGCATATGTTCTCCCACCGATGCGGATTTGGCTTTCTCAAAATCCGCGATAGCCTTAGAAATGTCGGAATTTTGGTACGCTATGTATCCCAATGCAAGGTAGTACCACCCTTTAAAGTATTCTGGAACGCTTTCTTCCGAAACAGTCGATAGCGCGTCCTCCGCATTGCCGACCTCGCCAAGGCCTATATACGCGAGCGCCTCCCTAATTTTATTTTCTGGAGTCGGCGCGGACTCTACAATTGGCAATATGCGCCTTAGTGCCTTTTCAAATTTTCCCTGGGCAATTAGTGAGTCCACATAAACGAGAATCTCGTCGGTGCCGATTTGTCCGCCGCCGTCTTTTTCTCCGTCCTCTATTATGAGCTGCGCAAGCGCGGGAAGCCCGGAGGCCAAGGCGTCGCGAGCCGACTCTTCCCTGACTTTTGAGCCAGCCTTTAATATTTGCGCCGAATCGACAAACGGCGCCGTCGGGGAGTGCGCATTTTGCTGATTCGCGCCTGCCGCCAACGCAAAAAAGTTTGCCGCGAAAAATAACGCCGCGGGGAGTCTGCCGATTTTCAACATAAAAAACATAATTTTACAAATATGGGAATGTTTTCAAGATAAAATAAAAGCGCGGACGCTCTCTACCGCGCAAAAAATTTTCTAAGATGCATTTTTTTCCCCAATGCCTTTTCGCGCAAAAACGGCGTTTAAAGCCCGTGATGGAGAGAATCTTTTTTTATTCCGTATGCAGATTGTTTCTTATTCCGCCGCCCAATGCAATTTTCCAAACTAAAAATCTCCGCGATTTCGCATCTCAAAAGCGTTCTCAGTCAGTAAGCGCGCGCACGCGCAACCCGGCAATTTTAAAATTCTTCATGCATAATAGTTATGAACTTATTAATTTTATAATTTAAAATATTATCTTTACATCACACATTCATTCGTCAATAATGACCCCCAGATAATAAAACTTTTTTATTTTAGATAAAGATTCCTCTATAAAAAAACGCCACGAAAACTGATTTTTCTTCGGGCGTTTTTTTATTTTCCCGCCTTCCCGATAAAAAATTACAAAGAGAATTTGGCTTAAGACAATGTTAATATGTCGTCTTTGAGGAATAGAGAAATTCCCAACTTGCATCCGCCGGTGAAAGGCAAAATTTTATTGCATTCGTGCTGCGCGCCGTGCTCGGCTGCAATAATAGAAACTCTCTTGGAGAGCGCGGAGGACTTCTCCGTGTTTTACTACAACCCCAATATTTTCCCCCGCGAAGAATACGAGCTTAGAAAATCCGAAAATATGAAATTCGCCGAGAGCGTCGGCGCGGATTTTATTGACGCCGATTACGACCACAATTTCTGGTTTGAAAAATGTTCCGCCCTAAGCGCGGAACCCGAGCGCGGAAGCAGATGCCTAGAATGTTTCAAACTCAGGCTGCTTAAAACTGCTCAATACGCTGCAGAGCACGGATATTCCGTCTTCACGACAACACTATCGTCGTCGAGATGGAAATGCATAGAGCAAATTTTCGAGGCAGGAAAATTCGCGGAAGAAATTGCAGGCCCAAAATTTTGGGCGCGCAACTGGCGCAAAGGCGGTCTGACCCAGAGACGCGCGGAAATCCTGCGCGAGCGTGGATTCTACAACCAACAATACTGCGGATGCGAATTCTCCATGCGCAAAGGTGCTGCGGCGGATTCGGATAATTTATCTGCTCAAACAGAACATTAAAAATGGAATCAATTTATATAATAGGGCATAAAAATCCCGATGCCGACTCAATCTGCTCGGCGCTCGCATACGCCGACTTTAAAGAGTCGATTGGCGAGAAAAATTATAAAGCCGCGCGTTGCGGCAACTCGAATGCGAGAATAGACAGAATACTCGAAAAGTTTTCCGCGACTCTCCCCCAGTTTGTAGGCGATGTCCGGGCACGTGCAAAAGATGCAATGAACGCAGATTTTATAAAGATGCACGACGACGCGTCATGCTTTTCGATAATGGACGCCATCGACAAGAACGACATACGTTCCGTGCCGATGATTGATTCCGGCGGAAAGCTGCTCGGCGAACTCTGCGTGTTCGACCTCGGCGAGTTTTTTATTCCGCACCCAAAATCTGCAAAAGAAGTCCGCAGAGTCAGGGCAACTCTAGACGACATTATAAAGACTCTAAACGCAACAGCCCTGTGCAAATTCAAAGGCGACGTTGACGAAGAGATGTATGTAAGGATAGGCGCGATGGAAGTGTCGACATTCGGGTCGTTTATCGAGCGCGAGGGGACGCCTCCGGAGCAAAATCTGATAGTTGTCGGAGACAGGTTCGACATACAAATAAAAGCAGTGCAAATGGGGGTGCGCGCAATAATAATAACCGGCGGATACGGGATTGACCAGGCGGTAGTCGATATGGCGCAAAACAAGGGAGTAAGCGTGCTGATGTGCAAATATGATAGCGCGACAACCGCACTGCTTGTGAGAATGGCAACGCGCGCATTGCCGCTAATCCGAAAGGATGTCGCAGTCGTTCCGGAAGACTTTTTGATTTCAAAAATATCCGCGCGGGCCCGAGAATACTCTGGCAAAACTATATACGTGTGCGATTCGGAGAATAGACCGCGCGGAATACTGTCCACCGCGGAATTGATATCCGCGCGGGTGCAAAAACTAGTGCTTGTCGACCACAACGAGCTTTCGCAAGCAGTCACCGGGGCGGACGAATGCGAGGTAGTTGAGATAATAGACCACCACAGAATAGGGGTAAGCGCAACGCCGTCGCCGATACTTTTTTTGAACAAGCCAGTCGGCTCAACATGCACAATAGTAAGCGGGCTGTACAGGGAAAACGGCATAAAACCGAGCCGCCAAATAGCGGGGTTATTATGCAGCGGGATAGTCTGCGACACGCTAAACCTAAAAAGCCCGACAGCGACAAAAGACGACGCAGAGGAGATAAAATACCTCTGCGAGATAATTGGTATGACTTCCTCGGAACTTGCCGACTACATATTTAGCGCGGACAGTGCGCTGTCGGTAAACGACGCCGTGGAAATAATAACGTCGGACTGCAAGAGATACAGGGAGGAGAACGTGGAATTTTCAGTTTCGCAAATAGAGGAGTTGGACTTTTCAAGATTCTTTGAGAGGCTCGAAGAAATTCGCGGGGCTTTGGAAAAATATAGGCGCGAGAACGGGCTGCTATTTTCCGCACTGTTCGTCACAAATGTTATGACGCAGGATTCTCTGCTGATGATAAGCGGCGGCGAAAAGATACGCGAGAAAATCGGGTATGTAAGGGACGCCAAGCGCGATTTATACGAGCTTCCCAAAATAGTCAGCAGGAAGAAGCAGCTAATTCCATATCTAAGCGGGCTTGTAAAAGATTCTCTGTTGGAAGAAGATTAGAATTTGGCAGCTTAGGAATGGATTATTTATTTGAATAAGCCCCCTGTGGAGATTTGCTTTCCCAATGGCGGTAAAAGGGAAGGTATGTTTTAAAACAAATATGGTATTGGTATATTGAAACGGGAAAATATTGAAAAAAAATGCTTGCAAAACAGCAGATATAATATTGGATTGGAGCCTTAAAACAAAACAGCGGGGGTATAGCTCAGTTGGTTAGAGCACTTGCATGACACGCAAGGGGTCGCAGATTCGAGTTCTGCTACTCCCACCATTTTAAGAGCCGCAAGTTCAATAACTTACGGCTTTTTGTTTTTCGTAAGTTTACATTAGCTCGCCGACTTGGTTGCCGAAAAATGCACTTTTTCAGTTTTTGAAGGCACAATTCCAGTATTTACCGAGCTTTGCGGGCGATTTTGGAGACGTAAGTTATTGATAAACGCACCGCCGAAAAGCCCGATTTTCGCCGAAAGTGCAACCAAACGGCAACCAAGCTTATTTCTATGATAATAAGCAAATTCCAACGAAACAGAGAAAACGTCATTTTTCGGCAAAATTCACATAAACGCGAACCTAATTCGCCCAATCCATGCCGGCGGAAAGACCGCAATAATCTCAAAGACGAATCTATTAATTGGGTCAACACCAAACGTGCAACTAAACTGCAACCGCCACTTGGCACCACAACTTGGCGACGATATTGTAACGAAAGAAACTTATTTAATTCTTTAATGCGATATAAGATGTCCTACAGACCCGTTTCTTCTTGCGAATGGATTTTTTGAAATGTCCCACGTATGTTCTTGCGCAAGTGACGATACCAGTGTTGAACCCAATCCGACTTATTCAAAATCACAAGTCCTAAACGATCCCCGCATCATAACAGATGAGAGTTTTGATACAGTATGTTGTTTACTGTATATAAGCTTCCATTCGATAGTAGCAAATCTAATGTCAATTTTGTCGGAGACTGAATCCCCGATACCTAAACTTTCCTGTTAGTAGTTGTGACATTGATGGATTTATTCGCCCGACACTTTCCATATACAACGATTCGTTCCCAGCACCGTAAACTATCGGAGTGAGAAGGGATACTGCCGCCGTTATCGCGTTTCTTATATTTGTTTTCATACGTCCAGTTCTTTATTCTTAAATGTTATATATTTACATAATTACACTTTAATTTTATTACTTTTATAAACTTCAACTATGGCATCAAGTATATCGCTGAAGAAATCCTCATAACGAACATTGTTTTCATATTCGGATGATATGTCTATTTTATTATATATGGTGGTACACTTGCAGTTTCTACCGTAATATCCCGCATAAATTTCCGCTCGTCAATTTTTTATATTTTAATTATTCTTGCGGAGAGAAGTTTTTTTTGAAACAATATTTCGTATATGAAATATGTTTTCACCTTGTCCTGCTTGCTTTTAAGCGCATGTTTTTGCGCTCTTATTGAGGCGGCAAATGCAAATGAAAAAAAACTTTGGAACGGTTTTGAACGCGAGGATTTTAAAATATCCGGTCGCGATTCCATTCTCGTTTCTCCCCAAAACCCGCGCAAAGACAAGGCTTGGATATGGAGGCCCGCCTGGTTCGACGCATTTCCCAACGCCGATATAGAGCTGCTAAAACGCGGTTTCTATTTGGCGTATTTCGACGTCACCCACTTGTACGCCAGCCCGAGATCCATGGATCTGATGGACGAATTTTACTACGCGATGCAAAAGAGGGGGCTCTCTAAAAAGGTCGCCCTTGAAGGTATAAGCCGCGGAGGAGCCGCCGCCCTCATGTGGGCGAATAGGGATCCCTCAAAAGTCTCTTGCGTATATGTCGACGCCCCCGTCTGCGATTTCGACTCCTGGCCCGGACAATCCCGCAAAAAACTCTACGCCGATTTTCTTAAGGAATGGGGGATAAAAGACACGAGAAACTTTTCCGGGAATCCTATAGACAATTACGAAAGACTCGCCCAAAGCGGAGTTCCCGTGCTGATAGTAGCGGGAGACGCCGACGTTGATGTTCCTTATTCGAAAAACGGCGAAATATATAAAAAGCGGTTCTTCGACAGCGGCGGTAATATAAGGAGCATAGTCAAGGCCGGTTGCGCCCACCACCCGCACGGATTTGAAAATCCGGAAGAAATAGCGGGGTTCATTGAAGATTCCCAGAATGCCGCTTCCAGTAATAAAACCGAAATTTATGGAGCCATTACAAGGTTTAAGGTACGCGGCGGAGTGCGCAAATCGCTAAAAAAATTCGCCGAACAAAGGCGCGGGACCGTCGCGTTCATAGGCGGATCAATAACCGAAATGCGCGGGTGGAAGGAAAACGTGCAAAGCGAATTAAAACGCCGCTTTCCAGAAACCGAATTTACTTTTCTGGAATCCGGAATATCGTCGCTGGGCAGCTCCGCGCACGCATTCAGAATATTAAAAGATATTCCCCAAATAGCCTCCGCAGATATGGTATTTTTGGAGGCGGCAGTCAACGACGATACTAACGGATTCTACGGGAAATATGCGAAGAGGGGATACGAAGGTGTAATCAGGCACATTCTGCTGTTAAACCCCGACGCCGAGATTGTATGCCTGCACTTCGCCTCGGACGAACTTCTCAAAAAATGCGCGAATGGCGCCATTCCCGACGTCATTAAAAGCCATGAAGAAATTGCAAGTCATTATAAGCTGCCATCAGTGAATCTCTCCAGCGAAGTTGCCGATAAGATCGCATCGGGAATATTCGGCTGGGAAAAGTTCGGAGGAACGCATCCGTCACCGTTCGGGCACAAGCTGTATTCCGAGGGCGTAAAAAAGGTCTTTGACGCGAGCGAACAACTGCCCTGCCCCGAAAATAACCCGCCTCTCCCACTCCCCGCAGACAAGTTTTCCTATTTTAACGGAGATTTAATAGGCCCGGACTCTGCGTCGGTAAAGTGCAAGTCTGGTTGGGCGATGGAGAGGTCCTGGACGCCTAAAAAGAAAGGACATGTGAGGACGCGCTATAAGAACATTCCTCTTTTAGAAACTGGCAGCGGAGGATCTGAGCTTAGCGTAAGCTTCAAAGGAAGCGCAATAGGCGTTTATTGCCTTGCGGGACCGGACGCCGGCATTATTGAATATTCGATAGACGGAAGCCGCTTCAAAAAGATTGACACTTTCACGCGATGGAGTCGCGACCTTTATTTGCCGCGCATAATCGTATTCGACGACGAACTCTCCGATGGTCAACACGTTTTAAAGTTAAAAACGTCCTATGAAAAAAATCCGGGCAGCCTAGGGAATTCATGCCAAATCATTGGTTTTTGCGTCAACGGGAAACAATAAACGATACAGGCACATAGCTTAAAAAAGTTGACTTAATTGCCCGATTGTGCGAGTCGATAAAAATACGCGATAAGGAATATGAATCGCTAAAGATTTACGTGCGCGATTGGAAATCGCGTGTAGGTCAAAAGCCTACCGGGGGTTCGAATCCCTCTCTCCGTTTAAAATTTCGCGCAACAGGCCCATTTTCAGCAAGTTCTGAATCTGGGCTTATTTATAAGACAGCACCCCTGCTTGTAACTAATTGATTATTAGGGTTCAAAAAAAGCCCGAGCACACCAAACGTGCAACTAAACTGCAACCGCCACTCCGCAACAAAAGTTGGCGACGATATTATAAATACATCTCATAGACACTGTATATTAGATATTTTTAAATTCGGAGAAACATTGATCCTTATTCCTTGATTCATCGAGCGTTTTTTGTTTGTAATATCTTGCCAGTAATCTACTATTTCACCATTTCCGCAATTATTTTATTTGGTGCTCCTACATGGATAAAAATACCACATTGTCTTCTTTGAAAGAGTTAGTTCAAAAATTTTGTGAAGAACGAGATTGGGATCAATTCCACGATCCTAAGGAATTGGCCATAGGCATATCTACAGAAGCAAACGAGCTTTTGGAAATTTTTAGGTTTCAGACGAAAGAACAAATGCGCAAACAGCTTTCTCTTGAAGGCAGTCGTGAGGTATTCACGCATAGACTCAAACGACGACTCTATTTTTTCTGCGTCAATCTGACCGTGGCCCACAATATCTATTCTTACCCCT
>ENA-UOJE01003127-UOJE01003127.1-human-gut-metagenome-genome-assembly--contig:-C23-NODE-3127-length-11569-cov-11.386747_pt1 | contig 11569 bp, 9 predicted proteins | sample MGYA00242341_ERZ723888 | MGnify/ENA metagenome assembly ERZ723888 | reverse complement strand
TATAATTTCTATAATAAAAAATCAAATTTCCCTTGATTAAGTTACCGAAATACTTTATAATAGTTTTTGAATGTAGATTTGGAGGAATGGATTATGTCGCAAACATATTCTGTTTCGCTTGAAAAGATGATTGATTTTCACAAGCTTGAAACGGTTTATATGCCACGCTCGGCTGACGAAATTTTGATTACAACAAGCGAGGTTAATCGTCCCGGTATTGTTTTGACGGGATATACCGATTATTTTGACTCTTTGAGAATTCAGATTCTCGGTTGGACAGAGATAGGCTTTATTCGCAGTATGGAACCTGACGAGAGGGAAGCGGCTCTTGATTGTTGGCTTTCGCTTAAACCTGCCGCTGCGGTAGTTACAAGAGGTCTTGAAATTCCCGATTATCTTTACGACGCTTGCAAAAAGCACGAAATTCCGCTTCTTAAGACGGAGGAGGAAACATCGCCGTTCTTAGCCGCACTGATTGAATTTCTTAACACAGAACTTGCACCGAGAATTACAAGGCACGGTGTTCTTGTTGAGGTTTACGGCGAAGGTGTTCTTATAACCGGTGAAAGCGGTGCCGGCAAGAGCGAAACTGCCATAGAACTTATCAAGCGTGGTCATCGTCTTATTGCGGATGACGCAGTTGAAATCAGAAAAATTAACGAAAGAACGCTTCGTGGCAATTCGCCGAGCAATATTCGCCATTTTGTTGAGCTTAGAGGTATAGGCATTATTGATGCAAGGCGTATTTTCGGTATGGGTGCCGTTAAACCAAGCGAAAAAATTGATATGGTTATTCAGCTTGAGGCTTGGGATTCAACAAAGGCTTATGACAGACTTGGTCTCGATAATGAGTATGCAAATGTTCTTGGCGTGAAGGTTCCGGCTATTACCGTTCCTATTACTCCGGGCAGAAATCTTGCAGTTATTGTTGAAACTGCTGCAATGAATAACCGTCAAAAGAAAATGGGTTACAATGCGGCAAAGGACTTAATGATAAGCCTTGGTATGGACGATGTTCAGCCGGAGGATAAGGAAATTGAAATTTGGCAAAGCTAAGTCAAATTTTGTTTATATAAATTAAAAAAGAGGTAAAGCACAATGTATACAATTGGTATTGATTTAGGCGGAACAAATATTGTTGCGTCGGTTGTAGATGATGATTACAATATTATCGGCACTTCAAAGACTCCTACGAACTCTCCGAGGAGTGCAGATGAAATTTTTGACGATATTGCAGATGTTTGCGAGGAAGCGGTCAAAACGGCTGGTCTTACTATGGAGGATATCGACAGTGTAGGTATGGGTACTCCGGGTACGGTTAATCAGGACGGTATTATTGAATTTGCAAACAATCTTGCGTTTAATAATGTTCCTGCAAGAACTATGCTTGCAAAAAGAATTAATAAGCCTGAGGAAAAGGTATTTATTGAAAATGACGCTAACTGCGCAGCATTAGGTGAGGCTTATGCAGGCTGCGGAAACGGCGCTAAGGACTTTGTTGCCGTAACTCTCGGTACGGGTGTAGGTTCGGGTGTAATTATCGGCGGCAAAATCGTAAACGGTGTAAACTATGCCGGCGGCGAGTGCGGCCATATGGTAATCGTTGTTGACGGTGAGCAGTGTTCGTGCGGTCGTAAGGGCTGCTGGGAGGCTTATGCTTCTGCTACCGCTCTTATCAGGCAGACTAAAAAAGCTATGGAAGAATATCCTGATTCTCTTATGCACAAGCTTGCTAAGGAAGAGGGCAAGGTATCGGGAAGGACTGCTTTTGACGCTATGCGTTTAGGCGATATCGCAGGCATTAAGGTTGTTGATGATTATATCAAGTATGTTGCCTGCGGTCTTATCAATATTGTTAATGCTCTCCAGCCTGAAATTATTTGTATCGGCGGCGGAATTTGCAATGAGGGTGAAACTCTTATGAAACCGCTTCGTCGTTTTGTTCAGTCTGAAAGATATTCAATTCACAGTAAAATTCAAACTAAAATTGTTAAGGCAGAGCTTGGTAATGATGCTGGTGTTATCGGTGCGGCTCTTCTTGGTAAAGTAAAATAATAATTTGGTGATAGCTTGGAGCAGTTAATTAAACTTTGTGAAAAATTTAATTGCAAGTATCTTCAAAACGAAAAAATGAGCCTTCATACCACCTTTAAAATAGGCGGCAATGCAAGGCTCGTTGTCTATCCGCAAAACGAGGAGCAAATAAGTGAACTTGTTAAGTGCGCAAAAGCCGAAAATGTAAGGCTTATTGCAGTTGGCAACGGCTCCAATCTTCTTGTGGATGATGACGGAATAGATGCTTGTGTTTTAATACTCGGTGAGCCTTTTTCGCAAATAAAGCTTATTGATGATGAAACTATATATGCAAAAGCGGGGGCTAAGCTTATTGCACTTTGCCGCTTTGCTTATGAGCATTCTCTTTCAGGGCTTGAATTTGCTTACGGCATTCCCGGCTCGGCAGGCGGTGCGGCATTTATGAATGCCGGTGCTTACGGCGGAGAAATGAAAGATGTGCTTTATAAGTGTGAGCATATTGATAAAAACGGCGATATAGGCTTTCTCGAATATGACGATTTAAAACTTTCTTACCGCCACAGCGCTTATTATGATAACGGCGCCGTTATAACAGGGCTTTACCTTAAGTTAAAAAAAGGCGAAAAATCGGAAATTAAAGAAAAAATGGACGACCTTATCGGCAGGAGAAGGGCAAAACAGCCGCTTGAATATCCGTCGGCAGGCTCAACGTTTAAACGTCCTGAGGGATATTTTGCAGGCGCTTTGATTGAGCAGTGCAATCTTAAAGGCAAGAGCGTGGGCGGTGCGCAGGTCAGCGAAAAGCACGCAGGATTTGTGATAAACAAGGGCGGCGCAACTTGTAAGGACGTGCTTGATTTGTGCAAATATTGCAGTGATAAGGTAATGGAAGAAACAGGCGTAAAGCTTGAAATGGAAATCAGGGTTACAAAATAAAAGGGGAAAACATATATGGATAACAGTAAGGAACTTGTAATTATAACAGGTGTCAGCGGCGCCGGCAAATCGTCCGCTATGGCTTTTATGGAGGATGCAGGTTATTATTGCATTGATAATATGCCGCCTGAGCTTATGTCTACTTTTGTAGGACTTCTCGCAAATAACAGCGAATATTATCCTAAGGTTGCAATGGTTGTTGACGTAAGAAGCGGTCATGTTTTTGAAAAAATTATTTCAAGTATTGATAATGTGGAGCAATATGGATATACAGCTAAGATTGTTTATCTTGATATTAACGATACAGAGGCGCTCAAGCGTTATAAGCTTACTCGCAGAAAACACCCCTTTGCAGATAAATTCAACGGCAATATTCAAAATGCACTTGATTATGAGAGGGAAATTCTTGCACCGTTAAGATTAAAGGCAAACCATATTATTGACACTTCTTCAATTGATACGCACCAACTTCGTGCAAGGCTTACCGAACTTCTTTTGGGCGATGCAAAGGAATATATGAATATCCACTGTATGTCATTCGGATTTAAGTACGGTGTGCCTAATTCCGCAGACTTTGTTATTGATGTAAGATGCCTTCCTAATCCTTATTGGAATGAAAGCTTGCGAAATAAAACAGGTCTTGATAAGGAAGTTCAGGATTTTGTGTTCTCGTTTGACGAGTCAAAGGAGCTTTTAAAGAAGCTTATTGATTTTCTTGATTTCCTTAATCCTCTTTATATCAGAGAGGGCAAAAGCCAGATTGTTTTTGCAATCGGTTGTACGGGCGGCAATCACAGAAGTGTTGCTTTTGCCGAAGCTCTTAAGGATTATTTTTCAAAAAAATGGGATAATGTAACTGTAAGTCACAGGGATATAGATAGAAAATAATGTCGTTTTCACAACAGGTTAAAAATGAACTTTTAAAAATTGAATATGACAGCACGTGCTGCGAAAAGGCATTTCTTTACGGAATGTGTATTTTCGGTAAAAGCTTTTCGAGCTACGGCGTCGGTGTTCAAACCGAAAATAAGGATATCGCAATTAGATATGCTTTTCTTATAAAAAAATATTGCAATATTAAATGCGATGTTAAGACTTCGCCGGGCGGTAAAAGCCACACAGTTATGATTAATGATAAGGCACAGTGCGAAAAGGTGCTTGCTTTTTTCGGCCACGAGAGTAAGGGCAGTTTAAAAATCAATCATTCTAATTTTGATTGTGAAAACTGTCAAAAATCGTTTTTGGCAGGTGCTTTCCTTTCGTGCGGCACGGCGTCTGACCCAAATAAGGATTATCATTTGGAGTTTACTGTTGCATTTTTGAATCTTTCAAAAAGTCTTGTTACTCTTTTGGAGGAAATTGACCTTGCGCCTAAAACCGCTAACAGAAAGGGATATAATATAGTATATTTTAAAGACAGTGAGGCTATTGAAGATTGTCTTTATATTATGGGAGCAAGCACTTCAATGTTTGATATGATGAACGTTGAAATAGTTAAGGATTTTAGGAATAAGGCTAACAGAGCGGCAAATTGCGAAACCGCAAATATTGAGAGGACGGTTAAAGCAAGTTGGGAGCAAAGCGCTGCTATCGAGAAAATTGAGGAGAAAAAAGGACTTGATTTTCTTAAGCCCGACCTTAAGGAAATGGCTGTTTTGAGGCAAGATAATCCTGAAGCTTCCCTTGCAGAACTTTCAAAACTCAGCGGTCTTTCACGCTCTGGGGTTAACCACAGATTAAAGAAAATAGTTGAAATAGCTAAGGAATTATAATGGTATATTAGTTAATTAATATATAATAAAAGGAACGATAATATGTTTACTCATTTGCACACTCATACCGAGTTTTCTTTGCTTGACGGCGCTTGCCGTATCGAGCAGCTTGTTTCACGTGCAAAGAGTCTTGGAATGCAGTCTCTTGCTATTACCGACCACGGTAATATGTACGGGGCTGTTGATTTTTATAAGGCTTGCAAAAAAGAAGGCATCAAGCCTATTATAGGCTGCGAGGTTTATGTTGCACCGAGAATGAGGTTTGATAAGGACAAGGTGCTTGATAAGGAATACAATCATCTTGTTTTGCTTTGCAAAAATGAAAAGGGATATAAAAACCTTATTAAAATGGTGTCAAAATCGTATACCGAAGGATTTTATTTCAAACCGAGAATTGACCATGATTTGCTTGAAAAATACAGCGAGGGTTTAGTATGCCTTTCTGCTTGCCTTGCAGGTGAAATTCCGCAGGCGTTGCTTCAAAAGGATTATGATAAAGCTAAGCGTGTCGCTTTGTGGTATGATGAACTTTTCGGCAGAGGAAACTATTACTTGGAACTTCAAAATCACGGGATTAACGAGCAGGCAATAGTCAACGAGGGGCTAAAGCGCCTTTCAAGAGAAACGGGTATTCCTCTTGTTGCCACAAATGATGTTCATTATATTGAAAAGCAAGATGCTAAAATTCAGCAGGTGCTTATTTGTATTGCGACTAATAAAACTATCGGCGATGATACGGGACTCGAATTTCATGCAGATGAGTTTTATTTAAAGAGCGAGCAGCAGATGAGGGAAATTTTTGCCGATACTGCGCAGGCAATTGATAATACGCAGATTATTGCCGATATGTGCAATTTCGATTTTGAATTCGGCCACACTAAACTTCCTTATTACGAAACACCGAATAATATGGACCATTTTGAATATTTCAAAATGCTTTGTATGAACGGTATGAAAAAAAGATACGGCGAAAATCCACCTCAAAAATATTATGACCGCCTTGAATATGAACTTGAAACAGTAGAAAAAATGGGCTATACGGATTATTATCTCATAGTTGCCGACTTTGTGTCGTTTGCAAAAAGCAGAAAAATTCCCGTAGGTCCCGGCAGAGGTTCAGGCGCAGGCTCAATTGCGGCGTATTGTATGGAAATAACCGACCTCGACCCAATGAAATATAATCTTCTTTTTGAAAGATTTTTAAATCCGGAGCGTGTTTCTATGCCCGATTTTGATATAGATTTTTGCTATGTCAGACGTGGCGAGGTTATTGATTATGTAACTAATAAATACGGCGCCGACCACGTGGCTCAGATTGTTACGTTTGGCACTCTTGCAACAAAGGCAGCTATCCGTGATGTAGGCAGGGCTATGGGTATGCCTTATGCCGCTGTTGATGCTGTTGCAAAGCTTGTACCTAACGATTTTCATATTACGATTGACGAGGCTGTTAAAAAGTCTAAAGAACTTTCAAACCTTATGCAGGAAAATGAGCAGATAAACGAACTTATCAAAACTGCAAAAAAGGTTGAGGGTATGCCGAGAAATACGTCTACCCATGCGGCAGGCGTTGTTATTACTCACGACCCTGTAAGTTCTTATGTTCCGCTTGCAACTAATGACGGAGTGCCGGTTACTCAATACATTATGACTTCTCTTGAGGAACTTGGGCTTCTTAAAATGGATTTTCTTGGGCTTCGCACATTGACTGTTATTAATGACGCAAGCAAGGCAGCGGGAATTGATATTAACGAAATACCTATTGATGATAAAAAGGTATACAGTCTTTTTGCAAGAGGGCAGACAGAGGGCGTATTTCAGTTTGAGTCAAGCGGAATGAAGCGTATGCTTATGAATTTGAAGCCGACAAGGCTTGAGGATTTAATTGCTGCTACCTCGCTTTACCGTCCCGGTCCGGCTAATCAAATTGATACATTTGTAGAAAATTCACATAATCCCCAAAAAGTGAGATATATAACCGATAAGCTTAAACCGATACTTGAAAATACGTATGGCTGTATGGTTTATCAGGAACAGGTTATGCAAATATTCCGTGAGCTTGCGGGATATTCCTATGGCAGGGCAGATATTGTTCGCCGTGCCATGAGCAAGAAAAAAATTGATGTTATGGAAAAAGAACGTACCGCTTTTGTTTCGGGTTGTGAAAAAAACGGCATTTCAAGTTCTGTAGCTAATACTATTTTTGACCAAATGTCGGAATTTGCAAAATATGCTTTTAATAAGTCGCACGCTGCCTGCTATGCGCTTGTGGCGTATAGAACTGCGTATTTGAAATGCTATTATCCGGCAGAATTTATGGCGGCTTTAATGACGTCTGTTCTTGACCAGTCAAACAAAATTGCACGATATACGGCAGAGTGCAAAAGGCTCGGTATTCGTCTTGCAAGCGCAAACATCAATACTTCTATGCAAGGCTTCACACCTAATGGCAGGGTGATTAACTATGGGCTTTTGGGTATTAAAAATGTCGGACGGGAATTTGTTGACGATATAGTAAAAGAAAGAAAAAACGGCGATTTTAAGGATTTGCCTGACTTTTGCCTTCGTATGCAGGATAGGCATTTTAATCGCCGTGCAGTTGAAAGTCTTATTAAATGCGGTGCGATGGATTGCTTTGAATTAAATCGTCGCCAAATGCTTCAGGCTTTGCCGTCAATTGCCACAAATATTGAAAATTACAGGCAGAGCACACGCTACGGTCAGGTTGGCTTTTTTGAACTCGGCGGTAATGATTCTCCGCTTGAATTTGATGTTCCGAATGTTGATGAATTTCCTAAGGCTGAGCTTTTGAAAATGGAAAAGGAAATGACGGGACTTTACCTTTCCGGTCACCCTATGGATAAATATTCCGATTTGTGCGAAAAACTCGGATTTGCTAATATAGGCGAGCTTTTGGAAAGTGCAAATGACGATATGAGTATTTACAAGGATAAAACCTTTGTGCGTACCTGTGGCATTGTTACTCGTGTAATTCTTAAGCAAACGAGAAGCGGTGCTTCAATGGCTTTTGTAACCGTAGAGGACTTGTACGGCTCAATTGAGGTTATCGTTTTTGCAAAAGCGCTTGAAAAGTATGCACAATTTCTTTATGACGGCAGTATAATAACTATTGCAGGAAACCTCTCACTTGAGGAGGAAAAGGATGCTAAAATACTTGCTTATTCAATAGACAGCGCACCTACTCAAGCTGATTTTGAAAGCGGAAAATATAAAAATAAACCTATTCAAAACAGAAAACAAGCTGAAAACGAAAATCACAAAAGAAAAAAGGCGGCTCTTTATCTGCGCTTTAAGAATGAAAATGATGAAAATATAGCACTTGCAAAACGAGTGACTGATATTTTTGACGGGAATATTCCTCTTTATTTTTATTATACCGATGATAAAAGGTATGCCTTGCAGCCGAGGGAGTGTTTTGTTGAGGTGAATAATACCGAAATTAAGGAATTAAAAAGGATACTTGGCGATGAGAATGTAGTTTTTGTTCATTAATTTTATGACAATACTTGACTTTTTTCTTGAAAAAATATAAAATAAACAAGATATATAAGTTAAATAAAGATTATTTTGTTTTAGTCTATATTATTATATAGGAGGACATAATTATGAAAACAATTGCGGTATTAACAAGCGGCGGCGACGCACCGGGCATGAATGCAGCTATTCGTGCGGTAGTACGTACAGCATGCGAAAACGGAATTAAGGTTTACGGTGTAGTTCGTGGCTACAACGGTCTTATCAACGGCGATTTCATTGAAATGGACCTTAGAAGCGTATCAGACATTATCAATCGTGGCGGTACTATCCTTTACTCTGCTCGTTCGGTTGAGTTTGCTACGGAAGAAGGTCTTAGAAAAGCAGTTCGTACCTGCCAGGAGCACGGTATTGAGGGCGTTGTTGTTATAGGCGGCGACGGTTCGTTCCGTGGTGCAAGAGACCTTAGCGAAAGAGGTATTCCTTGTGTAGGACTTCCGGGCACTATTGATAACGATATTGCTTGCTGTGATAACACTATCGGTTATGACACCTGCCTTAATACTATTATGGAAATGGTTGACCGTGTTCGTGATACAACAGAGTCGCATGACAGATGTACTGTTGTTGAAGTTATGGGTAGAAAGGCAGGCTATCTTGCACTTAATGCAGGTATTGCTTGCGGTGCTACTTCTATTCTTATTCCTGAAGTTGAATACGATGTTCAAGAGCATATTATTGAACGTATGGAAAAAACTCAGAGAACAGGCAAAAAACACTTTATTATTATTGTTGCCGAGGGTGTCGACGTTGATGTTCATGACCTTGCTAAGGAAATAGAGGCTAAGACCGGTGTTGAGTCACGTGCCTGTGTTCTCGGTCATATTCAGCGTGGCGGCTCTCCTACTGCTAAGGACAGAGTTCTTGCTACACGTATGGGTAACTATGCCGTTAAGCTTCTTATGAATAATATCGGCAATCGTGTTGTTGCCGCTCAAAAGGAAGACGTTGTTGATTACGATATCTTTGAGGCTCTTAATATGAAGAAGTCTATTGATATGAATCTTTATAACGTTGCTCACGAGGTTTCAATTTAACCGAGTGATAAAATAAAACGAAATATGAAGTATTTTTTAGGGTAGGGGTTTGCTCCTACCCTAAAGTTTTGCCCATTGGTTTTTCAAGAAGGCTGATTTTTTTCTTGACTTTTTGATTTATATTTGTTATAATCACGTCACTTTGAACAACTGAATATTAGGTTAATATTGGAAACGCACATTCTCCGTAATGATAACGAACAACACAAATTTATTGAGTTGAATTTTTTATTATTAAGGAGATTTTTTTATGCCAAAAACTAAGTTTCAAGATTTTATTTTTACAATTATAATGGTAATCGTTATGGTCTATGCAATGGTTTGTTACAATATTGCTTTTGATAAGGGTGTTGGTAACGATATTTTTCTTTTAGCGCTTCACGAGCTTCCTATTATGGGTGTAATCGGCTTTTTGCTCGAATTTTTTGCCGTGGGCAAGCTTGCTCAAAAAATTACCTTTAAGCATTTTGACCCAAAAAGTACCAATCCTTTTTTAATCACTGTTATGATTTCAAGTGTTACGGTTGCTTTTATGTGCCCGCTTATGAGCTTTATTGCAAGTCTTCTTTTCAGCTTTCAGGACGCCGCACATATTATTCCTAATTTTTGTAGAATTTGTGTTCGCAATTTTCCTATGGCACTTTGCTGGCAGCTTTTCTACGCAGGTCCGTTCGTTCGCTTCATATTCCGCTTGATTTTTAAAAAGCAATTAAAAGAAGATAAATAAAATAAAAATACTTATTAAAATTCTGTCAATAATAGTATAGGTGGTATTATGAAAAAAGCTATACGAATTACTGACGGAATTTTTGCGTTATGCCTTGTTATAATTTATTCTCTTGTTGCGTTCGGCAACTTTGTTTTGCCTGACAAAATAACTGCTTATTCAAACAAAAGAGTTGAATACAAAAGCATTTATTGGCTTGGTGACAGTTCCCTTTATCAGGTCGATTTTCAGAATAATTCCAAGGTATCGCCGAGTGAGAACGACATTAAGCTTTTGGGGATAATTCCCGTTAAAACGGCAAGTGTTACCCAAAAGAAAGCTAAAAAAGTGAATGTTAGCGGCGAAAGCTTCGGAATTAAGCTTTATACCGACGGAGTAATTATTGTTGGTATTCGTGACGTTGAAACCGACAGCGGAAAGTGCAATCCTGCTAAAGATGCGGGACTTGAAAAGGGCGATATAATCGTTGAAATAAACGGTAAAAAAATGTATTCTGCCACGAGCGTGACCGATATACTTAATGATAATAACGGCAAGGAATACAATATCAAGGTTAAGCGAAACGGAAATTATAAAGAGTTTTCTTTAAAGCCCGCTTATTCCTCAGCGCAGGGGTGCTACAAGGTTGGCTTATGGGTCAGGGACTCAACGGCAGGAGTGGGAACCGTTACCTTTTATGATAAATCAACTAATTGTGTTGCGGCGCTCGGCCACCCGATAACAGATGTCGATACAAATGAAATTATGCCGATTTTGGACGGTGAAGCAGTAAAGGCGAATGTAACAAAAATTTATAAAAGCCGTGCCGGAGAGGCAGGCTCGCTTGCGTGCGAATTTACAAATGATACAATCGGTACTCTTAAAAAGAATTGCCAAAGCGGAATTTTCGGCAAATACACCTGCGATTTAAACGGCACTTATGAATATGAGGTCGCCTCAAATGATGAAATTGTCAAAGGCCCCGTTCAAATTCTTTGCACAACCGATTTGGGTAAGCCAAAGTTTTATAATGCGCAAATAACACGTATTTCTTATCGTGAAAATAAAAAAGGTAAAAATATGGTTGTAAAGATTACGGATAAGCGCCTGCTTGATAAAACGGGCGGAATAGTGCAGGGTATGAGCGGCTCGCCGATTATTCAAAACGGCAAGCTTGTCGGCGCACTTACTCACGTAATTGTTGATTCACCCGAAAAGGGCTATGCAATCTTCGCCGAGGATATGCTCGAGGAATTGTAAAATTAAACACATAATAATTTAAAAAGCAAACAATCAATCAATATATTGTGGTGCAAGCAGATATTCATTTATCGCTTGCACCATATTTTTTATTGTGCAGTTTTGACGAAATTTAAGCGTGAATTTTGTTAAAAATTACAAATTTTTAAAAACGCAAAAATTCTAAAAAAATTATTAAAAAAGTGTTGACAACAGGGGCTTTATAATATATAATAGACGAGCGTGTGAACGAGGTATAGTATATAAATATATATATTATATTTATTCTT
>ENA-UOJE01003112-UOJE01003112.1-human-gut-metagenome-genome-assembly--contig:-C23-NODE-3112-length-11623-cov-6.829357_pt1 | contig 11623 bp, 10 predicted proteins | sample MGYA00242341_ERZ723888 | MGnify/ENA metagenome assembly ERZ723888 | reverse complement strand
CAAGACAAATCGGGGAAATGAACTGTTTCAAGAAGGTTTTGCAGGACGAATCATGTTACATGATCCTCTTCAAAAGAAACTTCGCTTTAAGGTTAATAAATGCGGAATAAAAAAATCCAGACCTTTTGTCATTGCAAGTGCTGATATTGAAAGCTACGAAGGGGCAAATCCTGTTCAAAATCCACTTTATGGAATGAAAATCGAAAAACACTTGGAACTTGATGAAAGAAAAGTAATCATTTCAGTAAAGTTATCCAACCCGACAGATCACGAAATGCCGCTTGCTTTCCGTCTGAATAATTTTCCATATCCGGGAAGACATCTGAAAACAAAAGGGATTGCACTGCAAAGTGGAGCTTCACAATTTCCATCTCATAGTGCCAATGATATATTGCTCCTGCGCCAGAATAAGAAAATCTCATTTATGCCTCAATTATCTTCACAAATCTGGAATGGTGATACTGTATATCTAAAAGCAAATGCGGATCATTCTACCGAAAGTATTGCATTTATTCCTCTTTCCGAATACGCCGGGATTTATTCCTGGACACAGAAAGGGACATTGAGGAAAACGGTGGAACTGCTCCCCGGAGAACAAATTCTCAAACCCGGTCAGACGATTTCTTATCGTTATGCCATTCTCCCCGAGGTCAAATGAACACGTATCATACTGGCAAGTGAAAACTGAAACATTACGCGAAAATACGGATCAGAATGATCGCGCCGCCGTAAAGAAGCACAACTCCCGAAGCGCACAGACCGGCGATCAGGCGGCGTCCCTCGCATTGTTTGAAGCAGTAGGCGCCGGGCCATCCCAGCACCAGAGTTGCAAGAAGCGCAACCGTCAGTCCCTGTTTCCAACTGCTCAGCATCAGTGCAATCGAAAACGTATTCACGACGCAGAGAATCAGAACGTCCACGATGACGCCGGCAAGATAAAACAGGAACATCGGATCGGAATAACCGTCATCTCCGGACCCCGATGCGGGTCCGGGGATATCGGCGTCCCATTCAATCTCCAGGCGCGGGATCATGCAGAATGCGGAGGGAATCGCGGCAAAGGAATATGCCAGCGCAAAATTGAAAATATTCCATACAAAAAGATTCAGCAGAAAAATGATCCAGTGACCGGCGATGTAACGGTAAACAATGCCGGTCTGCTCAAGCAGGGAAAAAGCGCTGCCGCTCCTCCGGTTCAATTTCCGGATCAGTTTCAGTTCCTCCGCCATACGGTCAAACTCGGCAAGTCCGGCGCCGCGGTTCTGCAAATCAATCGATGCCTTCACAACTTCATCCCGGAACGGACTCGCAGGATATTCCTCCGCCGCTTTCGGGTCATCAATGATTGTCCGGATCATACCGGCGCGTTCCTCGGCGACAGCAGTCCGCCATGTTGAGAAAAGCGTAGTTCCGCCGACGGCAAGGAACAGGATGCCAGCCGCCAGAAGCCCGGTTTTGAAGCCCGCCCTGAGCAGCAGGAATTTCGCCCATCCCGCAGCCAGAAATCCGGGAATGGTCGCCGCAATCAACGGTTTCAGGAAAAAGCCGACAAAGCAGATGAATCCGGAGCCGAAATAAGCGATGAAATATCCGAAAAACCCCGGAATCAGCCAGAGCAGCATCTTCATGCGCAGTTCCAAAGGAGAAATACGGGGAGCTTCGGCATCTTTTTTCTTTTTGCCGGATTTATTTTCCTGTGGATTTTCCCTGAAACGGTGCCCGCAGTTCACGCAGATCACGGGATTTTGAACCTTCAGCCCGGCACCGCATTCCGGGCAGGTCCCGAAACCGGAAGACGGCAAATCCGTCTCAGGACTCTTTTCCGGCGGTCCCGGCAGAGTCATATCCTGATTGCATTTCGGGCATGGGACAATCTCTCCCGCCTGCTCATCATCGGCTTCCAGTCTCTGACCGCAATGCGGACATTCAAGTTTCATCGGCTCTCTCCTCCGGCTTGAATTATGTTGAGTAAAACCGAAGCCGTTTCAAAAACAGGCATCCACGCTCCGCGTCTTTCTTTTAATTATATCAAAAATCATCTTTATTGCAAGATTCATTCGCCATTTTACAGCATTTTTTTGCAGAAAAAACTTGAAGCACACATTTTTCGCGGTGCTTTCCACCTGCAAAGACAGGGAATCATGAATGATACTGATCTGATTCAGAAAATACAGTGCGCCCCCACCGGGACGCACCGTAAAAAGTACGCAGCATATGACCGGGGGATTATGCTTTTGAGGTCAGAAGCATGGACTCGCTGACTTCGTAAAGGCAGGGCTCGCCCGATGCAAAACGTTTGTATTCACTGATCATGTAATCGGACATGCGGTGAACCTCGTCATTCATTGAACCCGCGATATGCGGGGAAAGCCGGACATTCGGAAGCGTATACAGCTTCGATCCGGCAACCGGAGGCTCAGGATATACGACATCCAGCAGAGCGGTCAGGTCGTCGCGCTCTTCAAGGACTTCAATCATTTCCGGTTCATTGACCTGCCGTCCGCGCCCGGTATTGATGAACACCGCGCCTTCACGCATCGAACGGAACAATTCACCGTTCAAGACTCCCACATTATCGTCGCGATCCGGCAGATGATTGCTGATCACCAGAGCCTTTTTGAACACCTCTTCCAGAGAAACGGTACGCTTCTCCCTGCGCGAGGGAACCACCACGACATTCACGTTGTAGGCTTTCAGAAGCTCCTGCACCATATTGGAAATCGCGCCGGCGCCGATCAGGGCGACGGTCTCGCCGTAAACGCCGCGGCTGCCGTATTTATGGTTATAAAATTCCGGGGATTTCAACATGCGGGACGCACGGAAATATCCCTTGAGGCCGAGTATGATCTGCGCGACGCAGAACTCCGCCACGGGAATCGCATTGGCGCGCCACGCGCTGAACACATGGATTCCGCGGGCAAAGAGAGGACGGGCGAAATAATCCGTGGCGCCCGCCGCATAAAAGACCGCTTTCAGGGAAGGCATCCGGTCAAGCTGGGAATCGGTCAGGCACGCCATGCCCCATGTGGAAAAAATGACCTCTGCTTCTTTCAGTTTGCCGTCCTCGACATCTTTCACGCCGTAAACCCCCGGCAGGAAATCCGTCACAGACTCAATTTCCCTGAGTTGGTCTGCGGTATAGACATAATCAATCTGGGATGGATTTACGGACAGAACCGCTGCTTTGTATTTTTTCATTTTACTTTCTTTTCCTGAAGATAATCAATGATCGTCACGATGTTGGCGATCAGGCCGGGGTTGGACGTTACTGCGGGTTCATGTCCGGGAATAAAGCTGACCAGCCTGCCGCCCCATGGGGAAATTGCTTCGCAGCATTGTACGAAAGTACCTTCTTCGATATGGGTTTCCATGAGTCGCACGCACGGACACGTATTTTCCAGATTCGTATAGATTTCATCCGTCGGGAGATTCATCTCACGGAGTCTCGCCGCAAGCGGATGGCGAGTCTTGGAGCGCGTCACCAGATACGGCTTTTTCGGGTGTGTGGAAGCCTCCATGCCGTCCGGATCGTTCGGGCGCACCCAGCGTTCTCCAACCAGGGGACGCCACCAGTCCCACATCCAGAATGCAGCGCTGGAGCCATGCAGAAGCAGGACGTCACCGCCGCGTTCCAGATAGGAGCGCACCCGTTTTTCGGCATCCGCACCCGGATGCGGCTGGTCGCAGGTCGCGCCGATCATATTCAGGATCAGAAGCTCGCAGTCCCGATTCCAGTCCGAGTGCTCCAGCGGTTCCCACTCATCGTTGAAAAATGTAATCTTCTCTTTCAGTTCAACGGGCAGGTGCTCGTAAATGACCTTGCCCGGATGAACCCCGTAATGATTGTCTGCAAAAAAATATATCACAAATGCCTCCGAAACAGAATTGTATTGCTGTATAAAAGTAGTCTTGTTTTTCCATTTAACAAGCGCCGGAAAAAACTTTTTACCCCTTTGCCGCCTTTTTGATCTCACGGAGACGCGCCGCCTCGGGAAGCTGTTTGTAAAAACTGTCGAGCGGATAACAGCCGGAGATCATCCCGTTTCTGGGCGCATTCGTGCAGTCCCCGAAAGTCCGGCAGATTTTGCAGCGGTTCAGAGTCTTTCCGTTCAGCGAATCCGCGCACATCTCCGGATAAGAGAGCACCATGCGCCCGATGCCGGCGAAATCCGCCTCGCCGTGCGCCACGGCATACTCGGCGGCATTCGGGAGATACTCCTGAAGACAGGTGTAGCCGGAACCGACGATCAGCATTTCCGGGCACCGTTTCTTGAGTTCGCGTACCGCCTCCAGATGGCGCGAAACATTGTAAAGCGGATGTTCCGGCATCAGGTAGCCGTCGGAAACCGGATAGTAGGCGGGTCTCTGCATGTGCACGTTGTAGTAGGGGCTTCCGATCGTCGCGCAGATGAGCCCGACTCCGTATTCCTCCATCAATTTCACGAATTGAACGGTCTCCGTCAGTTCAGGGTCCATCCTCATACCGGAGCCATCCCCGCCGAAAGCATAGGGATAACGCCCGCCGCTCCATTCCATCGGCTTCCCGACGCCGTCCTCCCCTTTCACAAACGGAAGAATGTCGAAGATGCTGATGCGCGCGGAAAGTTCCAGTCCCGGCGCGGCTTTCCGGATGCCCCCGGCAATCTCGCGGAAAAAGCGGGTGCGGTTCTCGAAAGAACCGCCATAGGGACCGGGGCGGTCATACGCCGTCAGGAATTCATGCCCGAGATAACCGTGCGCGTGTTTGATGTCGACGAAATCGAATCCGGCTTTCTGCGCGATGACCGCCGCCTTGATGAAATGCCGGACGATCTCCCCGACCTCCTCATCCGTCACGACATTCGAGGCGTCGTTGCCGAATTTTTTATCCAGAAGCGGATGCGAATATGCGGTTTTGGACTCCAGCACATCCGGCTTGTTCGGGTGGGAGTAACGCCCGGAATGGGTCAACTGCAAACCGATCACCAAGTCATCGTTCCGCCCGAACCGGTCTTTGTGCGCCTGCCTCATCTCCGCACAGATCGAAGCCAGGGCATCGGCGGTGTGATCGGCAACGAGAAGCTGGCGCGGATTGCTCCGCCCGGAGTGCATGACCGCCGCAGCTTCGGTGCCGTAAAGAAGCTTCGCACCGCTGGCAGCGAAATTGAGCCAGCGGCGGCGGGTGAACTCGCTCGGTGTCCCGTCCGCCATGCAGTCCCACCCCTCCATCGGGAGAATCGCCCAGCGGTTGCCGATCGTGCGTCCCTTGCATACGGCTTTCCGCGCAAGCGCGGCGGAACCGTCCGCCGGCACTTCCGGGACAAGCCCGATATTGATGTTTTCGCTTTTCAGATAGGCAGAAAAATCCTCTACAGTCTTGAATTCAGCCACCTTACGATAAGTTTTCGCCATGTTCAGAACCTTTTTCCTTTCCGCAGATGCACTATGATGATTTCCGTTTCTTCGAGAGTTTCGTAAGTATGCGGCAGAAGCGCGTCGAACTGAATCGACATGCCGCGCGTCAATTCATAGGATTCGTTCGGCAGCGAGAAGCGCAGGCGCCCCTTCAACACCCAGCAAAGTTCATAATCGTCACGATGAAGCTCCGGCGAGGAGAGTTTTGCGCCTTTCTTCGCGGATGCATGCATACAGCGCATATTGCCGTAATTGACACGGTCGAAATCGAAATCGCCGGACTTGTAGCGCTCCGCCTCAACGCAATGCGAAGTTTTGTTTTCAGCAAGTGAGATCAAATCCGAAAGCGTCAGCCCGAAAACGCGCGCTATCCGGTAAAGCGTATCCATCTCCGCCGTATTCTGATTGCGCTCCAGCTTTGAAATCACGCTTGCGGAAACGCCGCTCTGTTCGGAAAGCTCCGCGATGCTCATATTCTCCCGCTTCCTGAGCTCGCGCAGAATCCCGAAATCGCAAATCAGCTCCTGATGTTTCATGCGTCTTCTCCGTAGATTTTTCCGGTGCGGCAATCGCTCCAGACGGTTTCAAACCATCCGTCCGTTTCCGGTATGGGATGGCAGTCGCACCATGAAATTTCGGGATATCCGTTCGCTCCATAACCGCACATCATGATCTGTCTGCGGAACGAAGTCTTCTCCTCCGCCATGCGCCACTTCTCATTCAGCGCCGGATGGATGGGACTCCCTTTTTCCGAAAGCACGATCGAACCGCCGCGCGAACCGATGTAATCGATCTGCATCAGAATGCTTTCCAGATAGAAAATCTGGGCGGTGCAGAGCTGGCGGTTCCGCAGATTTTCGGCAAGGGACTGCGCGTCCAGGCATCCAAGCCCGTCCGCATTCAGCGATGCAAACTGCCGGTAGACACCGTCCAGAGCCTCAACCACTTTCCCGGACGACCGTACAAATGCCCCGCTTTCGCTCATTCTGTGCTGAAGCGCGGCGCGTTCCTCACGCCAGTCGAGTTTCGCGGGAACGGAACGCAGGGCATTCAGGACGGCAAGAACCTTTTCCGCAGCCGCGTCAAATTCCGTTTCCGGAAACGTGTTTTCACGGTATTTCGCGGCGATGAACTCCGAAGCCCGGAACGCGCCGACCTGCCCGGCGTTCAGTGCGGTTCCTCCGGGGCGCGTCACGCCGTGGGAACCGTTCACCTCGCCCACCGGGAAAAGATGTTTCAGGTTGACCGACTCCCACCAGACGTTTCCGGCGAGTCCGCCGTTGTTATGCTGGGCGCAGACCGCAATTTCAAGCGGCTCTTTCGAGAGATCTATCTTATGTTTCCGGTAAAGCTCAATCGCGGGCGCATTCAGGATTTCCAGACGTTTCAGCGGAGAATCCGCCAATGCGCCGGAACGCTCCAGATAACTGCGCGTCTCTCCGTTCAATGCGCTGAAATCCAGGTCCGCCGGGTCGGTACGGTAATCAAGCCAGACACGCCGCCCGCGCTCGACGGTTTCGATGTATGTGAAAATATCAATCAGCGAGGAACCGGGGACATGCCCCGCGGAAAACGGCCACTGGTAGCCTTTCAGGAAAATCGCATCATACATCTCCGCCGGAGCCTTGAAATATTCCCGCAGGAACTCCCGTTCGCCGCCCCCGTCCCGGTCCGTGGAAATGAAGCGAGGCAGAACCTGCATGTAACTGCCGGACACATTCCAGCGGAACTTGATCGAGGCGAGCCCGAACTGCGACTCGGCAAGATTGCAGGCTTTCGCTCCCGCCTCCAGCGCAAGCCCGATGGCTCCCGTATGGACCTTCGGGTAGACGCTTGTCTCGTAGAGCCCGCCGGGGCCGCCGGTGGCAAACACGGTATTTTCAGACTGCACGGACTCGAATTCGCCGGTGTCCGCATTGACGAATATGGCTCCGATGGAACGCGTCCTTCCCTCATCGGTCAGGAGTTTCACCGCCACGCGATGTTCATATACCGGAATATTGCGGCGTTTGAGCTCGGCAGTCAGCGCCAGGCACATATCGCGGGATGTATAGGGACCGCAGCTCGTCGCGCGGCGCTTCGGGTCATGGTCTGTCTTATAACCGATGTACTGTCCGAAAGGATCGTGCGGAAACGGCACGCCGAGCGTCGTCAGGTGTCCGAACGCAAGCGGAGAGAGCGCCGCCTCCACCAGAGCGATGTCTCCGTGAACGGAACCGCCGCGCGCAAGGTCCTGCGCCATCAGAAACGGAGAATCGGGCTCCGCGCCGTACATACCGAGCTTGTAGTAAGTCTGCTTGTCGCTTCCCGTGTTGATTGAAGTCCCCATGCGGAGCCCCTCGGTAAAGACGGCGAGATTCTCCACGCCGAGCGCATGGAGCCGCACTGCGGCGGCAAGCCCGGCGGCACCGCTTCCGATCACAAGGGTATTGAGTCTGAGTGTATCCATGAATCCCTCAGAACCGTTCGATTGTCAGGCCGCCGTCAATATTGATGACCTGTCCCGTGGAATAAGCGAGAGAACCGGCGACAAGCATTGCCACGGCACACCCGATGTCGGCAGGCTCGCCCCAGCGTCTCTGAAGCGTCAGACCGTCCGCGATCATCTTGTCATACTTTGCGGAAACGCAGCTTGTCATGTCGCTGCGGATCACCCCCGGGCGCAGCTCATAGACACAAATACCGAGATCCGCCAGACGCACCGCCCAGAGCTTGGTCGCCATCGCCACGCCGGCTTTGGAAAGACAGTATTCGCCGCGGTTGATGCTGGCATAGTCCGCCGAAACGGAACCTGTGTTGATGATGCAGTGGAATCTGCCGTTCTTATTCGCAATGATGCGCTTCGCCGCCGCCTGCGTCAGGAAGAACGGCCCGCGGAGATTGATGTTGAGCACACGCTCGAAACTTTCCTCGCTCATATCCAGCAGGTCAGCCCGGACGTCCGGGGCGACTCCGGCATTGTTCACCAGCACGTCAAGCGCGCCGAAATCAGCCTCGAACGCATCCAGCATCTTCTCACGGTCGGCGGCGGAAGACACGTCACAGCGGTAATAGGCAAATTTTCCCGGATACTCCGCTTTGAGCTTTGCGAGGAACGCCGCACAGGATTCCGACTCCGCGCGGCCGCAGAATGCCACGTTATGCCCTTCCTTCGCCAGAGCCTCCACAATTCCCGCACCGATTCCGCGTGCGCCGCCCGTCACCAGCACATTGCATCTTTCCATTTGAATTACTCCTGATTGAAAATATTCTTAAATCATATATTTCATTATAAAATATAGCTTAAAAGAAAATATTTCAAGTATTGAAACGGAATTCTTTTCTTTTTCTTCCAGCCGGCAGACGAGTTCATTCCGATCCGTCCTGATTTCTTTTGACTTCCTGATTGCATTTTCTCTTTTATGATGTATATATAATCCGGTATATTTCTGATGTTGACAGGAGAAGCATCATGCGGGGACAGCAGGGACGAATCACAATCATAGACATTGCCGAAGAATGCGGCTGCTCAAAGACAACAGTCGCCTGCGCCATGGATGAACGGACGGCGCACAAGGTGGCGCAGAAAACACGCGAGAAAATCTATGAAGCAGTCCGCCGTCTCGGCTATCTGCCCAACCGTTCCGCCAAAGCGCTGCGCCTCCGCAGGACTTATACCATCGGCGTCATGCTGCCGGAACCGGCGAACAGTTTCTACGGCAACATCGTATTGAGTCTCCAGCGGCAGCTCGCCAGACACGGATACACAGCTCTTTTTGCATTCTGGGAAACCTATGACGACGTGGAGACCATTCAGCGGGCACTCGATATGCTGTTGTCGCGCGGAGTTGACGGAATCATCACCGGGCAGCTTTCAGGCGTTCACTTTGAGAAATGCGGCGTTCCCGTGATCCGCTGGCAGGAGCCCGGCGACTATGATTCCTTCAGCAGTTTTCCCCACATGGAGAATGCTTATGAACGTCTGCTTGAGATTCTGCAAAGCAAGGGATGCAGAAATTACGCGCTCATCACCAACGCCCTGGATGCGGGACGGGCAGCCATCATCAGAAAATTGTTCCGCAGAAAACGAATCCCTCTCCGGGACGAGTTCCTGATCGACGGCGTGACCTCGCCGCACAAAGCCTGCGAGGCAATGCAGCTCCTGCTGCGAGGCGGGACACTGCCGGATGCCGTTCTCGCCAACAACGATTACATCGCGCTGGCGGCAATGGCGGAGGCCATGAAAAACGGAATCCGCATTCCTGAACAGATGAAGTTCGTCGGATTCGACGGAATTCCGGAAAGCGAATATCTTCACCCGAGCCTGACCACGTTTTTCGTTCCGCCCGATCAAATCGCGGAAAAGCTGATTTCACTCCTGTTCCGCCGCATGGAAAATCCCGACGCCGCTTTCATGAGTCTTTCCCTGATGCCGGAACTGATTATCCGTGACTCCATCTGAAAGGCTGTCTCGGAAAAAAACAGAGGTTCACACTATACCGCGGCAAGAACAGAACCTCCGACTTGAAAGGAATGCTCACGTATTCTTCCGTTTCAAGCCCGATCCGGGGACCGGGGTATGAAAACCCCCCAAAAAATCAATTGTCCGCCTTGATTTTTCGGAACGTTCCGATTATAATATCTTCAAAAAACAGAACAAGGAGCAGAAAATATGACCAATGTACTGATCATCGGCGGCAACCGTTTTCTCGGCAAAACAATCGCGGAGGCGTTTCTTCAGGACGGAGCTTACCGGGTATTTGAACTGAACCGGGGAACCCGTCCGCCGAACGAGGGCGTCACGGAACAGTTCCGATGCGACAAGAACGACCGGCCGGAATTCGGGCGCATTCTCACAAGCCGTTCCTGGGACATCGTCATCGACACCATCCTGAAAGACAATGATCTGGAATTTGCAATCGACGCACTAACCGGACGCGTCGGGCACTTCATCCACACCGGCTCCATCGGCGTCTACGGAGACGCACGCAGAATCCCCGCACCGGAATGGCTGCCGATGGCGCAAGGGGATCTTTCCGAAGAAATCGTATTCAATGACAAAATCGCGCAGGACCAGGTACTGATGCGCGCATTTCAGGAGAAGAGCTTCCCCGCGACAATCCTGCGGATGAGCAATATCTACGGCCCCGGCGATATTCCGCTCGACGGCTGGGGCGGCAGAAACCCGCTTTTCTTCCGGATGATTCTGGAGGGAGAGACGATCCCTCTGCCGGAAAACGGACGGGCGCTGCTTCAGCCGGGACACGTCAAAGATCTTGGAAGGGCATTTCTGCATGCGGCAAAGCGTCCCGCATCCATTGGACAGGTCTACAACATCGGTGGCGACTGGAGCCTGATGCTCAAAGATTATGTGCGCCTTCAGGCAAAAATCCTCGGACGGGAGATCAGAATCGAATACGTCTCTCAGGAAGAACTGCGGAAGCGCTTTCCGAAAATCAGTGAATATGGACTTCGTTTCGTCTGCCAGCATATGTGTGCAGACATCGCCAAAGCGGAACGCGAGCTTGCCTGGCGCCCGGAAATTCCGCTGGAATCGGGACTTAGGGAAAACTTCCGCTGGATGTCCGGGGAAGGCATGCTGAGCTGCGGCGGAGACGGCGAAAGAGCCTGACAATCTCAGGCTGGACAATGGAAATATGCAGAATTCCTGAAAAAGTCCATGATTTTTCCGTTTTTCACCTTGACAAATCGGAACGTTCCGATTATAATTAATAACGAAACGGAAAGGAGTTTTTTATGAATAAAAACAAGGGAAATACCGCTGCTGCGGAAGCTTTCTCCGGATTTCATGCTGACGATAGAGACTGGAGGCAGATCGTCTGTACTCTTTTCCGGAGACCGTTCCGCGCTGCGGATCACGCTTCTCCCCTGTCAATCAAAGACAATGAGCACCTGAGGAACGTAACACAAACAACAAGTCTGAACCTGGATTCGGAATTATGTCATGATGGAAATGGTTTTCAGTGTCTCGCGGAACAAGTTCCCCGCCATGATTTTGTTCCCAATGCCGAAATCTGTCATAATTCACGGCGGGGAATGATCTCTCAAAGAAGACGGAATCAATCCCTGCCCTGCCTGACTTCTCCCTTCTTCTTTCCATTGTTGAATTGTTCCAATGTTCAATTGTTCAAATGTTTTCTTACTTCTTCCTTTCCTGTTCCCTGTTCTTCTGTTCTTACTTTCAGGGTGAAAACAAAAATTTTCACCCTGATCGAGCTCCTCATCGTGA
>ENA-UOJE01003109-UOJE01003109.1-human-gut-metagenome-genome-assembly--contig:-C23-NODE-3109-length-11639-cov-5.527883_pt1 | contig 11639 bp, 10 predicted proteins | sample MGYA00242341_ERZ723888 | MGnify/ENA metagenome assembly ERZ723888 | reverse complement strand
TGCTGAAGCTAAAAATGGGCTGTCGGGAGTGGCAAAATGTAGGAAATACAATTTTGTTAAAAGAAAATTGCATTAAAATTTGGAAAATAGATTTCTTTTATCTTAATTTGCGGAGTAAAACAAAGCAAAAAGCTATGTTTTGTAAATGATAGATGGCAAATTGTTAAACTATAGTTTGCTGCGATTAACATTTGACGCATTTTGTTGGATATTTATATAAAATATATTGGTATGATTATTAAAGGTAGAAAAGTAAGTTACGGATGGCTCGTCACATTTATTATTATAGCCGCCGTAAGTGTTTTAGGTTTGTTTACCGGAGCCGGTGACGGCTTGTCGCTGTTCGATATGCCTAACGACCATCTTTATGCGAATGTCGCATGGATGATAACAGCCACGATTTTTGTGTTGATGATGACTCCGGGTCTCTCGTTTTTCTATGGCGGCATGGTGAGGGTGAAAAATGTGATTTCCACCATGCTTCAGAGTTTTATTGTGATGGGTTTCGTGAGTGTGCTTTGGGTGATTTTCGGGTTTGGTCTCGCTTTTGGCGACGATATCGCCCATGTAATTGGTAATCCGGTGGATTTCTTTATGTTTGACAATGTAGGTGTCGGCAATGTAACCGGAGCCTCCGACCTTTCGCAGATAGGTATTGCCACAACTACTATTCCGTTGGCGCTTTTTGCTTTGTTTCAAATGAAGTTTGCCATCATAACCCCCTCGCTTATCACGGGATCGTTTGCCGAGCGTGTACGCTTCTCCGGCTACCTTTTGTTTATGGTGTTGTGGGTGATACTCGTATATTGTCCGTTGGCTCATTGTACATGGCATCCTGAAGGTTTGTTCGGCATGATGCATGTTCATGACTATGCGGGCGGCATCGTGGTACACGCTGCTTCCGGTATTGCAGCACTCGCCGGTGCTATTTTCCTCGGAAAGCGTACTCCGTCGCAGGATGCTGCAAAGCCTGCTAACGTGCCTTTCGTGCTGCTCGGTGCCGCGTTGCTCTGGCTCGGATGGTTCGGGTTCAACGGCGGTAGCTCTCTTGCTGCCGACGGAATAGCGGTATCGGCGTTCCTTAACACTAATACGGCTGCCGCCACGGCTATGGTTACATGGGTGGTGTTTGATGCTCTTCGCGGTCACAAGCCCTCGGCAATGGGTGCTGCGATCGGTGCTGTTGTAGGACTGGTGGCGATTACTCCATGTGCCGGATGGGTCACCGTGGGTCAGAGTGTGTTTATCGCTTTCGTGATAACGATCTGTTGTAATATGGCGGTGGCATGGAAGGGCTACGGACAGATGCTCGATGACGCTCTTGACGTGTTTCCCACCCACGGTCTCGGCGGTATCATCGGAACGATACTCACCGGTGTGTTTGCCTACGATTTCTTTGCCCGCGACGGCGCCATGACAATCTCCCGTACAGAATTTTTCTGGAATCATATACTTGTGCTTGTCATGGTGTTTGCCTATACTTTTGCGGTAAGCTATTTCCTATATTGGCTCACTAATAAGATTATCCCGCTGAGGGTGTCGCGCCACAGCGAGGAAATAGGTCTTGACCTGTCGCAGCACGGCGAGGAATACGGTGTTGAGGCAGGCACGGGAATCGCCGAGGATACACCTTCGGTCGACGACTGGTTCCGCGGCATGGAGCAGAGCTGATATAGCCCGCTCCCGCAAAGCCAACAGCTTTTTCACAAATATTAATGATGGATTTTGGCGGGAATTGGGTAACTTTGTAAGAGATTGTCCGGGGGTATATGCTTCCCGGGCAATCTCTATAAATTTGCGCTCAACTATTGCGACGTTATGAAAGAGAATAATCCCTGCATCTATCTTATCCCCGTGACTTTAGGCGACTGTGAGCCTGAAAAGGTGCTTCCCGCCTATAATCTGGAAGTCATAAGGTCGCTACGTTATTTTGTGGTCGAGAATCTGCGGTCGGCGCGGCGTTTTCTTAAACGGTGCGACCGGTCAATTGTGATTGACGACCTGCATTTTGAAGAGCTTAACGAGCATACTCCAGCCGAGCGTGTGGCGGAGCTTCTTCGCCCTGCGGAGGAGGGTCATGATGTAGGAGTGATTTCAGAGGCGGGATGTCCTGCGGTAGCCGACCCGGGTGCCGACCTCGTCGCTGTCGCGCAGCGCAAAGGCTTCAAGGTTGTTCCGCTTGTCGGGCCGTCAAGTATCCTGATGTCGCTGATGGGCTCCGGCTTCAACGGGCAGAATTTCGCCTTCAACGGCTACCTGCCTGTCGACAAGGAGGCGCGCGCGGCTAAATTTCATGAGATGGAACGCCGCATACGTCACGAAAACCAGACACAGATATTTATCGAGACGCCTTATCGCAACAACCGCCTTATAGCAGAAATCGCGAAGTCGCTCAATCCTTCGCTCCTCCTGTGTGTCGCCGCCGATATCACCGGAGAGCGCGAGAGCATACTCACGCGTCCGGTATCGTGGTGGGGTAAGGCGCAGTATGATTACGACAAGATACCCGCTATATTTCTTTTATATAAACAATGATGGCACGACGAGGTAGAAATAATCTGCTTGATGACAGCCCCGGTCTTTTCGACGAAGTGGAAGGTCGTGTCGCTCCGGCACCGTTGAATACGCTGCCCACCCATCCCGAAATCGAGGGTTATGTAAAACGGGTAAGACTGTCGGGAGGCATGCCGCGTCAGGGTGGATTTGCCGATGATATGCCGCTGGGCCCTATCGTGGTAAAACCGGTGCCAAACAAGATTATGTTCATGTCGTTTGGCAGCGGCAGCAGCGGTAACTGCTCGTTTATCGGCGATTCAAAATCAGGATTCCTCATTGACGCCGGTGTCGACCCGAAAACCGTAGCCGAGGGGCTTGCTTCCTACAAGATACCGATGGAGCGCGTCAAGGGTATATGTATCACCCACGATCACAGCGACCACATGCGTTTTGCCTATGCGTTGCTGAAAAAATACCGTCATTTGGCGCTTTACTGCACACCGCGCGCGCTAAACGGCATGTTGCGCCGTCATAATGTGTCGCGCCGTCTAAAGGATTATCAGGTCAACATATACAAGGAGATTCCCTTTGCCATAGACAATTTCACCGTAACGGCATTTGAGGTGATGCATGACGGCACTGATAATGTCGGGTTTTATGTCGAGCACGACGACCGCGCATTTGCCATAGCCACCGACCTCGGGTGCATATCGGAGCGAGTCGACTACTACATGCGCCGTGCCGACTATCTTATGATTGAGAGCAACTATGACCTGAATATGCTCCGGTTTGGCACATATCCCGAATATCTCAAAGCTCGTATCCGCAATGTCAACGGTCATCTTGACAATAAGGTGACAGCGCAGTATCTTGCCGATATATACACCGAGCGATTACGCTATGTATTCCTGTGTCATCTGAGCCATGACAACAATACCCCGGAGACCGCCCTGAATGAATCGCGCTCATCTCTTGAGGGGAAAGGGCTGAAGGTCGGCACAGGCAGTAACCTGCCATCTGATGCCGGTTGTCATCTGCAGCTCGTGGCTCTACCGCGCTTCGATTGCTCGCCCCTCTACATACTCCGACCCCACGCCCAATGACGATAGCAAAAGCGGATTTTTTCTGAAATAATTGTTGTAATGTAATCAATTATTCAGATAAAAAGTCTATTTTTGCAAAAGTAGCAATTCCTTTATATTATGCTTATTAAGACATTTGGCGCGGCATTGCAAGGCATCGATGCCATTACCGTGACTATTGAAGTGACTGTCGAGATTGGTGCTTCATTTAATCTTGTCGGACTCCCTGACGCGGCTGTTAAAGAGAGCTATCAGCGTGTGAGAAGCGCTGTGAAGCAGTCGGGTTTTGAGTTCCCGCGTCATGCAGTGGTGGTTAATATGTCGCCTGCCGATGTCAGGAAGGAAGGGGCTGCTTATGATTTGCCGATAAGTCTGGCGATACTTTCCGCCTCGCGGCAGCTCGACGCGTCCAGGCTGGGTGGATATATGATTATGGGGGAATTATCGCTTGATGGGTCGGTGTTGCCGATAAAGGGTGTGCTTCCTATGGCTATAGCCGCGCGTAGTCTCGGTTTTAAGGGCATGATTGTGCCGCAGGCTAATGCTACCGAGGCGGCGGTGGTAAATAACATTGATGTCTACGGCGTGTCATCGCTCCGGGAAGTGGTGGGATTTCTCAACGGCGAGACGGTCCTTGAGCCGACAGTGGTAAATACCCGTGAGGAATTCAGCCGTGCTGTCGATAATTTCGACTTTGATTTTTCAGAGGTAAAGGGGCAGGAAAATGTCAAACGTGCGTTTGAGGTGGCGTGTGCCGGTGGTCATAATATACTTCTTGTGGGTGCTCCCGGCTCCGGAAAGTCGATGATGGCGAAACGTCTCCCCTCTATTCTCCCTCCGCTCACGCTTCAAGAGGCGCTCGAAACAACCAAGATTCACTCCGTAGCGGGCAAACTGAAAGGTAACGCGCGGTTAATGACGAGTCGCCCTTTCCGCGCGCCTCATCACACTATATCGCCCGTGGCATAACACTACAATTTGTAGGAACCATTTTTGTTTGTTATCTTTGCAAAAAATTATGGCTATGAAGTGTATACTACTGGTGCGCGTTAGCACTGAACAACAATCCTTTGATGAACAAGAGCGAGAGTTGCTTGCCCTTGCGTTAAACTGTGGATATAAGAAAAATCAAATTGTTGCGGTAGCATATAAAGAGTCTGCGATTAAACTCAATGAGGAAGAACGGGCTGGCCTCAATGATATGAAGCGTTTGATTGAAACAGGAGAATACAACAGAGTGTTCGCTTGGGAAATCTCTCGTATTGCCCGTAGAAAAAAGGTTCTTTTTAGCATATTAGAATATCTGGTAAGTCAAAAGATTCAACTTACGATTAAGGAGCCTTATATGGATCTTCTGAATCCGGACGGCAGCATCAATGAAGGTTCTGAAACTTGCTTTACATTATTTGCTCAATTAGCGGAAAGCGAAATGAGAAACAAGATGGCAAGGTTCAAAAGAGGTCATGCCGAAGGATTTGAGAAAGGCAAATATATGGGTGGTAAAATCACCAGAGGCTATCGGGTGAATGAAGAAGGCTATTGGGAAGTTGATGAGGAAGGCGCAAAGTTCGTTAGATTAGTTTTTGACCTCTACAATAGCGGTCAATATAGTATGACATCTTTGGCTCAGGAATTACAGTCCAGAGGATATTTCGAGAATCTTTCCATAACAAACGCAAAGTGTGAGATATGGAGAATGATTAAAAACCCCATTTACTTAGGTCAAAGGACGAGCAATAACCGCTATCCACCAATTATTGACCAAGAGACTTGGGATAAATGTGCTGAAAGGAGAGCAGCCAATAGACACAAGCCCAAACCACGGCATCAGTATCTCTTAACGCAGTTAATACGATGTGAGTGTGGAGCGTCGTATAGTGTTAGTCTCCATGATGGAACATATATATGTCGAACTAGACATAATGGTGTTGAAAAAGATATTCCGTCGCATTCACCGGCAATCAATGGGAATATAATTGAATCACTGGCTTGGTGGGTTGCGCTTCAGGAACTCCATCAAGATAAGAGTTGTAAGCAAGAGGACATAAAGGCAAAGCACGATGCTGATATAGAAGTTTTACGTCAAAAGTTAGAACATTCGGAGTCCTTGATTAAAGCGACACAAGAGCGGAGAAGTCAGTTAGATGAACAATACTTCGTTCATGGTCGATTTTCAGAGGAACGATATAATGAGCTAACTTCGAAACAGAATAGTATCATTAGAACAGAGCAAGATAACATTCGGCGATATAAGAAATCGATAGCGGATATTGAAACTCAAATTGAAAATGCCTTGACATTTGATGAATTGATTGATTCTCTCAGCGGATCATACGAAGCCCTAAAATCTGGGACGGAATTTGAGACTATGAGAGCAATCATAAGGCGATATATCTTGGAAATCAACATTGAACCGGTCGAAGGCAAAAAAACATCTTGGTGGAAAAGAGTTATTTTTAAAACTGCATTGCAAGATGAGAAGTTAAAGAAGCGGAATGAGCTGATTGAAATGGGAGAAGAAACCGTCGCACAGCTTTACACCAATGAATTTACGGTTGATGTATATCATCATATCATCTACTGCGACAGAGAATGTAAAAATCCCGTTCCTTACATTTACATGGAAAGAATACCTCGGTTAAGAGTAGATACTAGAAAGGGACGCAAACGCAATAAAACTATGCAGAAGCAATATGAATAAAGAACTACCTAAACTTCTACGGCGTATTGGACTTGTTAGTTCTGAACTAACTAATTTGAAATCTAAGATTGTTGACATCTTAGAGAATCAGAATTACAAACAATGGCGTATGTCTGTACCCGGATTGACCGAAGATGCTTTACTCCAATATGGTCGGATTATAGGTTCTTTCGTGAATATGCCTAAAGGATTGGTGGATGTGGAGCAAGATTCTCCAGGTGTAATCCGCGACTATCTTGGACAGCTACAGAATATGTATCGTATGTCGTTGGGTGAAGAACGATATGCGATGTTGATAAATGACATCGTAGATGATGAAAATGATTCTAAAATTGAGCTATGTATGTCCGGTTCTTTTCCGAAAAGAATTTCATCTGGACTTAAAGTGAAATTGGGCGTAATCGCATATTGGCTCTTGTTTCGCATTCAGCTTGACTCTGCTAAACTATACCTATCGAATAAATCATTGAAAAGTAGTGGCAACATTAATGAGCTTTCTAGCGCAAACCAAAATGCCATTGATATATTAGAAGCAATGCCCCTTCCACCTAACCTTCAGGAAGAGGTACAAAGAATGGATATAATTCATAAGCTTGATGCAATCGCAGCTGACCCATCATCGCTTAGTACATATATCAATGATGAAAGTGATTTATTTAAGTTTGTCCTTAAGCTCTTCGAATTCCGCCAAAGCCAATGGAATAACGAGAAAGCCGCATTATTCCAACTCATTAATAACATCTTTATTCCGTTGTCAATAAGGAGAAAGATTGTTCAGCAGGTTCAACAATCAGTATTTAAAAAGGCTCTTCAAACGGAATACGATATTCGGAAGACCTACATTCCCGAAATCACACACTGGAGGTTTTATTTGCCGGACAAACTTGATACGAATACTATACTCCCTGTGGATTTTCGCAATGAGAGGCGGGAATATGGACAAGGGATGAATTTTAATTTGAACCATGAGGAAATTGTCAAGTTATATTTTGCTATGCGAGGCAAATATATCGATTACGAAACTGACATTTTGGATTTCGCCTTTGCTTTAACAGGTTGCCCCGTTAAACACAAGGCTATTTTCAAGAAGGTCGTATGGATCAACCAATCCAAACAATCCTTGGGCATCTTCTTAGGGTTGATGCGACCTAAAAACATGGAGGGATGTAAGTATTGGAGTAGTGCGACTAAATTTTTCTCGTACAAGGGTAATGACAAAGTATTAAAAGCGAGTGATATGTCAACACCCTTCGGAAAATTTCTTAAACACCCGGAGACACGGGGTATGGATTGGGACGAATTGACATCGATCGTTTCCACGAATATTAAGCGTACATAAAATAAAATCGTTCTCATAATATTATTTAACACTAGGAGGCTTCTTTCACAAAGAAGCCTCTTCTTTTTCTGTTTTTTGTTAATGCAATTAACATTGAAGGAGTGATGTTTACATATATTAACTCGCTGTTTTGTTGTTAGGAATTGCTGTTTATATCCCAAAATTGCTGTAATTGACCACGTTGACAGGTGGCATTATCTTCGCAGCATGAAAACAGAAAAGAAATCAAATTATAAGCACGATGCTCTCCAAGACTTATTAGGTCGGAAGCAGTCAGCCCTATTGAAGCTTTATGCTGCAATGGCTAATGGGCGTTATGATATGATTCCGGATCTGTCAAAAGAGATAGCTGAAATTAATATACTGATAACAAAAGAGAACGACTAAATAACATAAAATATGGATAACAACAAACTCGAAATGCTCAACGGCCAGCGGGCGGTCAAAGAGCTGAAAGAACAAGGCTTCAAGTTCATTATTATGCCCGGATATAACAGATCCGTGGATCCGAAGCACGTTAGGAACCTGATGAAAAGTGTCCGCGAGAAGGGTTTCTTTCTCAACTCAATCAAATTCATACCCGCCGAGGTATGGTTCCAATTCTATCCTGAGCGTAAGATAACACTCGAATCCGGCAAAGTGATAGTAAAGGATTCAGAAGGCCTTGATGAGATACTTATCATTCTCGATGGGCAGCATCGCTACACAGCTGATGAGGAAATGGGCATAGATGAAGCATATCAATCTACTCTCTCAGCAGAACAAGTCAATCTTCCCAACAACATGACCCCTGATGACTGGATGACAACAGTAAACTCCACAAGCAGGAACTGGGATGAGAAAGACAGAGCTGGTTACATCATCGCGCTTAATCCCGATGAGAAAACCAATGTGTCAATAGCTGAACAATGGCGAAAAGAATATGGTCTGAGTATGCGCTACTCCTTTGGGCTGCTCAACTTCATGGACAACTACCGTAAAAGTTCACATCTGGAGTATATGCGAAATCCTGAGGACGGTCTGCCCTTTGTATTAAAGGGTACCACAGGAAACCAACAGCGTGGGATTGACACTCTCCATGCTATAGAAGTCGGATTTAGAAACTATCCGAGAGTGATGAAAAATATGGCTGTCGTAGATTTCGTGATTGAAGTCTATAACGAGACATCGGATAAAGACAAAATGGCGGTAGTGAAAAATCTACAGACATTCCTCATGTCTCTGTCCGCCGAAATCGCTAAAAATATGAATGACTTCAAAGACAAGACTAATCGGAAGAACATTCTCAGAAGTGCATGGAGAAAATTCCAGAAAGCAATCGGCAGAGCAGATAAGAGGCAGGAAATAATTCTTAATGCACATATTGCAGAAGAAGAGTGGCATAAGATGATTACAACTAAGTGAATGGCTCGCAGGATCTAATTATCACAAACCGGGAGTCGGGTGACAGACGGTTCCCACTAAAAAATACAAAAATGAGAAAGAAACTCTTAACAACGAAACTTAAGGAGGCTCTTGCCCAACACCCGCTTGGTTCAACTACCGGCAATTTAAGGAATGCACTATTATGTATTGCCGTATTCTGTGTTGGCCCAATTCGATGGTATGTTTTCGAGGGCAGTGAGTGTGGAACAAAAGATTATCTCTTGTCGGTCATCGTGACTAACTGGATTGAGGACGAGGTAGGGATGGTGAGTATTCAGGAGTTGCAGGATCTTACTACCAATCCTATGATTTATCTCCTTTCAAGACCCTACAACAATGGACTGATGCAAGCAATGCCTCTGCCAGACTTCAAGCCATGCCGTATGAAAGACATCAAAGGAGATTCTCGTCTTACTCGACTTCTCAAAAATATATGAGATAATCAGGAATGGAGCCGGGTGACAGACGGCTCCTAAAAGAACCAAAAAAAATGAGACAAAACAATTATATACAAAAGATGTCCACTACCACCTCCTGTACCCAGAATGGAACAGATATCACCTGTATCAGAGAATCTTCGGGACCGAGATATGGTAAAATCAGTGAAGGCTCAGGTCTTTTCAAGCTTTCGTATGAAGGTGAAAACCCAATGCGCAATTATGTGTGTGCTTCAATCATCTCAGTAATAAGATACACCTTCATAGCTGCCGCATCGGCCGCAGTGCCAATAGTTGTTGGCTGGGGATTGAAAAAGCTCAATATCGTAGGCAATAAAGATAAACAATCCAACGATAATATCTCATCGGCTCCAGAAATGTCAAATTCTTCGGACTTATTGGATAATGGTCCGGTGCGCAGGTCATTTAAAGAAGACGTTGAAATAGCAGTTGAAGCAGGAGAACCGAAAAAACTGTTGTGTGATGAAATTCATGAAAGCTCACGGATAGTTGTCTTCAGTGGAGCCGGAGTAGGCAAGTCGATTATCGCAAACCAGATGGGTTTTGGAATTGCAACAGGTAAGCCATGTGGCATCTTTCCTAGCGAGGTCAATACAACCCCGCAGCAGGTACTCCTGATTGATGCGGAACAAGAAGATGCTGACTTATACATCAGATACGCCAATGGTCTTTCTGAAATCCCTGAGAAGATGGAACGTGTTAGCAATTGCAATTTTAACACTGTGGAAGAAGTAACTGACTATATAGGAACTGTCGTTGAAACATGGACCGAGAATGGTACGGTAATCATCGATAATATCACAAGTGCATTCAGCTTGCGAAGTCCGGAAAAGATTAGATTCTTTTACAATCGACTCCGGGCAATTCAGAATATGATGAAGAAACGCAGTGTAATAATAACATACATCATTCTTTGTCATCAAACTAAAAGTTCCACAAAGTTGACACTACGCGCAATACAAGGCTCAGGAAATATCGGCAACTTTGCGACGGCGGTATATGGCATAGAGAAGTTAGACGAGGATTTTGTGAACTTCAAAGTTCTAAAAAATCGCCGGAGCAAGAATGATGGCCGCGCATACCTTGAAAAATTCTGTAGGGCGCCATACTTCCATTTCGAGTTTCAAGAGGTTGTGGATGAACACGCAGATGATGATGGGCCAACTCTTATCGAACCCAATATCCCAATGAAAGAACAAGTTGGTCATACCAATGGGCGCAAACTCAGCGATACGCAAATAGAAGAGATGCGTCAGCTCTATCGAAAAGGGGAGTTAACGATTAATCAATTGCATATTAAATTCGGCGTGAATAACCGAACAGTCAGGAAATATCTCGGTCTCAAGCACTGATAGGTCGATGCTATTATGCCAAAATCAAGGAGGGCTTAATCACTCTCCTTGTTATTGTTTACACCCCCCAAGATGATAAAGAATGCCATCCTAACACCCTAGTGCCAATGACCTGTTTACACCAGTATCATAGGTGTCATCATATTAGTTTTTAGGCGTTTATAATTGACACCCACACATTGACACCCCTTATCTAAAATGAAGAGGTCTCATCCGACGTTAAACAATCTCAAACACTTTCTGTCGGCTACCGTCATCCATACGTCTGTTGGATGGCCTAATGTTGATATAATTGCCAAGTTGAGATGCAGTAGCGGTTTTAGAATATCCGACGTTATCATATATCCTTTGCAATATTTCCTTTACTTCATCCGCTCGATAGAACTTGCCTTTAATGAATGATAACTGACAATGGATTGTTATTGCATCATCCATCATTCGAAGGTCTATGGCTTCTAAATCATAATTAATTCGCATCAGTTCATCCGGCCCAAGAAGATTGAATGCTTTATGATACTCAAAGTCGATGAATGGATTTTGATATAGTTGTTCGGTATATTCAGGATGGCAAGCTCGGAAGGAGGAATATAATCTCATCTTTTGTACTGGATCCAACTCTTTGTTAAAACTGTTTTCAAAATCTCTCAGCTCTTGTGGCTTCGTTCCTGCTACCTCCATTTGTGTCTGGATGGCGGTTGTAAGGTGCATGGGATTATTGTAGGTATTTGCATGATTAGACCATAGGATATGTTCTCCTGCCGCAGACAGAAAATTTATTTCAAGGCT
>ENA-UOJE01003108-UOJE01003108.1-human-gut-metagenome-genome-assembly--contig:-C23-NODE-3108-length-11639-cov-8.309824_pt1 | contig 11639 bp, 8 predicted proteins | sample MGYA00242341_ERZ723888 | MGnify/ENA metagenome assembly ERZ723888 | reverse complement strand
TTAGGAATTATATCCGAAAAGTCATCCCAATTAGCAATAACGATTTGCCTTAGATTTCCAAGCATAGTATTGAAAAAACGAGCGGGAGACAAATAAAATGTTCTCATATCAGCAAGCAGTGAAATAAAAGTAACCTTAAAATATCTGCCGGCGACGCAAAAAGGCAGGTACTCGCTAAGTGCCTGCCTTTATTAATCCTGCTCTCAATCCGCGCCCTGCGTGGGCTCTGCGCAGCGGGCGACGAACGACGCGACTGCGTCATCGGCGCTTGCGATGCTACCGTCCAGCAGTTCGTTTGCCGCATGGCTCAGGAGCGTGCCGATGTAGGGCGGAACCGTTCCATCGCTGACGACCTTCATCTCCACCTTATCGATATCGTTCAGCGCGGTGTAGCGCTCATCCGTCGTTTCCTTAGCAGCAGAGGGAACGCCCTTGATAGAAGCAAGCGTGTTCAGCTCGTCCTGACGGGCCATAAAGCGCAGAAATTCGACCGCGTAGTCCTGCGCGTCACTCTCCTTTTTGACCGCAAAGCCGTACCACAGCTCGACATATTCGTAAACGCCGCCATCGCCCATCGGGGCATACATGAACTCATACTCGAACGGATCTGCACTGAACGTCTCGGACTTGCTTTGGGTTCTGCGAAATGCGCCGGGTCTGAGCGAAACAGATGAAGCGTGGTCTGAAAAGCTGCTGCCTGCGAATGCCCCGGAAGAATGCTATATGCCGCAATAACAGAAGGCCGCCATCTCGGGGTGCAGTAGCTCCCTGAGATGGCGGTTTATATGCTTACTGCTCAAATTCCTTCGACCAGTCGCGGTTCTCACGCTTGACGGTCTGCGTTTCGTGAACGCCGTCCGCCTTGCGCTCGTACTCGTGCGAGTTCGTCGCCTCCTGGATCGCAAGATAGCCCCAGAAGGTCTCCGGATTGTCCGGCCAGGCGATCTGGTTTGCGAGCAGGTCGCTCTCCTTCTCCGGCAGGCGGTGCAGCACGCGGTTCAGAAGCGTCGCTGTCTCGGCACGGGTGAGGTTGCTTTCCGGACAGAACACCGTTTTGCTGCTTCCTTCCACCCAGCCATTGCCGTAAGCCTTGCCGATCGCATTCTCGGCCCAGTGGCCGGAAATGTCGGTGAACGGCGTGTCGGCCGACTTGGCAGTCTCGTCAAAGCGCGCGATCATCGCGGCGAATTCCGCGCGCGTGATGGGTGCGTTCGGGCGGAACGTGCCGTCGGGATAGCCGCTGATGACGCCCATCTTCGAGAGCGTGGACACTGCCGCGGCGTACCACGCAGTATCCGACACATCGCTGTAAGCGTTGTCCTTCGTCAAATTCTGCATGCGCACATCGTCCTTGAGCAGGCGGAAGAGCACGGTCGCCACCTCGGCGCGGCTGATGCTTCCGTTCGGGCGAACGGTGCCATCCTCGTAACCGAGCAAGTAGGCGTAATGATCCTCGCCGTTGAGCATTTCCGGGATGGGTGCGAGCGTCGGCTTTGTCTCGTCCGGCTTTGCCGGTGTGGACGGAGTCGAGGGACTTCTCTTGGCACTGAAGTGCGCGTAATAGGTCGTTCCCTGCCAGACGGCACCGTCCTTCTTCGTCGGGACGAAGGTAAGTTCCTTCGACAAAAACGTGCCGTCGGTGCTGTACCAGCCGTCAAACCGCGCGCCGCTCTTCGCCTGCGCGGTCGAGCCCTTGGCCGTATCCGTCACGGCGGCAACAGTCTCCGACGCGCTGCTCACCGAACCGAGCTCCGCGTCGTTCGGCTCATAGCTGAGCGTCACTCTCTGCTCTTGCCAGACGGCGTAGAGGTACACCTCATCGTTATCATCTTTAAGATTCGAAAATTCCTCGTCCAGCTTGATACTCTTCTGATCTTCGTACTTGACCTCGCCTTTCTGCTCCGTTGCCCAGCCCACGAATCTATAGCCCTCGCGGCGGAAGGCACACTCCTTCAGCGGATATGCCTCCCCGTGCGGGAAGGTCTGGTCCTTCATCGTACCCACAGCGTCGGCGGCGTTGGCATTATAGTGCAGCACATACTGCTTCAGACGGAACAGCGCCACATAGCTGCCTTCTTGGTAGCGTCCAGAGTCCTTTTCCGGCGTATAGGTCGTGCTGTCTATCAGGAGATTACTCCGCTCGGTATCCCGCGCGTCGTACCAGCCGACGAACACGCTGCCTTCTCCCGGCACAGCCGTTGCGCCCTGCACCTCGCCGGTCTCGGGATTGAGCTGCTCATAGACCGTGCCTTCCTGCACGGTGATAGTATCATTTTCTTTCGCAGCAGTGCCATTCAGCTTAACCGTACCGAGCGAAGTCGGTTCCGGCGTGTAGAAGATGGTCACATCGGCCAGTTTTTCCCACTGGGCGTAGAGGGTGATCGAACCGCCGTCCTTGATCTGTTTTCCCTGATAGATCGTCACCTCTGCAAACGGCGCTTCATCAGCATAGATGCGCTCCTCCTGCCCCTCTTCTCGGGTCCGATACTCCACCCAGCCAGTAAACACATACCCCGGACGCTTAAATTCGTTCTTTCTGAGCGTGGTCGGCTGGTCTTCCGAGTCGGGATCATGGAACGTCTGCGGCAGCATCTCGCCGGTCACATCATCGCCGTTTCCATCAAATTTGACAGTAAAGCTGTCGCGCGCAAACACGGCGACATAGTGCACCACGAGCACGGGCGTTCCGTTCTCCTGCTTCTCCTGCATCATGTCGGACGTAACAGTCAGCATCGCATTCTTACTCACCAGCGACAATCCGCCCTGAGCTTCCTTTTCATACCAGCCGACAAAATGGTAGCCCTCACGCGGAGTCGCGGTCGAGGAAACTCTCTGCTCTTGTAAAACATCACCGTCTTTCACTTTAAAGCTTCCACTTCGTGATGTTACGCTGCCGCCCGTTTCCGCGTCGAATTCCACCGTGGCCACATCATAGGTCTTATAGATGGCATAAAGCGTCACCTGTTCGCCGCTATTTCCCACTTCAAAGTCTCTGTCATTGACAAAGATGCCGGGGCTCTGCGTCGGGAGCGCATTGATCTCTTCATCGGTCTTATCCTCAGGATTCATCCGGCTCCAACCGGCAAAATACTTGTCGTCGGGGATTTTCGTCTCGGCAGGAAGCTCCATCAGTTCGATCGACGCGCCGAAGGGAATGCCCGTTGGGGCATTGAGGCCCGACTTACTGCTGCCCAGCAGCGCGGCATAGTCGTAGCTTGCATATTTCGGATCGCTGATAGGCTTTCCATCGCCGGTATCATACACCACGGTGTAGGTATACGGGGTGAATTCCCACTGGCCGGTCAGCGTCAGATCATTTCCGGGCATAGAGAATACTTCCTTTGTGGAAATCATGGCATCCTTCGCATTATCCTCTTTGTCGCTGCGCTGCCAGCCCTTGAACAACCAATCTCCATAGAGCGTCACCTTGTCCGTGGCCAGCACGTCTATCGGATTGCCTTCCTCATCTTTGGCCTGATTGCGGTCAGGCTCGGCTTGCGCCGTAACACTCTCGCCGCGGTAGTAGTTTTCCGTCAGCTCGAAGCTGCCGCTCGGGCTCCAGCGATTTTTGTCCGCAAACTGATAGGACAGCGAATGTTCTGCCTCAGGCTCAAACGTCCAATAGCCTGTCAGCACGCGGTCAGCTGTTACATTGATCAGTTCCATTTCGCGGATATCTTTATTTTCATCGCGCCAGCCGGTGAAGACCCACTTGCCGGGAACCGTTCTGCCATCTTTCCTGACCGTGCCGTCGATGGTCTTACCTATTTTCAAGTCTTTCGAAATATAATATGTGCCGCCGTCGATGACCGTGCCATCTTTGGGACGCGATATATTGTTTGCGTCCAGCAGTTCTTCCGGCGGGCATTTACCGATATCTTTTGTCCACCAATACCTCACCGTATGCGTGGGGGCAAAGCGGGCGTAGATCGTCTGCACGCCCTCGCGGCTCACGTTATAGCTGTGCGTCGGCTTGCTGCTGACGAGCTCATATTTGTTGCCGTCGACCTGCTGATACCAGCCGATGAATTCGTAGCCTGCATTAGCCGCCGCAGTCACGGTGACGCGTTCACTGGCCGAAGCAAAATAGTCCTTTGCCGCCGGGTTGTTCGCTACGGACTCGCCCACGTTGCCGACGATCTCGACCGTGCCGCAGTCCGTATTCTCCCGAAAATCAGCGCTCACCTTGCCGTTCTCGTCCTTCACGCGCGAGGCGGTGACGAAGCGCTGGCGCCACCTCCACTGGGCGATGAGCGTCGCGCCGACGGATTCGAGCTCCGTCGTCTCGCCATTTGCGGCAAAGGTAAAGGTTTCTCTTTCCGCGTCATAGCTCACGGTGTGGACCGCGGGCAGCACTTTATCTTTTCGTGGCAGCAGCCAGCCATCGAAGCGCCAGCCATCCTTTTTTGTTTCGGCAGCCTGCGCCGTATAAGGTCCACGCGGCGTCAACGTGCCGTCACTGCCCGACTGCTGCGCAAAGGAGACCGCATTTGTTCCATTGTCGCCGTGGGTATACTGGTTTCCGCCGTTGGCCTCATATATGACCATAGGCTTTTTGACAAAGACCAGCACGATATCCGCCGGTTCCTTCACAGGGTGCACATAAGTATAGGTTCTGCCAGCGGGCTCCCAGCGCTCTGCGGGAATGAACTCCTTCACCAGCCCGCTCTGCGTCCAGCGCGTGACATACGCGCCGACGAACTGAACATCGCCGCTTTCTGGTTCGACCGCCTGCACCGTGATGGTGCTGCCGTCAGCCACTACCAGCTCTCGCATCTTGTCGTTGATCTTGTAAAGCACGCTTTCGTTGCCGGTCGGAACGCCGATATAGCCCGATCCCCCCGCCGTGGCCGCCGCCGTGATGGTCTGATAAAGTCTGAAATGAATATTGTCGATCAGATTGCCGCATGTACTACCGCCTGTCGCCGAATAGGAGCAGAAGGCAAAGACAGTCTTCGTCTGCCCGTCCGGCACGGCGTAGCGGCAACTGTATGCAAGATTTCCCGCCGCATAGGCCGAGCTCTTCGTTCCGTAATTGCCCCAGGCCGTGTTACTCGTACCGATGATCCAGACATTCCACTTCTCCGTGTACACGTCAGACGGCGAAGCGCTGAACGCATCACCGATGTCATTCTCGAATCCGCCGTTTTTGGCAAACTTTTTGGAGTAGACCGTGATCTTCTGCGTACAGCCCATATCGGCCATATTCGACGCGTGCTGACGCACCCAGTCCGTCATGCGCATGAACTGATCCCTGCCATCCTTGCCATCCTTGCTCGGCTTGGCTGGGTCAACGTTCTGCTTCGGGCCGATGATGACCGCCATCCGGTCAACGCCCTCGCGGCCGCGGTGGGAAAGACCCCACTCATACACATTGCCGCCGACCGTCGTGGCATACTGATAAAGCGTGCTCTCTTCGTCGGCGTTCAGCTCCGCAAACTGAGATCCATCCGGAATAGTCTTGTCGACGCCTGTAAGCTGGGGAGCATCTTTGCCGTTCCGCCTCGATCCGAACTCGATCAGTTTGTCGGATGCCGTTGTATCCCAGTCAGGAACATTGTTTGCAGGCCACTGCGGCGAATTCTTGTCGTGAAACGCAGGCTCCTCAAAGCTTCCGTTTTTGATGGCGTTGTCCGTAACGCTGCGCGTATCGGCCGCCAGAATAGAAGTTGGCAACAAACTCAGTGCCATTGCCAGTACCATCAATCCGCTGACGGCCCGCTTTTTCCAATCTCCTTTGATGTCCATGATAGATCGTCTCTCCCTTTATGGGGTGTGAAGAAAGTCTCAAACCCACTGTTTTTATTGACGCATAGAATTGGATTATAGCATTGTGCAAACAGTTATTCAATGGGCATTTTAATGAGACTCTCCAAAAGTGATCGAATCTTTTTGCCGTTTTTGGCCATTGAAAATCATGTGATCCACATTTCGTTTTTTTCCCGCGCACCACTTTTAGCCAAGTGCAGCTAAGTTGCAAAACCTTTTGATCTACGAACTGAGGGAGGACGATTTCAGTTCGTCCTCACTCCTGCGCAGCACCTGTTTTAACCCATCCCTGCTCATACTTGCTTTATTCTTTCGTCTAAAGGGAAAAACTTAGAGGATACCAGCGCTTTTATGCTTGAGTAAGAGAACCAAAATCAATTATCTGAATAGCTACATCTTTAGACCAGCAAGCTTTGCTACATCAACAGAGTTCATTCCTCCGGTTATGTATACGCGAGCTAAAAAACATCATCAACCAAGTGTTGAACGAATCCATTCGTGAAGAGCTATTGACGGTCAATCAACATCTAACAGTGTTAGAAAAGTGTTAGATGCAGCGCACTTTTTCCGCTGTCAATGCAAAATAAAAAATCCTCAAAGCCTTACGGCTTCAAGGATTTTTCGTTGGTCCGAGTAGAATTATAGGGTTTCACGAAATTAGAAGTATAAAACGGTTTTGGGTAGTCGGCAATTGGTATTTCTATTGAGCTTTCTCGGATAAGCGTATCCTCTCGACTAAATGATTTGCCCAAACGAGAAGTTGTAAGGCGCGTTGTTCACTATCTTCCCAGTCACACTCATGAGCACGAGGATTTCGTATGCCTGTCATACATCCAGAAAAGATTTGCATATATCCAATCTGTTCATCCCGTTCTGAAGTGCTTTCTCCGGCGTTAATCTTTAATATGGGAGTATTCCCATTAAAGACCGCTGTCATCAGTTTGGAACCGGTTAGATTTGTGTCACCTTGTTTTGCTGTTTTTTTGACCAAGTTATCAATAAACTTATATGCTTCCTCAACAGCGCGAGCATGGTGGCCATCTCGGTATAGTTTCTCTACCGTTTTTCGGAGTGCCTTATCTGTTACCAGTTGATCAAAAGCATCAACTGGTAGTTGCTTTTCTACATCTTTTCGTGGTAGTACCCCAGAAGAAGCATCAATGTCCTCTTGGAGCCTTTTGACTTTCAAAAAAATAGTCTTGTCCATTAAGATCTACCGTAAAGATGTTTAGCCATACTGGCAAAAATACTGTCGATTTGATCAGGAGATGCATCGGGCGAAATATGAATTTGTAAATCAATGTGTACCGACGGGGTAGGAGAAGCGGCAACAGTAGGCATAATGGGAGCATTTGCATCAACGGCTGGCATAGGGGGTACAGAAACAGGATTGGCACCATTATCAGCCAAAACACTTTTCTGCGGCTTATTTGTCTTGGCTTTTTTGGGGGCTGTCGTGGTCTTTGTAACATCAGCGTCTGCTTTAATTTGACCGCTTTTCAGCATAGAAAAGGTCGAGGTAATCTTGCCAGCGGCGTTGTCTCCTAAAGAGCAGGTGTCCATAAACCAAGATTTCGCAGTTGCATTGTCAACTTGCGTATCAGGAAAAAGATCGAGCAGCTCTTGAGGATAGATTTCAGCAATAATAGCGGAACATACGTCTGGGTATTTAGCATCACTTCTCCAGTCAGTTGCCCGCGGTTGCGGTTTTCCGTCCGCATCAATTATCCCCATTTGTCTAAGAGGAGCTAAAATGTTCCGCGCAGATTGATCAGAATTCAAACTAAGCAACGATTTCAAATAACTCACATTAACAACAGAGGGGATAGTTTTCTTAAACTGGTTGCGAAGCTGCCACCAGCTTTTTTCAGATATCATCGGATAAATTTGCTTGTCAGCCACATTTTTCACTCCTTAATCATGATTTTATTACATTATAACTCATGATTTGGCTTTTTTCAACCAGTTTTTCTCATGGTAGTAATCTGAGCAATTTGGTAAGAATCCTTTTCAAACTTCGGGACAAATTGTCCCATACCGCTTCCCCCAGACATGGCTCTGGTGGTATATCCCCCGTCGCCGCATATCGTTCAGAACAGCCGGGAGCTGTCTGTCAAGGGTGCACAGCACCGCCGCTTTTGCGGTGGCTTGCCCTTGACTGGCGGCACCGGCTGTTCTATTTCCCGGCGGCGCGGCGGGGGTATATCCTCCAGAGCCGCATCCTTTCCCATGACTGGGAAAGGGCGGGGGATTGGGTTGAACATTAACGGAGGTTTACTTATGAACTTTACCAACAGTCCCTATGAGCGCATGATGAAAGAGATTCCGCATAAAGATATACCCGCTCCGCAGAAGGCACCGGAAGGAACGCCTTGTGTGGGGTGTCCTTATTGGCGGGAGATTGCTTGCGTTTTCTGTTATCAGGAACGCCTTAAAAAGCAGAGCTGATGTGTTGACATTTGGACTGAAAAAAGGCCCTGTTTGCAAGGGTTTCCGGCAACGGTTTTGGTGGTGGTAATATGATTTCCTTACCCACCCTCAATTTCCCGAAATACTGCTAACACTCTCAACCTACTAACAGCGGGAAAGCGGAGGCGGCGTGTGGAAAATTCGTCATTAAAACTGCCCTATTCTCAAGGGCTTACAGATGCACTTTAGGAGTAGGCAATCCGATTTCCTTGTTCTCATGTTTTTTGCAAAATGCTTTCCACATCTGACGCACCGGGGAACGGTTTGTGCCGTCCCCCGGTTTTTCTCTTTGGGACACTTTGTCACAAAGTTAAGGCCCAGCGCATTAGCGTCGGGCCGCAGACAGAGGGCGCAGCACGCCACGACTTCGGGACGACCTGTCCCGAAGTCGCCGGGTTTGGGGAGGCTCCCCAACAAGCGTTTTTGCAGCCCTACGGGATGCAAAAATAGCAAGTGTGGCCACACTTGCCCTGCTTGCCGTTAGTGAAATCCCCATCCGTAGCCTTGCCTGTTGAATGGAAAGAAACTACAATATATGTAGTCCAAGAAACTGATAGCTAAAAATTCTGAAATACTTTAAGTGTTTTTACGAATTTCACCGTACTATATATGACCGGTTAATTCACATGGCAAGAGGTGAACTTTTTGAATGGCGAGAGAACGATAACCGCAATCAAGAACCGAAACGAAGCCGCAATCAACGAAGTGATTACAAAGTACTCCAAACTGCTGTGGGCGGTTGCAGGCGCGGTTTTGAACAACATGGGATCAACTCAAGATGTCGAGGAGTGTGTTGCCGATACATTCATTTACTTATGGGAACATCCTGACAAATACGACCCCCAACGAGGGAAGTTAAAAACATGGCTTTCCATTGTTGCCAGAACACAAGCAGTAAACAGATGTCGGGAAATTTCAAAACGGAATACGATTTCGCTTGAGAATACCGATTTCATAGACCAGCTTGGTGTTGTCGATAACATCCTTGAAGCCGAAACCCGAAAGTCCCTGATTGCAGCAGTAAATGCCTTGGGTGAGCCAGATCGGGAAATCTTGATCCGCCGCTATTACTATGATCAAAAGCCAAAGGAAATTGCACTTGCAATGGATATGAGCGTTAAGCAGGTTGATAACCGCCTATATCAAACAAAGTTGAAATTGCGCGAGTCACTTTCAAACTAAACAAGGAGGCCAATATGGATTCTTTCAATAAAACGAATTTGCAGAATATAAAAGATATTTTCGAAGAAAAGACAGGCGTTGCGTTGGAAACTCGGCGCCGCCGTCAGCCCATCAAAGCAGCTATGCTTGTAGCTGCTGTATTGGTTTGTAGTCTCACCATGACGGCATTTGCTGTCAGCCTGTTTTCATCGTTATCCGGAGATGACCTTAGTCTGTCTGCCACCTATGAGGGTAATGGTATCGTGACTATTCAAGTGGCAAACAAATCCGACAAAGACCTAAGTTTCCAGCGACAGCTTAAACTTATGCGGTGGTCTACCGGAAAGGAAGTTGAGCCTGTTTCTGATACCATTGTTTTTGATGGAACAGAATTTGAAGCGCATACGAACGGCGTTATGACGGTAGACCTCTCCAAAGCATACGATATGGATTTTCTGGAGCAGCCGCTTGCCGATGATAACTATTACTTTGTGCTGACAAACAACAATTTTATGTTTGGGCAGGATTGGATGTGTTTTGTCACCTTTGCCGAGCCTATTAAAACAGTTGTCGATGACCCCATCCCTGTAACTCCCGTTGAAGCTGACAAAGAACTGGTAGCACAGATTATGGAAGAACTGCAGCCATACTTTGAAAATTATTATACCGATATTGCAGATCGGAGAAACCACGCTGACAACTACCTTGTAAAGTGCCAAGAACTACTTGCTACACTTGATCGGGATATTGTTGCCTCGGAGGCATCTCCCTTGGCTATTGACGGCCTAAATCCGGATGTTGTTTTTGATAAAACCGCTCCGTTGGAAACGCAGCATTGGCTCACAGGGCTACATGAACATACACTTGACGGTTATGGTATCCCCGTTGGCTCCGCAGAGGGTGAAAGCGCATTGGTTTTAAGTGCTTATGTACCCCAGCACAAAGGCGAGGTTGATGGTGGTGCAGAGGTTCCCTTGCTCTATTTCTTCACTTACAGTGTAGATGACATTCAGAGCCCGGAAGATTATGCCTTTATCCACGGTCAAATTATCACATTTGAGCAGCTGGAGCAGTACAAGGTTTACGAAGATGACCAGTATGTTTGCTACGAAGTAACCGATCTATTCTATACAAACCTCCGACAGCATGTCGAAAGCATTATCAGCCAGAGAAGTGATATCTATTTTGATGAACAGGTTTGGGAACGAGTGGAAAATATTTATACCTACTATAAGGACAGAGATGTTCTTGCTAGCCGTTTCTACTACAATGTACCTGTTGAATAATGATGGAATGGATCAACTGCCCTATTTGCAGGAGCAAAACACGGACAAAAATCCGCATTGATACTGTGCTCAAAAATTTTCCGCTATTTTGCCCAAAGTGTAAACAGGAGACGCTGATATGCGTTAACGAACTAAATATATCTGTTATCAAAGAGCCAGACGCATAGACGCAGAGCCGATAACCCGCAGCCTTTGGGCGCGAGTTATCGGCTCTTTTGTTTTCGGCGGCTGTCAATTAAAGCCGCCGCGTTATACGACGACTTTATAAGGAACACGGCGGTTTCCGAGGAGGGATCGTCGTGTTCATTTTGCTTTTTCACAGCACCCATGATTTGCACCAGCTAAAAAAAGCGTAGCTTCCCCTCCGGGTAAGTCTGACTTCGGATGTGAAATCTGCCAGTACACCAACTGCAACCATGTTTCGCGCGCCCGTACAACGTCATGCTGTGCGGGCGTTTTTGTATGCCCGCACTTCGGGACAATTTGTCCCAAAGTGGCCTGCCCCGGCTGCCGATCTCCGCCGCCCCTCCGTTCAGATCGACTATCCACCCACAAAAAATCTGAACGGAGGAAAATATAATGACAACCATCAATCTGAAAGACTTTTATTCTTGGTATACCCATGATGAATATATCGAAGTTCCCGACGAGGTTGCAGAAGAGCTGAAGGCTGACAAGCGATACGAGGCCGCCTACCGCCGCCGTGTCACCCGCAACAAGGCACAGTATTCTCTGGACTGCGATGACGGCATCGAGTATTCCGCCTGTCTGCATGAGCCGTCCCCGGAGGAGCTGGTGCTGCGGGCAGAACGCTTTTTCTACCTCTGGAACGCATTGAACACCCTGCCCGAAATGCAGGGCCGCCGTGTGGAGGCCTGCGTCATTGATGACAAGAGCTATGCCGAGGTGGGCCGGACCGAGGGCGTACATAGCGGCTCGGTGCGCGGCTCCGTC
>ENA-UOJE01003093-UOJE01003093.1-human-gut-metagenome-genome-assembly--contig:-C23-NODE-3093-length-11682-cov-6.147502_pt1 | contig 11682 bp, 14 predicted proteins | sample MGYA00242341_ERZ723888 | MGnify/ENA metagenome assembly ERZ723888 | reverse complement strand
CACTTAGAAAAATTTCGCGGATAATACTATCTTATTGCGTGTGATGGTTCTGAATTTAACATTGCCAGAAATCCTAACAATCCCGACACCTTCCACGAGCCTAATGGCAAATCTCTATCCGGTTTTAATATGGTTCATACCATCTCTTTATATGAGGTATGTTCTAAGCGGTATCTTGATTTAGAAGTTCAGCCTGGGCGCCTTAAAAATGAGTTTCAGGCTATCTGCAATCTTATGGATCGGTATGCCTATGGGGGATCCCCCATTTTCATTGCTGACAGAGGATTTTCCAGTTACAATGTTTTTGCCCATGCAATCGAAAATCATGTTGATTTTTTGATTCGTGCTAAGGATTTGAATGTACAGCGTTTTCTTGGAGTCGAGACTCTTCCTGACAAACTGGATACAACCATAGAACTGATTCTGACCAGAACACAATCAAAAAAGAAACATAAACATCCCGAAAAAGAATCACAATACCGCTATATTTGTAAAAACATAGCTTTCGACTATCTTGATCCAGATGATATTTCCGATGAATATCTGCTGAAACTAAGAATCGTCCGCGTTGAAGTGTCCGATGGTGTTTTTGAAAATATCATCACTACACTTTCCGAAGAAGATTTTACACCGGACGATATAAAATACTGTTACAATCTCCGCTGGGGCATCGAAACTTCTTTTCGCGACCTGAAGCATACCATTGGTGCTACTAATTTACACTCTAAAAAAACAGAGTATGTTGCATTTGAACTGTGGAGCAAGCTCATTTTGTACAATTTCTGTTCCATAATTATTTTACATGTACCAGTAAAAAGTATGGATCGCAAATATGAGTACCAAGTCAACGTTTCTCTCGCAATGAAAATCTGTTTTGATTTTCTAAGAGGAGTCGCACCACCAAATATAGAAAGCCTGATAAGTAAGTATATTCTACCTATCAGGCCTGATAGGAACTATGCCCGCCAGCATAGAGTCCAAAAACCGGCAAGCTTCTCTTACCGTTTTGTATAACCTGGAGTAGCTGCCAAACTTAGTATACACTATTTTAGAGACAGATGGAAGTCTGTCTTAAAGTCATGCCCGATAATTATTTGCTCTGTTTTGAACGAAGTCTGTTTATGTTTTTCTGTTTTATCACATCCTTTTAACGATAGATACACACAAATCCATTAATTTGTGATAAGCTTAACTAAGTGACATTGGGCCTGAATAGTTACTTTTCAACAAAAAACCATATCTTTGTATCATCATTTTTGGTCCCAGCAGAAATCAATCAATTCAAACCACAATTTGCATCAGCTGTTTTGACCCCGACACTAGTTTTGTGTCTCAAACCACATGAATCCACTTTCTTTTATGGTTTATTTTCGCTTTTTTATACACAGACCAAAGCAAAGTCAAAAAACTTTTGGTCTATTTCTAAAAATTTTTCATGGAATCAAATCCAACATATCTCCCAGACAATTACAACTCCTCCCTGCACCCTCACAACGCCTTTCCCAGACAATCACAAGCCGGCTACCCACACACCATATTACACCAGCAATCACAAGCCGCCTCACATCTCATACGCCACAAATGCCACAGCACCACAAATAAGCGTAACCGCTGCAAAAAAGGCCCGAAACGCATGCGTTCCGGGCCTTTGATATCCATATTTTTGCAGATAACTGCTTATCGTTTACTAAACTGAGGAGCTCTACGTGCTTTCTTGAGACCGTATTTCTTACGCTCTTTCATACGTGGGTCACGAGTCAGGTATCCAGCTTTCTTCAATGTAGGTCTGAGATCCAAGTCATATTTGTTCAATGCTCTTGCGATACCATGACGAATGGCACCAGCCTGACCTGTAAATCCGCCACCTTTTACATTTACGATTACGTCAAATTTGTCTGCCATGTTTGTAGCTTCCAAAGGCTGACGTACGATGATTTTCAATGTTTCAAGTCCGAAGTACTCGTCCATGTCTTTTTTATTAATTGTAACTTTTCCTGTTCCTGGTACAAGATATACGCGTGCTACGCTTGATTTTCTTCTACCTGTTCCGTAATATTTTTCACTAGCCAATGTTATTTCCTCCTTTCAACCAATTAAATGTCCAGAACTTCTGGCTTCTGTGCAGCATGTTTGTGATCCGGTCCAGCATATACAAACAATTTTTTAAGCATCTGTCTTCCCAAAGGTCCCTTTGGAAGCATACCTTTTACTGCATGAGTGATAACATACTCTGGCTTCTTCTCTTTCATCTCTTTGAGTGTAGTCTCTTTCATACCGCCTACATACTCTGAGTGATGATAATAAATCTTCTGAAGGTCTTTCTTACCTGTTGTAACGATCTTATCAGCGTTTACAACGATAACATAATCACCTGTATCAATATGAGGGGTGTAGATTGGTTTATTCTTACCTCTCAAAACATTTGCAATTTCAGATGCAAGACGTCCCAAGGTTTTTCCTTCGGCATCTACTACATACCATTTTCTTTCCACATCGGATGGACTTGCCATATAACTTTTCATCCTGGAAACCTCCTAATATAATTTCTTCTCGCACAAAACTGTGCGCTTCCTGTATACAATAATGCATAAATAACTTAAGTGCCTCATGAAATTCATCTGAAATGTCCGGAACAGATGCTTTCACGTCACACTTGCTTATTATATTACATTTTCGTCTGCTTGTCAACAGAAAAAATGGCTGCATCTGACATTTTTCAGATACAGCCATCGGAAAATCGCTTTTTTCTTAGTAATTGTAATTGATCAGCTGTGCATCGTTTGAAACTGTCTTCTTGCCAACTTTGATCTTAGCAACTACTTTAATGTAATATGTTTTATATTTGTTCAATCTCTTTTTGCCAAATTTTGTAAGCGTTACACTCTTTGCCTTTTTGCTGAGAGATTTCACTTTTTTGTATTTTCCGTCTCTGCTTGTAGACATCAACACATTGTAACCCTTTGTACCGGAAACTTTTGCCCATTTCAATTTAATCTTCGCATTGCGGGAACGGAGAGAATAATGTTTCTTTCCTGTTACATTGCTGATCCAGAAATAACGATATCCGGACCATCCGCTGTACATCTTTGTCACACCGTTTGTTGCATAAAGACGAACGCGGTATTTGTATGGTGTGTTTTTACGGAATTTTGTAGAAGCAGAGTACGTTGAAGAACTGGAAATTGTCTTAATAAGCTTTCCTTTCAAATTACGTACTTCCAATTCATATCCGTTTGCTGTTCTATTTGGATCTGATGCCTGGAATGTAATTGTACCCGCAGGAGCACTTCCTGTGTAAACACCAAAATTAGAGGTAGATGGTGTAGCCGGTGCAGTCAATACTGTCCCTGTGTTGCCGGTAGGAAGAGAAGTTCCTGCTGTCTGTGTGTAAGTTACTGTAGTATAACTATCCGAAGCTTTAAAACCGCTGGATGAAGTACGGCATGCTACAACGTTAAATCCGTACCAGGTTGCCGGTGCAAGATTTCCAACTGTTGCAGAAGTTGTTGTTACACTTAAGTTTGGTACGATATTGTCATCACGGCTGGTAATATCGTAGGAAGTTGCACCTGTTGCCGGTGTCCAGCTGAAACTGATCGCATTTTCTGTTACTGCAGTTACCGTTGTCTGCACTTGACTTGCATCCGGAGCAGTAACTACTTCAAATGCTGCAGATTCCGGACCTTTATTTCCATTTTTATCAATGGCATATACTTTAACATAGTATGTTCTACCTGCGGACAGCATAGAATAACTTTCCTTGATATCCCATGCTCGTTCTGGTTCACTCCATGCCATACCATCGCTAATGGAAGTGTAATAATCATCTGCGCCAATCACCGTATCCCAAGTAAATTCAACAGAATTATCCGTTGCCCTCGTCTGTCTCAGATTTGTCGGTGTACTCAATGCTGCCTCTGACGTTGTCGGTACAAATGCTACCGCAGCCATCAGAAAAATAAAAGTTACAATTGTCTTTAGATAGTTTTTCATCAAACTATACTCCTTTCTCTTTTTGATCGTCCTCTTTTAGTAGGATCCGATATATGTTTATTTTACTTCCTTGTACCATACTTTGTCAACTAAATCTTGTTTTGAAGATCAAACTTTTACCTTGTTTTTACAGTGATTTCTCAATCCAGCTGCCAAGGACATCGGAAAGGACGGTACGCTGTCCGCAGAGTCCGTGATTGGTCTGCAAAACCTTGTAACAATATTTTCCACTTCCCGGCTGATCTGTCAAGCGGTTATAAAGTGGCCGGATCATAATATCCGGCGGTGCTACCGTATCTTTCTCCGCTGCCACAAAAAGTACATTCTGGTCTTTCAAATGATCGTAAGTATTGATGACAGCATATTCTTCGCTCTGATAGTGTGCATTTTCGTATACTTCGCTTGCGGATGTCATTTTGAGGCATTGACCCTCGCCCTCGATCATGATAAACAATTCTTTTTCAAGGCCATTTTGAAAGGCTGCACGCAGATCGTATGGTGCAATCGCGGCGACGCCGCGGATAAATCCGAGTTTGCCGGCGGCATTTAATACCGTCATGCCTCCCATACTGTGTCCGACAAGGAAAATCGCATCCGGGTCAATATTGTACTGATCCGTTGTCGCCGGGTTGTGCGCCCATTTGGTAATGGCGACGGCGTCATCCACCAGATTGGAAAAAAGATAATTTTCCTCACTTCCCCAGGCACCGCGGTGGTTTACATGGATCACCACACAGCCCATCCGCATCAGCGCATATTCCAGATCGTTGTTGGTCGTATATCCCGGAAATCCGTGAAACATCACGACAGCCGGGTGTGGTCCTTCGTACTGCGCGCCGGGTTTCAAAAGATAGCCATACAGATGACATCCCCCACTGATGATATTGAGTGGAAGAGCATCCGGCATCTCTTCAGCAGTTTCATAATCAAAGTCTGTGTAAGCATTGCTTTTATTAAATTTCATAGGTATCTCCTTTATAATTTATTTTTATTAATGTCAGTCCTTCCGGTGGCGCCGTCGGACCCGCAAGTGCCCGGTCCGCCTTGGTTATTGCCTCTTCGACCACCGAAATTTCCCGTCTGCCAAGTCCCACTTCCACAAGTGTCCCCGCAATGATCCGCACCATGTTATACAAAAAACCACTTCCTGTCACACGGATACAGATCTGATGTCCCATTTTTTCGACCTCACACCGGTAAATCGTCCGCACCGTCGTCTGCACCTGGCTTTTTGCCGAGCAAAATCCGGCAAAATCGTGTTCCCCGATAAAAAGCTGTGCTGCTTTCTGCATTTTTTCGATATCTAACGGAAGATAGACGAAATACGAATACAGACGCTCTATCGGAAGCTGGATCGGCACATTGCTGATACGATACTCATACGTCTTCTCACTGACCGCATAGCGCGGATGAAAGGTCTCTTCGACCTGCTCGGATTTCATCACACGGATATCTTCCGGAAGCCTCTGATTGACAGCGATTGCAATCTTTTCTGCCGGGATTCTGGTATCTGTATCGAATACTGCCACATTTCCCTGTGCATGTACACCGGCGTCAGTCCGGCTCGCCCCGATCAGTTCTACCGGCTCGCGCAAAAGTTCCCGGAGTGCCTCTTGCAATACTTCTTCCACGGAAATGGCATTATTCTGGATCTGCCACCCGTGATAATTTGTCCCATCGTATGCTACCACTAATCGTACACGCATCATTCCACTCCTTTTACAAAAAATGTCTCACAATCAATAGTATAATGATATATAGTACCACGATCCCCATAGCAAGGCCGTCTGCCTTCCGGTATTTCGGCGGGTTCATCTTCGTGCGTCCCTCGCCGCCGCGGTAACATCTTGCCTCCATCGCAAGAGCAAGATCATACGCTCGCTTCGTCGCAGAGACAAGAAGCGGTACGAGGATCGAAACCATGCCTTTCAGCCGTTCGATCAATTTTCCCTCTTCAAAATCCGCACCTCTTGCACTCTGCGCACGGATAATACGGTTGGCTTCTTCCAGCAGAATCGGGATAAAGCGCAATGCAAGCGACATCATCATCGCGATGTCATGCACCGGTACTTTGATCTTTTCCAACGGTTTCAAAAGTGCCTCGATAGCATCCGTCAGTTTATTTGGTGTCGTTGTGTAAGTTAGCAGCGACGAACCGATGACAAGATAGGTCAGCCGGAGTGCCATAAATGCTCCCCTCTTAATGCCGCCGCTTGTGATCGATATAAATTTCCACTGAAACAGCACATCGCCTGCCTGCGTAAAAAACACGTGGAAACATGCCGTAAATAAAAGCAAAAACAAAATCGGTTTCAGGCCTTTCGTGATATAGCCGAGCGGCACATGACTGTACACGATGACCACACCAAGAAACACCGTAACTACTGCATATCCGGCAAAATTCTGAAACAAAAATAAGGAGATCAGATACAAGATCACCGCGATGATCTTCATGCGGGGATCCAGTCTGTGAATCTTTGATTCCACCGGATAATATTGTCCTATCGTAATATCTCGTAACATTTATCTCTCCCCTTTTCGATAAGCCAGAATAGCATCTGCCGCCTGCTTTACATTGATAGCATTGTGGGGAAGGCGAATTCCTTTTTTTGCCAGACCTTCCACCACATACGTTACCTGCGGAGCAAGAATACCGATTTTTTCCAGTTCTTTGTAGTGGGAAAAAACTTCCTCCGGTGTTCCATCATAGGCGACACAGCCGCTGTCCATGACGATCAGACGCTCGGCATATTTTCCCATGTCTTCCATGCTGTGTGAAACCACGATCACTGTGATCTTCCGCTCCCTGTGCAATTTTTCGATCAGATTCAGGATGTCATCTTTTCCCTGTGGATCCAGGCCTGCGGTCGGTTCATCCAATATAAGGATTTCCGGCTGCATCGCAAGCACTCCGGCGATCGCCACACGCCTTTTTTGTCCCCCTGACAACTCAAAGGGAGAGACGTCTAGCAGATCTTCGCCGATTCCAACCTGCTTCAATGCCTCATACGAGCGCATATCCATTTCCAAATTATCCAATCCAAGGTTTTTCGGGCCGAATTTTACATCTTCCAGCACTGTCGTCTCAAAGAGCTGCTGCTCCGGATATTGGAACACGATTCCAACTTTCGAACGCAGTTTTTTCTTGGAAAAGCCTTTTTCATTGATGTCTTCGCCATTGTAATACACGCCGCCGTCTGTCGGTTTCAATAGTCCGTTCAGATGCTGGATCAATGTCGATTTTCCGGAACCCGTGTGTCCGATCAATCCGATAAATTCTCCCTCGTTGATCTGCAGATTGATGTCATAGAGGGCTACTTTTTCAAACGCGGTTCCTTTTCCATATACATGTTCCACATGATTTAACAATAAAGCCATTTTCGTCCTCCCTCGTCAGGCGAGTTTTTCTGCCAGACAATTTACAAACTCATCTACTGTGATCAGATCCGTCGGAATATCCATCCCCTGCCGTCTCAGTTCCAATGCCAGTTCCGTAACCTGCGGCACGGCAAGATGATATTCCTGCAGTTTTTCTGCTTCCGCAAACACTTGCTTTGGCGTTCCCTGCATCGCGACTTTTCCGTGATTCATAACGAGTACACGGTCTGCCTCGGTCACTTCATCCATATAATGCGTTACCCATAAAATGGTAATTTCTTCCTTTTTATTGATCTCATGAACCGCTTTCAATACTTCCCGCCTTCCGACCGGATCAAGCATCGCCGTCGATTCATCAAATATGATACATTTTGGCTTCATCGCCAATACCCCGGCGATCGCCACACGCTGTTTTTGTCCACCGGAAAGATTGTTCGGTGATTCTTTCCGATGTTCATACATCCCGACTTTTTTCAGGGAATCGTTGACACGTTCCCAGATTTCGGCTGTCGGCACGCCCAGATTTTCCGGCCCAAATCCCACATCTTCCTCGACGATATTATGCACGATCTGATTGTCCGGATTTTGAAATACCATGCCCGCGCGCTGCCGTATTTCCCATACCATTTCCGGTTTCCTTGTATCGATTCCGTCGACTTCGATACATCCCTCTCCCGGCACTAAAATCGCGTTGATCAATTTGGCAAGGGTTGACTTTCCGGAACCATTGTGGCCTAACACCGCGATAAACTCCCCTTTGTTTATCTCAAATGATAAATGGTCGACTGCCAGTTCTACGCCTACCACCTGTTCTTCATCATCCCTGCGTATATATTCATACACTACATCCTGTATTGATATCACAATGGCACCTCCTGCATTATTTTAAAAGAGCGATACGGTAAAAAACCATATCGCTCTCTTTTTACACATAAACGTGTTCTTATACTAATTCAATAACAACTTCCATAGCTGCGTCGCCCTTACGTGGTCCGATCTTGATGATACGTGTGTATCCACCTTTGCGGTCAGCATACTTTGGAGCGATCTCGTCAAATACTTTGCTTGCTACATCAACTGTCTTAGTTCCTTTTCTCTTACCAGCTGTTGTGGTAGGAACTTCTGTGATGCCATAAAGCATTTTGTTCATCTGACGTCTAGCATGGATTCTGGAAGGAGCTTCTTTTTTGATTTCTTTATCTACTTCATCAAAAACAGTAACTTTCTTTCCATCTACTACTTTCTTTACTCTCTTACCATCTTTATCTTTCTGGGCAACTTTAGCCTTGACAGTAACAGTCTCAACGTTATCTTTTTCGCGAATACCAAGCGCGATCATGTGCTCAGCAATTCTGCGGATTTCTTTGGCTTTTGCTTCTGTGGTAACGATTTTTCCATGATAAAGAAGGTTTGTCACCTGGTTACGAAGCAAAGCTTTTCTCTGGCTGGATGTTCTTCCAAGCTTTCTATAACCTGCCATTTTCATGTCCTCCTTGAATATTTATAAAACAAAGTTCGATTAATCAACATTTTCACGCAATGACAATCCAAGTTCTTTCAACTTAGCAAGCACTTCTTCCAAAGACTTACGTCCCAGGTTACGTACTTTCATCATGTCATCGGCTGTCTTATTGGTGAGTTCCTCCACCGTATTAATTCCTGCTCTCTTCAGACAGTTATAAGAACGAACAGACAATTCCAACTCATCAATGCTGAGTTCAAGAACCTTCACAGAATCGTCTTCCTCTTTCTCTACGATCACTTCTGACATACGAGCTTTTTCTGACAGATCGATAAAGGTATTCAGATGCTCACTCATAACCTTAGCTGCAAGGCTGACTGCTTCATCCGGATCCAATGTACCATTGGTATATACATCCAATGTCAATTTGTCAAAATCTGTAATCTGACCAACACGAGTATTCTCGATGTTGATATTTACGCGCTCAATCGGAGTAAAGATAGAATCAATCGGAATTACGTCGATTGCCATCTCTTCTTTCTTATTTTTATCAGAACTTACATATCCACGACCGTTTACTACTGTCATTTCAATATAAAGTTTGCTGTCTGCTCCACCGTTCAATGTGGCAATGACTTGATCTTTGTTGATGATCTCAAGATCAGAGTCACATTTGATGTCCGCTGCAGTGATAACACCCTCGCCATTAGCATCAATGTACATGGTTTTTGTCTCATTGAGGTTATCGCTGTGATTCTTAATTGCAAGACTCTTAATGTTCATTACAATCTCAGTAACGTCTTCTTTGACACCAGGGATCGCACTAAATTCATGAACAACGCCATCGATTTTAATGTGACTTACTGCTGTACCTGGCAGCGATGAGAGCATAATTCGTCTCAAAGAATTACCCAAAGTTGTACCGTATCCTCGTTCAAGTGGTTCTACTACAAAACGTCCATATTTCTTATCTTCAGAAATTTCCGCAATTTCAATTCTCGGTCTTTCAAATTCAAACACTCTAGGACCCTCCTTTTGGGTTTACTTAATTACTTGGAGTACAACTCGACGATAAGCACTTCATTGACAGGTACATCAATCTCAGCTCTTGTAGGAATCTGTGTAACTGTTCCTTTGAGATTTTCATGGTCAGCCTCTAACCAAGCTGGAACCATACGAGATCCTGTAACTTCAAGAATGTCTTTGTATCTCTGTGCTCCCTTAAATTTTTCTTTGATTTCAATAACATCTCCAGCTTTCAACTGATAAGATGGGATATTAACCGGTTTACCATTTACAAGCACATGCTTATGATCTACGATCTGACGTGCTTCTTTTCTTGTTCTACCATAGCCGAGACGGAACATAACGTTGTCAAGTCTCAACTCAAGGAGAATCATAAGGTTTTCACCTGTTGTACCGTATTTCAGCTTCTGAGCCTTTGCGTAGTAGTTACGGAAAGGTTTCTCAAGTACACCATAGATGAATTTCGCTTTCTGTTTCTCTTTCAACTGCATTCCATATTCGCTTAATTTTCTTCCGCTTCTTGCATTTCTATTTAATTTCTTGTCGATTCCAAGATAAATTGGATCGAGGTCAAGAGATCTACATCTTTTCAGAACAGGCGTCATATCTCTAGCCATTTTAATACCTCCTATACTCTTCTACGTTTTGGTGGTCTACAACCATTGTGAGGAACCGGTGTTACGTCCTGGATACTTGTTACTTCGATTCCGCAAGCCTGAATTGCACGGATTGCAGCTTCTCTACCTGAACCTGGTCCCTTAACCATTACTTCTACTGATTTCAAACCATGAGGCAATGCAGCTTTTGCTGCTGTCTCTGCAGCCATCTGTGCTGCATAAGGTGTGGATTTTCTGGATCCTCTGAATCCAAGTCCACCTGCACTTGCCCAGGAAATTGCATTTCCCTGCATGTCGGTCAGTGTTACGATTGTATTATTAAAACATGACTGAATATGTGCTTGTCCGCGGTCAATATTCTTTTTAACACGCTTTTTTGTCACTTTTTTTGCAACTTTCTTAGCCATTGACAAAACCTCCTATATTATTTCTTCTTATTTGCTACTGTACGTTTTGGACCTTTACGAGTTCTAGCATTCGTCTTTGTCTTCTGTCCACGAACCGGAAGTCCTTTTCTATGACGGATTCCTCTGTAGCATCCAATTTCCTGTAATCTCTTGATGTTCAAAGCAACTTCTCTACGAAGATCACCCTCAACAACCTGAGTCTTGTCAATAACGTCACGAATTTTAGCGACATCGTCGTCGGTCAAATCTTTACAACGAATGTCCGGGTCTACGTTTGCTTCGCTCAGGATTCTTTTTGAGCTTGCAAGACCGATACCATAAACATAGGTAAGACCTATCTCTACACGTTTTTCTCTTGGTAAATCTACACCACTGATACGAGCCATGTGTACTTTACACCTCCAATAAAATTTTAAAATGTTTGTTTCGTGAATCTTCTGTGATTCACTATAGCCGCTTTAAATCACAACAACTCTGCTGACCAAGAACCAGTTTTTCTTTTTCCAAAGAATCACCGGAGAAACATCGGCAGTGCTTTTCGTTGTGATATCACAGTTCCCGCAATGACGGTGGAATCTACAATTCCTGCGGGGTCCGCTGTAACACAGAAAGCAAGACATTATATAAGCACGAAAAGAACCCGAAGTCACCTTCAGGTCTCTCAGATATATTTATTAGCCCTGTCTTTGTTTGTGTTTTGGGTTTTCACAGATAACTCTGATACGACCCTTTCTTTTAATAACTTTGCATTTTTCGCAAATTGGTTTTACTGATGATCTTACTTTCACAGTAATAACCT
>ENA-UOJE01003091-UOJE01003091.1-human-gut-metagenome-genome-assembly--contig:-C23-NODE-3091-length-11691-cov-4.851152_pt1 | contig 11691 bp, 10 predicted proteins | sample MGYA00242341_ERZ723888 | MGnify/ENA metagenome assembly ERZ723888 | reverse complement strand
CAACTGATGAAGCGGATGAACATATTCTGATTAATAAAGAATATAGAATGTCAGTAGGAGATTATGTGTATAATTTTCCTGCAGGGCTTATTGATGAAGGTGAGACTCCTGAAGTGGCGGCGAAGCGTGAGCTTAAGGAAGAGACAGGGCTTGACCTTATTGTAATTGAAGACAAGCTTTATGACAGCTACAGTGCAATAGGTTTTTCAAATGAAACAAATGCTGTGGTTATCGGAAAAGCATCTGGAGATTTTTCGCCAAGCACTTCAACGTTTGAGGAGATTTCGGCGGCATGGTATTCAAAACAGGAAGTAAAAGAGCTTCTTAAGGATAATCATTTTGCAGCGAGAACACAGGCATTTTGCTATATGTGGGCGAGAAATAAATAATAAAGAGGCAGGATATGTTTAGAGGAAAAAGAATAATTTCAGGAATTATGCTGGTGCTTATGCTGGTTAGTTTTATTGGATGTAAAAAGACTTCCAAAGCAGCAACATTTACATATGAGGAGAATGCTGCCGGTAATATAGTTATAACTGGACTTACTGATAAGGGAAGAGCAGATGCAAAGGTTATTGTGCCAGCTAAGATTGATGGCAAGAAGGTTGATGGAATAGGCAGTGGTGTATTCCGTGATGATACGACTGTTACTGATGTTGTTATATCAGATGGGATAAGTTATATAGCTGAAAATGTATTCTTAAGCTGCTATAATCTTAAAACAATTGAGATTCCGGAATCAGTTAATTCTATTGGAACTAATGCATTTACAGATACACAGTGGGAGTATGACCAGCTTGCAGATAACGATGAGATTATTGTTAATGGTGTGTTATGCAAGATAAGCATAGATAGTGGAACGTATAATATTCCGGATGGTGTAAGGACAATTGCTTCGGGAGTATTTTATAATAAAGATGGTCTTACACAAATAAATATTCCTGACAGTGTGGAAGTAATTGGGGCATATGCATTTGCTGGCTGCAAGGGACTTAAGGAAGTTAAACTGCCTTCAGGCATTAAAAGAATTGAGTATGGAGCATTTTCTGATATGAATATCAGTGAGATTGTTGTGCCAAAGTCAGTAGATTATATAGGAAATGAAGCATTTGAAGGAATTGAGAATGTCGTAAAACGATAAGGAGGATGGCTTATGATAAAGAAGAAAAGCAATTCTTTTCTATCATGTGATAGAAAGACGTCTGTTAATGTTGTTATTTGGTGTCCCGATGAGACAGAATATGACGAGCCTGTTGCGGTATTGCAGATATGTCATGGGATGATTGAGTATATTGACAGATACGACGGATTTGCAAGATATATGGCAGAGAGAGGCTTTGTTGTTGTTGGAAATGATCATCTTGGACACGGAAAGTCAGTATGCACGGATGATGATCTGGGATTTTTTAAAGATAAGAATCCGGGAGAGGCACTTGCAAAGGATGCACATCATCTTACAGTTCTTATCAAGAAAATGTATCCTGGTATTCCATATTATCTTGCAGGACACAGCATGGGGTCGTTTGTTACAAGAAGATATATATGTGATTACGGATATGAACTTGATGGAGTTATTGTAATGGGAACAGGACACCAGCCGGCACCAATGGTTTTTGCCGGAAAGGTGCTTGCTGATGTAGTAAGACTTATAAAGGGGGACCGTTACAGAAGCAGACTGATATCTAAGATTATGTTTGGTAATTATAACAAGCGTATAAAGAATGTAAGAACAGTCAATGACTGGCTGACAAGAGATGAAGCGGTTGTTGATGAATACAATGCCGGAAAACTGACAACATTTCTGTTTACGGTTAATGGTTACAGAGGACTTATGAATATGATTCTGTATGTAAGAAAGCCGCGCAACATAGAAAGAATTCCTAAGAATCTGCCAATGCTTATGATATCAGGACTTGATGATCCTGTGGGAGAATACGGCAAGGGCGTTTACAGGGCATATAATTCGTATCATGGTCACATTGATGATATTGATTTAAGACTTTACGAGGATTGCAGGCATGAGTTGTGCAATGAACTTAATAAAGAAGAAATATATGAAGAAATATATGGCTGGATTATGAACCATATGAGTAAGTAGGTTAATAAAAGCGGAATGGAAGTTTCAAACCATTCCGCTTAATTCTTTATTGATTATAATCTGATAGTGGTGTACTTAGGAATGCAAGCAATTCCTAATGCGTAAGGCCCTGTATGGCAGCCTGAGATAATACTGATTCTTGTCTTGAAATCTTCGCGTCTTTCGAGAAGCTTCACACCAAGCTGTGCTTCAACATCATCTCTGTATTTCTCAGCTTCTTCCAGATTAGTACAGTAGCCAACAGTGATATCCCAGTTTTCAATCGGCATTCCCTTTGATTCGATGTATTTCTGAATCATGTCAATAACATTAGATTTACCTTTGTTTCTTGTTCGTGTAAATCCACCAAGCCCAATTTCTCCTTCTTTCATAACGATGATAGGACGGAGACTTAATTTGCTTGTGATTGTAATTGCAGTCTTGGCAAGACGTCCGCCTTTACTTAAGTATTCAAGTGATTCTGTTGTAAACATTATTCGGCCATCGTTTCTTAAAGCTTCAAGAACTTTGATTGTATCCTCATATGAATACCCTGCTTTTCTCATCTGGAGAGCCTGATATATGAAGAGTGAAAATGATGCTGAATTAAGCAGTGAATTAATAACTGTAACTTTAGCATCAGGATGATCTTCTAATATAATGTCCTTAGCTGTGCAGGCTGAGTTATAAGATCCTGAGAAGTATGATGTAATTGTACATACAATAGCAGGTCTGCCAGCTTCCACACTTGGCATAATAGCATCAACAAAATCCTGCACACTTGGAAGAGATGACTTAGGAAATGCGCCTTCGTCTGTCATTCTTCTGTAGAATTCATCATGAGTAATGTCATATTGTTCTTTAAGATAATTAACACCATCAAAAGTTGTGTAGAGCGGTACAAGTTTAAGATTGTGTGTCTCTGCATATTCTCTAACAATATCGCAGGCTGAATCAGTGATTATATCAAACATAATATATATTATCCTCCGCGTTGTAAAAACGATTTGTTTTGTTAATTGAGATGATAACACATAGTTTTCAAAACCACAATACATTAATATTAATATTTTATAAAATATAAGTTTGTAAAATTAAAAAATTGTTGTATAATCAATTCGTATGTATATTTTTTCGAGTGGAGGAAATAATTAATGAAGGTATGTGCATTTCTTACAGATGGTTTTGAAACGGTAGAAGCACTTGCAGTTGTAGATATATTAAGAAGAGCGGATATTAAGACTGATATGATATCAATAACAGGTGACATTAATGTTAAAAGTGCTCAGGGGGTAATTGTTCAGGCTGATGAGCTTTTAGATGAATATGTATTTGAAGGAGATGAGCTGTTATTCCTTCCAGGTGGTCCGGGTCATAAGTCATATTATGATTGCAAGGATTTACTGGAACTTCTTAAAGAATACAATAAGAAGAATAACAGAATTGCAGCCATATGTGCAGCACCTTCAATTCTTGGAAATCTTGGATTACTTGAAGGAAAGAAGGCAATGGCATTCCCAGGCTTTGAAATGCAGTTAACGGGGGCAGTTATAATAACAGCACCGGAGAGGGTAGTTACAGATGGTAACATTACAACATCGAGAGGAATGGGTACATCACTAGATTTAGGACTCGAGCTTGTAAGACTTATTAAGGGAGAAGAACTTGCAGAGCAATTAAGGACTTCAACACAATATATATAATAAGTTTATTTTATGCGAGAGGAACTTTTAAAGATGAAATATGATAATTATGATGAGGATGCAATACGTCGCAGCAGAAAAAGAAAATCACAGTTGATGAAGAAGAAAAGACAGAAGATTTTAAGAAGAAGACTTATTATGATGGCAGCTGTGACATTTTTAATAGTGCTTGCAGTAGTTATTGTGAATGTAACATTGGGGCTGAAAAAAACATTAGGTCAAAAAGCAGCATTTGCTTCTGATATAACAGATGAGACACAATCAGAGATACTGATGCCAACAGAAGCACCAACAGAACCGCCTCTTATATATGCACAGATGGCAGAAGATTATCAGGATTTGTCAGCTGATGCACAGATAGCGTCGCCTTATGCAGCATTACTCGATGTCAATAATCATAGAATAATAGCAGGTAAGCTTGCTGATACTAAGATATATCCAGCTTCAATGACTAAGGTAATGACACTTATTGTTGTATCAGAGAATATAGATAAGATGCCAAAGACTTATACATTTGGATTTGAGATGCTTAACAGACTTTATAGGGAAGAAGCGTCTGTTGCAGGATTCCTTGAAGGTGAGACAGTAGATGTTGAAGATCTTATGTATGGACTTGTGCTTCCATCAGGAGCTGATGCAGCCGAGGCACTTGCCATAATGGTTGCAGGTTCTAATGAAGAATTTGCAAAGCTTATGAATGAAAAATGTAAAGAACTTGGACTTAAGTATACACATTTTACTAATCCGACAGGATTATATGATGAGGAACAGTATACAACTCCATCAGAGATGGCAATGATTATGGAATATGCCATGAAAGATGAGACCAGAGCCAAAGTACTTGGAACATATCAGTATAAGACTAAAGCAACAGAACAGCATCCGGAAGGAATACCGCTTACAAGTACAATGTATTCAAGAATATATGGTAATGAAGCACCTGGAGTACTCGTAAAAGGTGGTAAGACAGGATTTACCAATGAAGCAGGAAGCTGCCTTGTAAGTTATGCTGTAACTAATAAAGGTAATGCGTATGTTTTCTGCACTGGAGGAGCAACATACAGATGGGCACCTGTATATGATGAGATATATGTATATAAGAATATAATTCCGGCGTCAGCCAAAGATTTAGAAACAGAAACAACGAAAATGTCTCCTAATAATTAGCAACCAGAATATGTCATAATAATTAGTATTAACGGACACATAATAACATCAAGACGTTAAGTTATGGCGCCATAACTTTTCGGCTTAAACCTAAAAATGTGTTTAATAAGGAGGCTTATTATGGCTAAATCAACAAGTTCTAATTATAAGACTAAGAAGGAAGCACAGAATGCACTTGACAGATTCAAGATGGAGGTTGCTTCAGAAATTGGTGTTAACTTAAAGGATGGTTACAATGGAGACCTCACATCAGCAGAAGCTGGTTCAGTTGGTGGTAACATGGTAAAAGAGATGATCAGAAGACAGGAAGAGCAGATGAGCGGTAAGTAATTGCGGGATGCTCACAACTGAATACGAATTATCTTAAGTGATAAATGGGCTGTAATCCGAATGTTTATTAGTAAATATAAGGTTTGCAGCCCTATCTTTTATTTTTTTAAAATAGTACTGGTAATCTAAAAACAGTTGTGTTATAATTCGTGGGTATGTTGTACGATAGTAACAATACATAGTTCATAGGAGGATTAATTTATAATGAGTTTCACAGTTGAGAATTTAGAAGAGAAGAATATGGTTAAACTTGTTATTGAGTCTACTGCTGAGGAATTTGAGGCAGGTCTTAATACTGCATATAATAAGAATAAGAGCAAGATCAGCCTTCCTGGTTTCAGAAAAGGTAAAGCACCTAGAAAGATGATTGAGAAGATGTACGGTGCAGAAGTGTTCTACGAAGATGCTGCTAATTCAATTATTCCAGATGCTTATGCTAAGGCTGCTGATGAGTGTGGTCTTGAGCTTGTTTCTCAGCCAAAGATTAATGTAACACAGTTAGAGGCTGGAAAGCCATTCATTTTTGAAGCTGTTGTAGCTACTAAGCCAGAAGTTGAACTTGGACAGTACAAGGGCGTTGAAGTAACTAAGGCTGATACAGAAGCAACAGATGCTGATGTAGAAGAAGAATTAAAGAGAGTTCAGGAGCAGAATTCAAGAACAGTAGCTGTAACAGACAGAGCAGTTAAGGATGGCGATAATACAGTTATTGATTTCGAAGGATTTGTTGATGGTGTTGCATTCGAAGGTGGAAAGGGAACAGATTACCCACTTACAATCGGATCTCATTCTTTCATTGACACATTTGAAGATCAGATTATCGGTATGAATATCGGTGATGAGAAGGAAATCAATGTTACATTCCCAGAAGAGTATCATGTAGATGATCTTAAGGGTAAGCCAGCTATGTTTAAGGTTTCTGTTAAGGAAATTAAGGAGAAGCAGCTTCCAGAGCTTAATGATGAATTCGCTCAGGACGTATCTGATTTTGATACAATTGCTGAATATAAGGATGATTTAAAGAACAAGATTGCTGACAGAAAGTCAAGAGAAGCTAAGGCTAAGCAGGAAGACGAAGCAATCGCTAAGATTATCGAAGACTCTAAGATGGATATTCCAGATGCTATGGTTGACACACAGGTTAACAGAATGGTAGAGGATTTTGCTCAGAGATTACAGCAGCAGGGCTTATCAGTTGAGCAGTACTTCCAGTATACAGGAATGACTGCAGATAAGATTATGGAAGAGATGAAGCCAGAAGCTGTTAAGAGAATTCAGTCAAGACTTGTTCTTGAAGCAGTTGTTAAGGCTGAAAATATTGAGACTTCAGAAGAAGATTTTGAAGCAGAGTTAAAGAAGATGGCTGAGACTTACAAGATGGAACTTGATCAGATTAAGGAATTCATGGGCGACTATGAGAAGAAGCAGATTAAGGAAGATCTTGCAATCCAGAAGGCTATAGAAGTTATTACAGGATCAGTTGTTGAAAAATAATTGAGGTTGTAAGAAACATTTTAGTATATTGGAGGTTGTGTAATGAGTTTTGTACCTTATGTCATTGAACAGAACAGCAGAGGCGAAAGATCGTATGATATATATTCACGTCTGCTTAAAGACAGAATTATATTCTTAGGAGAAGAGGTAACAGATGTTTCTGCTAATCTTGTAGTAGCACAGATGTTATTCCTTGAGGCAGAAGATCCAGGCAAGGATATACATTTCTACATTAACAGCCCAGGAGGATCAGTATCAGCAGGTTTTGCTATATATGATACAATGCAGTACATCAAGTGTGATGTTTCTACAATCTGTATTGGTATGGCTGCAAGTATGGGTGCATTCCTTCTTTCAGGCGGTGCCAAGGGAAAGAGACTTGCTCTTCCTAATGCAGAGATTATGATTCACCAGCCATCAGGCGGTGCAAGAGGTCAGGAAACTGAAATCAGAATCGTTGCTGAGAATATACTTAAGACAAGAAATAAGTTAAATGAAATACTGGCAGCTAATACTGGTAAGTCAGTTGAAGAAATTTCACGCGACACAGAGAGAGATAACTATATGACAGCACAGGAAGCTGTTGCATATGGACTTATCGACAGTGTTGTAGAGAAGAGATAATAATTGCTTATGATAAGGAAGATGCCTGCAGATAATACATTTGCAGGTGTCTCCCTTGTTTTTGTGTGATAAGCGAACCTTTATTTAAAGGATTTATAGTGATTTGGAGGATAGTATGGCAGGCAGAAATATTGACGAGAAGCTTAGATGCTCATTCTGTAATAAGACACAGGATCAGGTTAAAAAGCTGATTGCAGGACATAATGGCGTTTACATTTGTGATGAATGTGTAGAAATATGCAGCGATATCCTTGATGAAGAGTTTGAAACCGAGGCAGATGAAAAAGAAGTGGTTGATGGAATGAATATAAACCTGCTTAAGCCGAAGCAGATAAAAGAATTACTAGATGATTATGTTATATTACAGGATTATTCAAATAAGGTACTTGCTTTTTCTGTATATAATAATTATAAGAGAATAATGTCACAGGCTGATTTGGATGTAGAGTTACAGAAGAGTAATATTCTTATGCTTGGACCAACAGGTTCAGGAAAGACATTCCTTGCACAGAATCTTGCAAGACTTCTTAATGTACCTTTTGCAATTGCTGATGCGACAACTCTTACAGAAGCCGGATATGTAGGCGAGGATGTTGAGAATATCCTATTAAAGCTTATTCAGGCTGCAGATGATGATGTAGAAAAAGCTCAATATGGTATTATATATATTGATGAAATAGATAAGATTACTAAGAAGTCAGAAAATGTTTCTATAACAAGAGATGTATCTGGAGAGGGTGTACAGCAGGCTCTTCTTAAGATATTAGAGGGAACAATAGCATCAGTTCCACCACAGGGAGGAAGAAAGCATCCACAGCAGGAGCTTATTCCAATTGATACAACTAATATTCTTTTTATATGTGGTGGTGCATTTGACGGACTCGAGAAGATTATTGAATCAAGAATGGATAAGAGTTCAATTGGTTTCAACTCTGAACTTAAGGAAAAGAGCAACGACGATGTTGGAGAGATGTTCCATAAGGCGCTTCCACAGGATCTTATCAAATTCGGTCTTATTCCTGAGTTTGTAGGCCGAGTTCCGGTTGTTGTTTCGTTAGATTCGCTTGATGAGGAAGCACTTGTGAGAATTCTAAAAGAGCCTAAGAATGCTATTATAAAGCAGTATCAGGCACTTTTTGGACTTGATGAGGTAGCACTTGAGTTTACTGATGAAGCTGTTGAGGCAGTAGCCCACAAGAGCTTTGAGAGAAAGACAGGAGCAAGAGGTTTACGTTCAATCTTAGAATCAGTCATGAATGAAGTAATGTATGAGATTCCGTCAGATGAAACAATATCAAAATGTATAATAACTAAGGAAGCTGTAGAAGGAAACGCAAAGCCTCTGTTAGAATACAGAACAGATGCTGTTAAAAAAGCACAGTAATGAAATTAATTCAGGCGGGCTGTTCATGATGGACGGTCCGTTTTTTTAGATAGAGAGGAATATATGAGTAACAAATATGATAGACATTATCCAGCTATTCCATTAAGAAATGTCACTGTTTTTCCTGGGATGGTAATGCACTTTGACGTGAGCAGAAAGAAGTCTGTAAAAGCTGTAGAAGCAAGTATGGCAGCTGATGAACTTATATATCTTGTAACACAGAGAGATTCGCAGGTAAGCGAACCAGGGATAGCAGATTTATATACAGTAGGAACAATTGCTAAGATAAAACAGATAATAAAGATGCCAGGCAAAATTTTAAGGGTTCAGGTAGAGGGGCTTGAAAAGGCACTTGTAAATAGATTTGAAGAAGCGTCGGGAATGATGCTTGCTGATGTAAGTGTTATGCAAGGATTTGATAAGCCTGATAAAATGGTGTCGAGAGCTATAATTGTAGGTATGAGAGAACTATTGACACAGTATGCACATGTTAATCCGAAGTTTGCAAAGGATACAGTCAAGAGATGGCTTTCTTATAGTGATGCAGAAAAGCTGATGATGGAATTTGCTCAGGAATTTATGATGGATTTTGATAAAAGACAGCAGTTTCTTGAGGCAGAAGACTATGAGCAGATGTATACATTTGCTGCAACATTACTTGTAAATGAGATAAATGCTTATACTATTAAAGAAGAACTTGGCAATATTGTAAGAGAAAGAGTAGATAAGAACCAGAAGGATTACATATTAAGAGAAGAACTTGCAGCAATTAATGAAGAACTTGATGGAGGAACCATAACAGAGGCGGAAGAATATGAGGCGGACGTTGAAAAGCTTGATTCACCACAGTATGTAAAGGATAAGCTAAAAAGGGAGATTAAGAGACTGAAATCACTTGCTGGTAATAATGCTGAGGCCAATGTTGAGAGAACATATATAGAGACATGTCTTGAACTACCATGGAATGTGTCGACTGAAGATAACAAAGATATAGATAATGCTGCAAAAGTGCTTGATTCGGACCACTATGGAATGAAAGATATTAAGGAAAGAATTCTGGAATCACTTGCGGTAAGAAACATAACAGGAAGTGGAAAAGCACCTGTCATATGTCTTGCAGGACCTCCGGGAACAGGTAAGACATCTATAGCAAGATCAGTTGCAAAGGCACTTGGCAAGGAGTATGTCAGAATCTGTCTGGGTGGTGTAAGAGATGAGGCTGAGATAAGAGGACATAGAAAAACATATATTGGAGCTATGCCTGGAAGAATTATTGAGGGACTTAAGAATGCCGGAGTTAATAATCCTCTCATGCTTCTTGATGAGATAGATAAGATAAGCAGTGATTATAAGGGTGATACATCAGCAGCACTTCTTGAAGTGTTAGACAGCGAACAGAATGTTAATTTTGTCGACCACTATATAGAGATGCCGGTTGATTTGTCACATGTGCTTTTTATTGCAACAGCTAATGATCTGTCTAATATAAGCCGTCCATTGCTTGACAGAATGGAAATTATTGAAGTTGGTTCATACACAGCTAATGAAAAGTTTCATATTGCTAAGGAACACCTTATTAAGAAACAGATTAAAGAGAATGGTCTGCTTGTATCTGATGTAAAGTTCACTGATAAAGTTATAAGAACAGTTATTAATTCGTATACAAGAGAAGCTGGTGTGAGAGGTCTTGAAAGGCAGATTGCAAAGATTGTAAGAAAAGCGGTTAGAGAATTATACAAAGCCGGAGTGTTCACATCTGATGGAACAAGAGATAAGACTGTAAAGAAAACAGTTAATATATCTGATAAGAATATTACAGATTATCTTGGAAAAGTTAAATACAGACCAGACAAAAAGAATGCAAAGGGTGAAGTTGGTATAGTAAGAGGGCTTGCATGGACACAGGCAGGAGGAGATACTCTTGAGATAGAGGTTATAACAATGCCGGGCAAAGGCGAGTTCAAGCTTACAGGTAACATGGGTGATGTAATGAAAGAATCAGCAAGCATAGCTGTTTCTTATATCAGATCAGTAACAGAAAAAGGCAGATATAAAGTGGATGCTGAATATTTCCAGAATCATGCATTCCATCTTCATATACCAGAGGGTGCAACTCCGAAAGACGGACCTTCTGCTGGCATTACAATGGCAACGGCAGTATTGTCTGCGGTTACTGGAATTCCTGTAAGAGCAGATGTTGCAATGACTGGAGAGCTTACATTAAGAGGTAAAGTACTTCCAATAGGAGGTCTTAAAGAAAAGCTTCTTGCAAGTAAGACAGCGGGCATAACAAATGTTTTTGTACCCCGGGATAACAGGTCTGATGTAGAGGAACTTGACACAGAGATAACTGAAGGGATGAATATAATATATGTTAATAATGCTATAGAAGTATTTGCACAGGCATTAATGCGTTAAATGAAAGGAGCAGCGGATTATGGTTATAAAAAAAGTTAATCTGGATATAGTAGTCGGAGTTACAAGTACACTTCCTGAGACTTCATTCCCTGAGGTTGCATTTGCAGGTAAGTCAAATGTTGGTAAATCATCGCTTATTAATGCATTAATGAACAGAAAATCATATGCAAGAACGTCATCACAGCCAGGTAAGACACAGACTATTAATTTCTACAATATTAATGACAGTATGTATCTTGTTGACCTTCCGGGTTATGGATATGCTAATGTAAGCCCTGCTGTTAAGGCAAAATGGGGTAAGATGATTGAGAAATATTTAAGAAAGAGCAGCCAGTTAAAGCAGGTGTTCTTGTTGATAGATATCCGTCATGACCCATCTGATAATGACAGAATGATGTATGACTGGATTGTAAATAACGGTTACAGACCTGTAATTGTTGCAACAAAGCTGGATAAGATTAAGAGAAGCCTGATATTTATACAGTTGATAGCTG
>ENA-UOJE01003090-UOJE01003090.1-human-gut-metagenome-genome-assembly--contig:-C23-NODE-3090-length-11694-cov-6.252685_pt1 | contig 11694 bp, 9 predicted proteins | sample MGYA00242341_ERZ723888 | MGnify/ENA metagenome assembly ERZ723888 | reverse complement strand
GGTGACTCGCGTTGACTACGCGAAGAAAGAGACAATCGGACAGTTACTCCCAACGATTAATTTCGGTGGAAATTATAACCGCATGATAGCGAAACAGGTCGCTTACATGAATATGGATGGCTTCGGTTCCATGATGGGTGGAGGCGACAAGCCTGGCGGTGACACCGGGGAAAGCGGTGATGACACCTCTTCCGCCTCGAGAGCGGCAGCCGGAGGGGCATCATCCGGCGCAGGCAAGAACAGTGGTATAAAGATGGGTCTTGACAATAGCTATCAGGTCGGTTTTAATGCCTCGTTGCCGTTGATAGCCCCGCAGCTCTGGGCATCGCTTAAACTCAGCGACAGCCAGATATTGCAGAATGTCGAGGCGGCACGAGCATCACGCCTGTCGCTCGTCAATCAGATAAAGTCGGCATATTATGCGTTGCTGCTTGCTGAAGACAGTCATCGTGTGATTAAGGAAAACTATGATAACGCGGTGTTCAATCATAAGATTTATGAGAAGAAATTTCAAGTCGGTACCGCTTCTGAATATGATGTGCTCCGCTCTGCCGTACAGGTGAAAAATGTAGAGCCCGAACTTTTGCAGGGAGAAATCGCCATAAAGCAGGCACGGCTGCAGCTTGCCATACTCATGGGCATCGATGCTTCGCATGTAGTTAAAGCGACTACAGCTCTTGCCGATTATGAAAAAGATATGTATGAACATACTCTTAATCTCAATACCTCTTCGATTGAGGGTAATACCGACTTGCGTACACTTGACTTGCAGACACGGTCGCTCCGTAATGCGCTCACTATACAGAAGATGGCGTGGTATCCGACACTTGCGCTCTCCGCAAGTTATAACTGGACCTCGTCATCCAACGGTAATCCGTTACGTAATTTCCGGTGGGACCCATATTCAGTAATCGGGCTGTCGCTGAATTTCCCGATTTTTCAAGGCGGACAGCGTTATTTCAAGATAAAACAGGCGCGTATCCAGGTAGAGGAAATGGGCTGGCAACGTGAAAATCTTGAACGCTCGATAAAAATGCAGGTTGACCTTGCAGTGGATAATATCCAGAAAAACGTCAAACAGATTGCGAGCAGTTCCGAGAGTGTAGCACAAGCGGTAAAGGCTCACGAGATAATGGAGAAGTCATTTGAAATCGGTGCCGCAAGTTATCTTGACCTCCGGGATTCCGAACTTGCACTTACACGGGCACGCCTCGCCTATTACCAGTCGATATACAATTATCTTATCGCCAACAGTGAGCTTGAACTGCTTCTTGGTAATGCCGACCTTGAAAAATACAGTAATTTACCCGAATAAAAAACAATCAATCACATATCCACGATTATGTCAGTCAGAATACACAGCGTCGCTTCATGCCTGATGCTCGGCGCAATTATAGTTGCCACACTCCCTTCATGTGGCGGAAAAAAGGATGATTCCGCCAAGGAGGCGGTCGACGAGCGGCCTAATGTAGAGATACTTCAGGTGCATGAACAGAGTGTAAGCCAGCTCGTGTCATATACCGCCACGGTAGAGGCTTACAAGACCAACAATATCACCACGTCAACCCCCAACCGTATAAAGTCGATTCTTGTCGATGTCGGGTCAAAGGTTGCAAGGGGGCAGCGTCTTGTGGTGCTTGACAATGTGAATATCGACCAGCTGAAGGTGAGGCTCGACAATACCGAGCGTGAATATAACCGCGCCCTTGAACTTTACAACATAGGTGGTGGCACAAAGCAGGCGGTCGACCAGATGAGAAACGAGCTTGACGCCGCGCGCCGTCAGTACGACAACCAGCTTGAAAATACATTCCTTGTGTCGCCTATATCCGGCGTTGTCACCGAACGGAATTACGATGCCGGTGACATGACCGCTCAACTCCCTATACTGACCATCGAGCAGATACAGCCCGTGAAAGTGCTTATCAATGTAAGCGAAAACGAGTTTACGAAGGTACACAAAGGCATGAAGGTCGATGTCTATCTTGACGTGTACGGCGACGAGAGGTTTGAGGGTGTTGTCGAGCTGATACATCCCACGATTGATGCCGCCACGCGTACATTTACCGTAGAGGTCAACATCGCCAACCGTGACGAGCGTGTACGCCCCGGAATGTTTGCCCGTGTCGTGATGAATTTCGGCACCGAAAACCGTGTCGTCGTGCCTGACCGCGCCATTGTCAAGCAGACCGGCTCCGGTGAGAAATATGTATATGTGTATTCCGACGGAAAAGTGTCGTTCAACAACGTGAAGGTGGGTCAACGTCTCAGCGACACCTACGAGCTTATATCGGGCGTCGAAAATGGTGCGGAGGTTGTAATCTCCGGTCAGTCGCGTCTCGCCAACGGCATGGAAGTCAATGTGATTAAGAAAGATAAGTAATAAACCGATTTATACACTGACGAAATGAGTTTATATGCAAGTGCGGTGAAACGCCCTATTATGACCACGCTATGTTTCGTGGCTGTGGTCATCCTGGGTCTGTTTTCGCTCTCGACGCTACCTATCGACCTCTATCCCGATGTCGAGACCAACACTATAATGGTGATGACCTCCTACGCGGGTGCGAGTGCGCCTGATATAGAGCAGAATGTGACGCGACCGCTTGAAAACAGTCTTAACGCCGTCAACGACCTCAAGCATATCACGTCGAAGTCGCGTGAAAATATCTCCGTCATCACTCTTGAATTTGAATATGGCGAGGACATCGATGTGCTCACCAACGATGTGCGCGACAAACTCGATATGGTGAAGAGTCAGCTCCCTGATGCGGCTGAAAATCCCATCATCTTCAAATTCAGCTCCGACATGATTCCTATCGTGATGCTGTCGGTGCAGGCAAAGGAGAGTATGCCCGGTCTTTACAAGATACTTGACGAGAATGTCGCCAATCCCCTGGCGCGTATCAGCGGTGTCGGCTCCGTGTCGATTTCCGGTGCCCCGAAACGTGAGGTGCATATTTACGTAGACCCGCAACGTCTTGAGGCTTATAACCTTTCTGTAGAGACCATTTCCGCTCTGATTGCCGCTGAAAACCGTAATATCCCCGGTGGCTCGTTTGATATCGGTAGCGATACATACTCCTTGCGTGTTCAGGGCGAGTTTTCATCGACCGACCATCTTAAAGACCTTGTCGTGGCGTCGCAGGGTGGTAAAAATATCTACATCCGTGATGTGGCACGTATCGAGGATACCCTTGAGGAACGCGCTCAGGAGACTTTCAACAACGGCGAGCAAGGCGCGATGATTATCGTGCAGAAGCAGTCGGGAGCCAACTCCGTGCAGATTTCCGAAGAGGTCATGAAGATGCTCCCGTCATTGCAGAAGCGTCTTCCCTCCGATGTGAAGCTCGGAGTGATTGTCGACACCTCCGATAACATACGCAACACCATCGCCTCACTTGTCGAGACGGTGCTTTACGCGTTGCTGTTTGTGATTATTGTGGTGTTTGCGTTTCTCGGTCGCTGGAGAGCCACACTTATCATCACTATTACCATACCTATATCGCTTATCGCGTCATTTATCTATCTTGCCGTCACGGGCAACTCTCTCAACATCGTGTCGCTTTCGGCACTCTCCATCTCTATCGGTATGGTAGTCGACGACGCGATTGTGGTGTTGGAAAATGTCACTACCCATATTGAGCGCGGTTCCGACCCGAAGCAGGCTGCCGTGCATGGCACCAACGAGGTCGCCGTGTCGGTTATAGCCTCCACGCTTACGCTTATCGCTGTGTTCTTCCCGCTGACGCTTGTAACCGGCATGACCGGTGTGCTGTTCCGCCAGCTCGGATGGATGGTGACCATCATGATGATTATTTCTACCGTGTGCGCTCTCTCGCTTACCCCGATGCTCTGCTCGCAGTTGCTGCGTAAGGATGTCAAGCATGGAAAGATATATACGGTTCTTTATACTCCGATACGTAAGGGTCTCGATGCGTTTGACAACGGTTACGCGTGGTTGCTCGGAAAGGTGGTGGGCCATAAGACCGTGACGATTGTGATATGTCTCGCTACATTTGTCGGCTCTATCTTCCTGATGAAAAGTGTAGGTACCGAGTTCTTCCCTGTTGCCGACGACGCGCGCCTTTCTGTAAATCTTGAACTCCCGATCGGTACCCGTGTCGAGATAGCCAAAGACGCGATGGAGCGCCTCTATGCCGAGTGGCGCGAGAAATATCCTGAGATTCTGGTGATGAACTACACCACAGGCTCGGCTTCAAGTGACAATACTTTTGCCTCGTTGCGTGACAACGGCACTCACATCATATCGGCAAATATACGCCTCCTCGATCCGGGCGACCGTGAACGCGGAATCACCGAGATTGCCGCCCTCATGCGTAACGACCTGTTGCACTATCCCGAATTCCGCAAGGCACAGGTAACTGTCGGCGGCGGTATGGGTATGGGCGGTCAGTCACAGCTCGATTACGAGGTCTACGGTTATGACTTTACGGAGACCGATACTGTAGCACAGAGGCTTGTGCGCCTTCTGTCGGGTATCAAGGGTACTGCCGACGTGCGTGTGTCACGCTCCGATTATCAGCCTGAATACCAGGTGGATTTCGACCGCGAGAAACTCGCTCTTTACGGATTGAACTTGCAGACTGCCGCAACATATCTGCGCAACCGCATCAACGGTTCTATCGCATCGCTTTACCGCGAGGATGGAGAGGAGTATGACATAAAGGTGATGTATGCTCCCGAAAAGCGTACGTCATTGCAGGATATAGAGAATATACTTATCTATTCGCCTACCGGTCAGGCTGTCCGCATCAAGGATGTGGGTGAGGTGGTCGAGCGTTTTACCCCGCCTACCATCGAGCGTAAGGACCGTCAGCGTATCATAACGGTCAGCGCGGTAGTCGCCGATGTGCCTATGAGCGAGATTGTGGAGAAGGCGCAGGTGGAGATTGACAAGATGGAACTTCCGTCGGGTATCAGTATCAATATCGCAGGTAGCTATGAAGACCAGCAGGATTCGTTCCGTGACCTGTTGATGCTTGCCGCGCTTATCGTGATTCTTGTATATATTGTGATGGCGGCGCAGTTTGAGAGCTACACCTATCCGGGCATTATCATGACCTCGCTTCTTTTCGCGTTCTCAGGTGTGTTCATAATCCTGTGGCTGTCAGGTCACACCCTTAACATCATGTCGATGATCGGTGCCATCATGCTTATCGGTATCGTGGTGAAAAACGGTATCGTGCTTATCGACTATATATCACTTAACCGTGAACGCGGCATGTCAATCACCAAAGCGGTGATTAGAGGAGGTAAATCACGTCTGCGTCCTGTGGTGATGACCACCCTCACGACCATACTCGGTATGGTGCCTATGGCGTGTGGCACAGGTCAGGGAGCAGAGATGTGGCGACCTATGGGTACGGCGGTAATAGGCGGTCTTACATTCTCCACGATATTGACCCTCTTGTTTGTTCCGGCACTTTATTGTATCTTTGCCTACAACGGAGTGCGACGCAACCGCAAGAAGATGCGCGCAATCGTGGTCGATGACAACCGTGTTGTTAAATCTTAATAAGACATATCATAGCTCATGCAAGCGATATTGATAACATTTGACCAGGCATATTATGAACGTATAATCGATATGCTTCAGCGTAATAACTGCCGTGGATTCACTTCCTGGCAGGAGGTGCAGGGCAGGGGGACTAACGACGGGGAGCCGCATTTCGGCTCCCACGCCTGGCCTTCGCTCGCTTCGGCGATTATAACGATTGTCGAGGATTCGCGTGTTGACACTGTGTTGAATAAGTTGCACGAATGGGATATGGAGACACCCAAGCTCGGTCTGAGGGCGTTTACATGGCGTGTCGACAAGACCATCTGACAATATTTAATTTCTGTTTTTTACTATTATGGACTCAAAGAAATTTATCTTACAAGAGAGGGATATTCCCGAGGCATGGTATAATGTGATGGCTGATATGCCCAACAAGCCGCGCCCCCTGCTTAATCCCGTGACAAAGAAGCCGCTGAAGGCGGAAGATCTTTTCCCGTTGTTTACCGAGGAAGCCTCACGTCAGGAATTTAACGACACCGACAGGTGGATAGAGATTCCCGACGAGGTAAGGGAGATGTACCGTATATGGCGACCGACACCGCTTGTACGCGCCCGCGGGCTTGAAAAGGCTCTTGATACTCCCGCCCATATATATTTTAAAAATGAGAGTGTAAGCCCTGTCGGATCTCACAAACTTAACTCGGCAATACCGCAGGCATATTATGCGAAAAAGCAGGGTGTCACCAATATCACTACTGAGACCGGCGCCGGACAATGGGGTGCGGCGCTCTCGCTTGCTGCACGTCATTTCGGACTTGAACTTGCCGTGTATATGGTTAAGGTGTCGTATCATCAGAAGCCATACCGCCGCTCGATTATGCAGACCTATGGTGCCGAGGTCATAGCTTCACCGAGTATGTCGACAAAGGCTGGTCGAAAGATTATTACAGAGAATCCGCATTATCAAGGTTCGCTCGGCACTGCTATCTCGGAGGCTGTGGAGCTTGCGCAGTCGACACCAAACTGTAAGTACACGCTTGGGTCGGTGCTTAATCACGTGGCACTTCATCAGACAGTAATCGGTCTGGAGGCTGAGAAGCAGATGGAGATGGCAGGTGAATATCCCGATGTGGTGATAGGATGTTTCGGTGGAGGCAGTAATTTCTCCGGTATCACATTCCCTTTCATACGCCATAATTTTGCGGGCGAACGCAATACCCGTTTTATCGCTGCCGAACCGGCTTCTTGCCCGAAACTCACACGCGGCGTGATGCAATATGATTTCGGTGACGAGGCGGGTTACACTCCATTGATTCCGATGTACACGCTCGGACATAATTTCGCGCCTGCCAACATCCATGCCGGAGGTCTGCGTTATCACGGTGCCGGCGCTATCGTGAGCCAGCTTAAGGAAGACGGTTTTATAGAGGCTGTAGACATTCCGCAGTTGGAGACATTTGCCGCAGCTACGCTCTTCGCACAGTCGGAAGGCATCATCCCTGCACCCGAAAGTTCCCACGCCATCGCCACTGCTATCCGTGAGGCAAAGAAGGCTAAGGAGGAGGGCACTTCGCCCGTGATTCTGTTTAACCTGTCGGGACACGGATTGATTGACATGGCGGCTTACGACTCGTATATATCGGGCGACCTGCAGAACTATTTTGTCACTGACGATGATGTGAAGGCAAACACCGATTCCCTCGACAAAATCATCTGATAGTTAATAGTTATATGAGTGTGTGTTACTAGATTTTATTAAGAACTTAGCCGGGTAGCCCCGTATGGGGCACCCGCGGTTAACGATGCTCACTACAATAGCACAACCCTGAAACGGGTTGCATAAATGTGTGTTAATCGAGTGACAATTCAACCCGTTTCAGGGTTGAGTCAATAGGAGAGACCATTGATCCACGGGTAAGCCGTCGGCATTACCCGCGGTTAACAGGATTAATCCCCTTGCGGGGATTTTCCGGTCATACATTGCAAAGCGAGATCACTATATTTAGGATAAAATCATAGTTTTGCAACACCCTCTATTGTGTAAAAACCTATATGTTTATGGAAAAATTATTGCGGGTGACACCCGGTAAAAGTCTGTTCCTGTTTGTGTGCTGGTGGGTGCTTTCCACCATTCTCGGCTCGATATTGATAAGTCTTGTCGGCACCGGTACTGTCGGGCGTTTGCGTTGCGCGATTGTCATCCAGGATATATTTGTCTTTGTACTGCCGGTGTTGCTTACAATGGTGATAGCTTCGGTTGCTCCTTTGCGTGTCATCGGTATCGACAGGAAAGTGAGTGTAAGGATGATTGTGATGATTACGCTTGTCGCGGTTGTTTCCATACCCGCCATGAACAATATCGTGGCGTGGAACGAGGCTATTCATCTTCCGGAGTCATGGCAGGGACTGGAAACAGTGTTGCGCAATAGTGAAAATGCCGCGAAAGCCACTGTGGAGGGCATTATGCAGGGCACTTCGGTGGGAGACCTTGTGGTGTCGGTGTTGATAATGGGTGTGCTTACAGGCTTTGCGGAGGAATTGTTTTTCCGTGGCGGTCTGCAGCCGCTTCTTGCGTTTGTCATGCGCAACCGTCATGCGGCGGTGTGGGCTACCGCTTTTATTTTCAGCGCGGTACATCTGCAGTTTTTCGGCTTTTTCCCCAGACTGTTGATGGGCGCGTTTTTCGGCTATCTTGTCCTTTGGTCAGGCTCGATTTGGTCGTCGGTGTTTGCCCACGCGCTCAACAATTCGCTCGTGGTGATTAATTTCTGGCTGATAAACAAGGGCGCCTTGAGTGCCGATGCCAATAATTTCGCCACCGGCGGCTCCGCCTTTGATGTGACAATCGCTGTCGTAAGCGCACTTGCCACAGCCGCGCTGATTTACCTTATCAGTCGTCAAACTTCTTGCGATAGAACATAAAGTCGCGACCGAGATATTTCTCGCGCACGGTGGGATTTTCGGCAAGTTCTTCCGATGTGCCGTGAAATAGTATCTTGCCTTCGAAGAGCAGATAGGCGCGGTCGGTGATACGCAGTGTCTCCTGCGCGTTGTGGTCGGTGATGAGGATGCCGATGTTTTTCTCCTTCAGGTGATATACCACCGATTGTATATCCTCCACCGCGATAGGGTCGACGCCCGCAAACGGCTCGTCGAGCATGATGAATTTCGGGTTGATGGCAAGACAGCGCGCTATCTCGGTGCGTCGGCGCTCGCCGCCCGACAGTTGGTCGCCAAGGTTTTTGCGCACTTTTTGCAGACGGAATTCCGAGATGAGGCTTTCAAGCTTTTCCTGCTGATACTCTTTCGATGTGTTGGTCATCTCCAGCACCGCCCTGATATTGTTTTCTACGCTAAGCTTGCGGAACACCGACGGCTCCTGTGCAAGGTAGCCGATACCGTTTTGTGCGCGTTTGTACACGGGATATTTCGTGATGTTCAGGTCGTTGAGGTATATCTCACCCTCATTGGGGGTGATAAGACCGACAGTCATATAGAATGTCGTGGTTTTGCCTGCACCGTTAGGTCCTAGAAGTCCCACAATCTCTCCCTGGGTCACATTGATTGACACGTGGTTGGCAACCGTGCGCTTGCCGTATTTCTTTACAAGATTTTCGGTGCGTAACACCATATTGCCTTCATACAGTGTCTTTCCCGCATCGGGGTCGCCCGACTCCGTTGTTGTGGCTTCGGCTGTTTCCGCTATGATTTCTTCCGGCTGCTGTGCCGGGTCATTGGTCAGGGTAGTTTCATCCATAAGTGAATCATTTAATCAGTGGCAGCCATTTTCCGGCAAGATGCAGGCGGCTGGCTATATAGTCGGTGAGCAGGTTGATTGCGACAGTGTTGTTGCCTCCCTGCGGTATGATGAGGTCGGCGTGGCGTTTCGACGGCTCGATATACTGCTGGTGCATCGGTTTCAGCACCCCCTCGTAGCGGTCGATTACCATCTGCGGGGTTCTTCCGCGCTCGATGCAGTCGCGGGCGATGACGCGTATGAGCCTGTCGTCGGCATCAGCGTCGACAAACACTTTTATATCCATAGCCTTGCGCAGTTCCGGCTGTGTCAGCACAAGTATGCCTTCCACTATCACCACGTCGCGCGGTTCGATATGTACCGTTTCTTTCTGGCGTGTACAGGTAAGGTAGCTGTAGGTAGGCATCTCGATTGCCTCGCCCCGGCGAAGCATGTCGAGGTGTTTTTCCAGAAGCGACCATTCGATTGCCGCCGGCTCGTCAAAGTTTATGTTGCAGCGCAGTTCGGGCGCGATATGGCTGGAATCCTTATAGTAGGAATCCTGCGGAATCACAGCCACTTCGCCGGCGGGAAGGGTGCTGATAATCTTGTTGACCACGGTTGTCTTACCGGATCCTGTTCCTCCGGCAATACCAATTACAAGCATTTTCGACTACGGTTTTAGAGTTTTATGACACACAAAGTAAATAAAAAATCCCTTACAACACAAGAAAAATCCTTAACTTTGCGGCGATATAGACGTTATGTATTTATGTTTATCGAATCATCTTTAGAAACCTTCGGCAACTACTGCATATTCATGCACCGTGTATTTTCCCTCCCGCAGAAATGGAGGGTGTTCGGTCGCAAATTCGTTCAGGAGATTGGAAAGCTCGGCATCGACTCGATACCTCTTACCATCGTAATCTCGATTTTCATCGGTGCGGTGATATGTATCCAGATGCAGCTTAACATGACCTCGCCGATTATGCCCGCTTACTCTACCGGTCTTGCCACCCGCGACATCCTTCTGCTTGAGTTCAGCTCGGCTGTGTTGTGTCTTATACTCTCCGGCAAAGTCGGGTCAAATATAGCCTCCGAAATCGGCACCATGCGCGTGACCGAGCAGATTGACGCGCTGGAGATCATGGGTATCAACTCGGCGCAGTTTCTCGTGCTCCCCAAGATTCTCGCTTTCATGGTGTTTATCCCCGTGCTTGTAATTTTCTCCATAGCCACAGGTCTTTTCGGCGGATGGATTATCGCCGCGTTTACCGACATGATTCCCGTGTCGCGCTATATATATGGTATCCAGACCATGTTTATCGAATGGTATGTGTGGTACACTATCATCAAGGCGCTTGTATTCTCCGTAATCATTACATCCGTGGCATCTTACTATGGCTATTATGTGAAGGGTGGGGCGCTCGATGTAGGAAAGGCATCCACCAACGCCGTTGTGGCAAGCTCGATTCTCATCCTGCTTTTTGACGTGATACTTACTAAACTCCTTATGCAATGATTGAAGTAAAGGATATTGAGAAGTCATTTGACGGGGTGAAGGTGCTCAAAGGGGTGAGTGCCACGTTTGAGACCGGTAAGACCAATCTTATCATCGGCCAGTCCGGCTCCGGTAAGACTGTGATGATGAAGTCGCTCGTCGGGCTTGTGCGCCCCGAGAAAGGGCAGATTCTATATGACGGGCGCAATCTGCTCACGATGAACCGCGAGGAGGTACAGCAACTGCGCACCGAGATAGGTATGCTCTTTCAAGGCTCGGCACTGTTTGATTCCGAGACGGTGCTTGGCAATGTCGAGTTCCCGTTGATGATGTACACCCGCATGACCTGGGCTGAACGCCGCGACCGCGCGCAGTTCTGTCTGGAAAGGGTAGGGCTGAAAGGTGCTGACAACAAGTATCCGAGCGAAATTTCGGGCGGTATGCAGAAGCGTGTCGCTATCGCTCGTGCCATAGCTCTCAATCCCAAATATCTTTTCTGCGACGAGCCTAACTCCGGTCTCGACCCGAAGACATCCATCCTTATCGACGAACTGTTGAGCGATATCACCCATGAATATCAGATAACGACCGTAATCAACACCCACGATATGAACTCAGTGCTTGGCATCGGTGAAAACATCATTTTCATTAATAAAGGACATCGCGAGTGGGTTGGTAATAAGGAACTTATCTACGAGACCACCAACGAGGCTCTCAGCCACTTCGTGTTTGCCACCGACCTCTTCCAGAAAGTCAAGGACTACGTGATTCACCACGAACATCCCGTGAAATAAATCAGGGAGCTGTCGAGGGGAGTTGTCACAGGGGAGTTGTCAGTTGTCAGTTTTCAGAGATACAGATTGACAGAAGGTCAAAAGTGACAAAGTTATTTGGGATTTGCCGGGTGGTAGGGCGGCACCATGGTGCAGCCGC
>ENA-UOJE01003086-UOJE01003086.1-human-gut-metagenome-genome-assembly--contig:-C23-NODE-3086-length-11728-cov-4.709072_pt1 | contig 11728 bp, 15 predicted proteins | sample MGYA00242341_ERZ723888 | MGnify/ENA metagenome assembly ERZ723888 | reverse complement strand
GGCCAGGCAATACTAATATTTGCAGATGGTACTATTCTAAGCTGAACTGTAACTGCATTTCCAGGTTTGTTTGCTTTAAACATTTTAGACCAATCAAGTGCCATGCTAGTAATATTACCTGTAGCTGCTAAATAATATTCAGCATAGGCAGGCATAAACTGAATATTCATAGCTTCAGCATAAGTTAAGGTTTTTACTCTATAATGAGTCCTAGCACAAGCAAGCCCCTGATCAATCGTATCAAAGTTTGCATTCAATGGCACATCCCAGTCTTGCTTACCTTTACCAGGCTTACTCAAAGCATATACAGTCGTTGTTGTATCTGCCCTATTATCCTCCGATTTTAATTTCCCAAGAGAGCTTAATTGTAGCACCTTTTGCAAGAGTAAAAGCTGGAATAGGAACAAACCGAGCCAGCATAAGATTCTCCAGATTAAAAATCCCAATCTCACCAACAGTTACGCTGGAGTCCTCTTCATAACTCCCCTCCCAGGCCCACTTTAAGGTCCTGGTATTCCGTGTCAAGGTTGCTTGTTTTGAAAACAACTTGGTTCCTTGAAGAGCCTCCATAGAATCAATCGTAGCGGCACTACCGGTGCCAAAGCTGAATATAGTCGGCAAGGTGACCGATTCAGAATTTATCAGCTTAGCCAGACATTCCAAGCCCTTTTCTACAACTCGATTTGAGCCCTCACGAATAAGGGCTCCATCTTTCCAAACCTTGACATAACCTTTCACAGCTAGTCCTTCCATTAATCCACTCCATCATCGATGAACTTATAGGTCCAATGGATTTCAATAGAATCCAATTCTTTTTTCGTGTAGGTGCCCAGGAGAGCTCTGCTGAACATAGTTCCACCAGAAGCAGCGTTGAAAATACCTGCTTCTTCCCAGATACCAGAACCTACACCAGCAGGGAACTTAGAGATGAGTTCAATTGAATTCCCAGTCCGAGGATGCGAAAAGAAAGCCTGTCGGGACAGTTCTGAGCCCTGGAGAGCAGTCTGGGAATTAGCCAAGGCCTTGTTACTTGTTCCAACCGCAATATGACTGGGCACCCCTGTGGATTCCCCATTGAGAATCTCAGCCACCTTAGCCAAGCCACTTGTAACAAAGCGATTGTGCTGCTCCAGGATGACTTTCCCAGAATTCGAGTCAATTAATTTCAGTGTACCTTTACAAATCATTTTCCGTATTCTCCTAAACCATAGCCAGATCCAACTCCATAACCTCCGAAGAATATAACATACTCCCAGATTTTACCAGATTCAGACTTGTATCGGGCTGAATTAAATCGTCTTGTTTCCTGGAAAGCTCCTGAATCGACGAAGCCTGGTGCAGCTGCCAGGGATATTCTTTCCCACAGCTGAAGCCATTCAACAAACCAAGGCAGGGAGACCAGAGGAACTTGCTCCTGGAGCCCAGCTTGACTTTGAATAAACCGGCTTGAATCAAACACCAGGGATTCAGAAAACTTTCCAGAATCTTTGCTATTAGTATATAGCCAGACAGCAATACTGTCAATTACTTTTGCTTGAGCATTTAAAAAGAACCAGAACAAAGACCACAAAGTAACGGATTCTTGAAATTTGCCTTCGGAGACCTGGCCTTTGATAGAGTTGAGGTAATCGATCAGATCGATTGTTTTTCCAGAGTCACCTAGAGGAAGAGCCATCCGGAGCCCTGGAGCATCATAGATTCCACAGACCTGGTCTTCCCAGCTGGTTTTAATATGTTTACTAGTCCAAGAGCTGAGCTTAATTGTTCCTAGCCGAGCTACTGTAAATAGCTCCGGAGCACAGGTTCTAGTTGGATTTCTCCACAGAGCATCTCCAGCCCAGGCGGTGGCTTGGAATTCCTGAGCAGGTTGCTTGGTAGAAGACCAATCCTGGTCTCCACTTGGCCTCTTGCCCTCCTCCCAATCCCAAGCCTGACTCACCGAGCCAATTTCAGATTCTGTCTTGCAGTCTTCACTCATTCTCCAGATCCTCCCCCGAAGATAACCTCATTATCAGCCATTCTGGATTCTTCATCCCAGACATGGAGTGTATGAATTCCTTGAGTTGCCTGGCTGGAATAGAGCTCAAGCCAAGAAGGTTCTCTTGCTGTTGGAGCAAGCAGCATCATCGTAGTTGCAATCAAGGCCGCTCCGCCATGCTCCAGAATCGGATGCCAGGCCTCCGGATCCAGTTCCTCCTGCATAGTGAATTTATCATAGACCAAGCTAATATGCCCTCCAGCTTCAGGCTTGCTGCTCAGCCAGATCACCCGGTTCCCCTGTCGGAAGTATCCAGTTGGAGTTCCAGTAGCTTGCGGGTCAAATTCCTCTGGACGAAGTTCATCCAGGGGTTTGGAGTCCAACTTAAGGGCCCGGATTAATTTCAGTCCTGCCGGTAGAGTAATAACTCTAGGATCATCCCCAGCTGGATCAATATCCAACTCTGCAATCTTCTCCATCCAGCGATACGTCCAATTTTGCTCAATCTGCCGGAGGGCTTGGAAAACTTTCTCCGGAATAATCTGCTTAAACAAGGTGCCTTTATTCGCCTCGAACTCAATAGCATCAAATAAATCTTGCCATTTTTGCATTAGTTTCTCCATATAGAAAAAGACAGGAAGTAGAGCCTGGGGCAGATGCCCAGACCCCACTAGCCTGTCTTTATTAAATCAATCTGGATTAGATTAAACACCTGCTCCAGCTGCTTGAGTCGTTACAGTTCCCTGAACAGAAACTTTCTCAACAGATTCTTTGACCTTGGTCATGTTCATAATGATACCATGGTTTTCAGCTTGGGCAACTTTAATAGAGACCTCAGCCAAATAACCAGATTTCTCACCATCCAGGCCATTATCCTGAAGCTTCGGCTGGTATCTCAGGTCATCCTTGTCAAAGACCACATAGGAGACCTTGGTCATATCCATAATGAAGCACCAGGAATCCAGGCCATAGACTGTGGTAGAACCAACCTGAGTCGTCGGAACATTACTGAACAACGGGCAGGTTTTGAGAACCAAGGTACCAAACGGAGTCCGGAGCTTAGTAACATCCATGCCGTATTCCTTAGCACCTGCATCAATATTCCAAACAGTGTTTTTAACATTTCGCAGAATTCTCTGGATGGTGAGCAGGAAATTATCCCCACAAAAACCGACTTTTTCCTTGGAGCCATACAGGAACAGCTTGCGCATAACATCTTCCAGCCATTCATAGTCAACTCCGTCAGCCTGGGCAGAAGCATCGAAGATATTCTGCGGAGCATAGGACTTGATTTGCTGATATACACCAGACATCGTACGGCAGGGTTTCTGATTTACAAAGGTCTGGGATTTTTCACTGAACCAGAACGCACGTTCCAAGTCAACAGAAATGTATTCCAGGCATTCTCTCTTGGCTTCCTTGACTGCTTCACCAGTACGCAGACGGGTTGCAGCTGCGGTTCGGGTGATTTCCAGCGTCCGACGGAAGATCTGGGTATAATTGCTTCGTTCAGACGGATCATAGCCCTGACCTGTCGGAGCTTCGGAACCTTCTTCAAAAGCCACACCAATGACCAGCAAGAACGGGTCAGCAGATGCAATAGTAATTGCACTCTTAGTCGTGCTTGCAAAGCCACGTTCAACAGTAAGAGCTGTATCAGTGGTCGGATCAGCGGTTACTTTCATAATTTCCCCAGTTTTCAGGTTTTTCAACAGGGTGTTTTTCACAACCGTCTTAGCACCTGCTTTCAGGGTCAAACTCGTGCTGCTGGTATCCAGATTAGCACCGAGTTCGAGACGTCTAGAATCCAGGCTCTTTTCAAACCAATGATAAGCTGGGTCATCCACTTTTTCTGTTTTCATCTGAGAAGTCAGCGCCAAAAGCGGCCACTCTCCATTAGGATACTGAAGCAGGATGCCTTCTCTCCAGTTTTCCGGTCTGACATTTGTACCGAAGTTTTCGGTATGTCTTAAACCTGCAATAGCCATTCTTAATTCTCCTTATTTAAAAAATGGAAGCTAAAGTTGCTGCAATTGCCTCAGCACCGTTCGGATCTGTTGATTGAATCTGAGGAGCCGGTTTAACAGCAGTTGGTACGGGAGTTGGAGCAGGAGCGGGAGCAGCCTTAGGAGCAAAACTCGCTAAAAGGGCTCTCATTCTAGTTCCAACCTGTTTCTGCATGGCAGCTGACCAAGCTTGAGCTTTAGTCTCAGCCTGCACCTGTTGGATTGTTGCCTTGAGCAACGGACCCAACTCAGGTCTCTGCAAGTCAGGAAATTCCTTATAGAAGGATTCTTTAATAGAGGCTCTGGTGATGGTGATTTGCTGATTTTGTTTCAGCATGTATTCAACAACCTTCGGCACTGCATTAAAGTTTTCCTTCGTCCAGGCACCCAGGGAATTCATAAGTTGTCTATGGGTATTCACACTGATTGCCTTGGCAAAACCTTGCAAAGCATTTACTCGTTCTTCAGGTGTAGACTCACTGGAAAACAAAGCATTGTAAAGGGCTTGTGGAATTTGATAGTTATAGAAAGCAGCAGGGTCACTATCGAAGACAGGATCCTGGGCGGGAGCCTGGGCCTTGGTTTGATCTTGCTCCTGGTTCTTCGCCGCAAGCTGCTCCTGCAAAGCCTTGATTGTTGCAAGAGAGTCAGCCAGAGCTTTATGGAGATCCTGAGTAGGAGCTTGTGGAGCCGAAATCTGTGCAGAAGCTTCTTGTTCTACTCCCTGATTCTGCTCCTGGCTCGGTTCTTCAACCACTGGTTCCTGGGGTTCTACCCCAGCCGAGCTTGCTTGGGTAGTTTCATCCGCAGCTTGCTCACCTCCAAATTCCTGCTTAAACAGACTCAGAATATCATCTGAGATACTGTTGGAGGAGGCTTCAGGGGCTGAACTGGTAGCAGACTGACTAGGGGCCTCACTTACTCCAGAACCCTCTCCAGCATATCCAGTCCCTGAATCTGGAGCCTCTCTTCTAATTCCATATAAAAATTTATTTTTCCATCTCATTTCGTGCTTTCTCCTCGGCTTGATGCTTTAATTCATCCACCAGACTTGGGATGAGATTCAACCCAGCCATGGTGTATTGAATTTTAATTGCTTCCTGACGTTGTTTTTCATCAAAAAGATTCATTGTCGTTAGTATATAAGCTTTATCTTCTACTGTCAATGCCAAAAATTTCAAGAACTCATCAAAACCAGGCTTTGACACAGTTTCAAAAAGAAGATCCCAATTGATGGCTGGAGAGCGCTTAGGCTCTCCTTTTATCCACCTCAGGAGCTTCTTGATTTTAAAACAGCTGGGATAAATCATTCATTGTTCCTCCACTTGGCAGTGCTCCACCAATCGGCCCTGCCGGAATCAATTGTCCAGATGCCACCTGGGCTTGAATCTGCTCCTGAGGCATAGCCTGGACTTTAAAATTATCAATATTAGTTGCGCCACCTAGCTTAGCGACAAAATCAAAGATCCTCGGCAGGGAATAAGCTTGTCGCATCTCAGGATCTCCTTGAACAAATTGCAGCACCTGTTGCCAAATGTCAAACAAGGCTACCTTATCAAGCGGCAGATTTCCGTCATGAATTGGGAAGTAGAAGTCTCCATTGATGGCCTCTGGGCTAATAATAACAGAATTCATTGCTCCATCCTCACCCAGAACCTGCATCTCGAATTCCCTGCTCAGATACTGCTGATTATTCAAGCTCCACTGAGTGACCAGATCCTGCATTCCAGTAGCACTGATGTATTGGGCATGGGAGGCCAAACGAGACGTGGCAGCTTCAACAGTAGCTCTGATCTCTGTAGCAGTCTTCCGGCCACCAGAGTCCTGGAGCCCTCGATAATTCTCATTCACAGCACTCAGGGAATCCCCGATTCTAGTTAAAGTGGACATATCATTGACATGCCCTGAGGTAGAATCCACCACCTGAAGCTGCTTGAAATACATCGAGACATCCACGCCATATGCCTTCGGCCTGACTCGAATGCATTTATTAGGACTATCACTCAGGAGGTCCTTTTCATTAATCATACTTGGGTCATAGATAAAGGAGTTATTCAAGGCTCCCTTGACATTCTGGATATGACTATTGAGCAACCAGGAGATCATATCCTGAATCGGGGCCAGGTAATCACTAATTCCCAGATTCCCAAATCCGCCCAAGCCATAGGGTTCAAGCACTGCCACCGGATGCATATCATGGTCTGCACCAAAAGGCTCCAGCCGAATGATCTGCTTCTTATTAGCTATGGTGACCAGGAATTTCTCTGGAATATCAGAATCCCCCAGACCGAATTCACTTGGAATCAGCTCTACGGTGCCCTCATCTACCTGAACAAACTGACTTGTATCCTGGTTTCCAAGGAGCGGATCATCCATGCCAGTGGTCAGGGAATTCCCCTCAGCCCTGAGGTTCCGCAGACTCTGTGTCTCCCCATCCCTGGTCATTGTTCCAATCTTATCCAGATGCATGAATTCCCCGCTTTTCTGCAGGGTGAATTTTCCTACAAACTGTCTCCAGAAAACAAACTCTCCTTTCTTTGCGACCTGCATCATGGGAACCCTAGGATCAGGAAAGAACAAGAACGGATCGATGTTCTCAACAGTGTTGCCTTGATAGACCAGCTCCTCTACAGAAGTCTTCAAGGGAGCCCCCGTGGGATCCAGCGGATTCGGCACAGCCTTTGTCCTGCGTTTTCTTTGATTCTCAAACTGGGTTCTCAGGACTCCAAGCCCATAAATCTCCCCATTATACAGCCACTGTGTGCAGTGCATAACGAATTTAGAGTGCTCAGCATTATATTGCAAGAGCTGCTCCATAGTCCGTGCCGCCTCGATCCATTCTTTAGCATTGGCACCTACAGTAAAAATAGGCTTCCGGGCCAAGAACACAGTGGTTAGATATGTAACAATAGTCCTAATTGTGGAAAACGAATAGGGCACTACCAGCGTAGGCAACAACTTCTGCACAGTCTGCTTTGGACTCTGCTCCTTGGCCTCTTTATAGATATTCTCCCAGTCCTGTACCGGCACATAAGCCTGGTATTGCAGCTCCCGATAGTTCCACCTATTATAGAACTGTTTCATCTTGTCCTCGGAGAGCTTAAGCATTCCAAGGAACTTACTCAAGAGCCTTTTATGTTCAGGACTATCCGGAGCTATCTTTCCTTTCAGCTCCTCTGGGGTCATTTCTGCAGTCCTCCAGTCAATGCATCAATTGCAGTCTGGATAGAGCTAGCAGCCAATGCACTAGTCTCATCAGTCGGATTGATTCCAGCAAGTGCATTGTAGAGATTCTCCACCACTTGCTGTGCTTGAAGAGCCTGCACCTGTGCATTTCCCGGAGCTGCTGCTGGCATCCCAGGTTGCCCACCAAGCATCCCCTGGTCTGCACCAAAAGGATCCTGCCCCTGAGCAAGCAAGGCCATTTCCTGTGGATTCAAGGCTCCAATGATGTCATTAATCGCTGCGTTTCCTCTTAGATCTTGCATAGGTTGAATCGGCTGCATCGCACCAGCCATATTTTGTCCTGCCATCTTCTAGTATCCTTTCATCAAATCTGCCAGCTTGTTGAACTTACAAATAGTCTCCGCCACAGCAGAGTCGCTGCTCATATCTGCCGCTCGAATAGCTCTAGCCAAGAGCTCTGCCTGTTTCCTCTGCCGTTCCTCCAGGGATGTTGAATCCTCCTCCAGCCCATCCACTGAGTCAAGCAAATCATCCAGTGGAAAACCACTTCCTTTTGTCTCTTCCATTTCTTACAGTCCTCCAGAACAAATTGGTGTATCATAATCAGTATATATGTCTTCCTCCTGACTGTCAATCCCAACCGAAGCAGTCGATTGAATCAACGGCCCAAGCAGATGTATCGCCATGGACACTACATCCAGCTGGTCATCATGACCCTTGGGGAAATCCTTCATCTGGCTCTCATAAACCCCGAATTGCTTTTGATGATGCAGGAGACCTGCTTTGTACCTAGGCTCCAGGGTACCCAGAATCCTGGCCTTTTTCTCAGTGTTGAACTTTATTTTCTCCACTTGAAACCAGTCCTCTTCCAGCGCTTGCTTTTCCCTCAGCAGATCAAACAAGGCCTCCTGATACGCCACCGATTCAATTCCAACCAGGACTGGAATGCAAGGAGCACCCTCAGGATCCTTAGGCAAGCCTGCCAAAACCTGTTTTCTCATTGTCCACAGATGGAGAATTGTCTCCTGCGGGGTCATTCCCTTGAATCCCTCCACCTGAAGAATCCCCAGGTGGCACCCTGGATACAAACCAACCAGACCAAATGCCGTATCATCTGCCTCTTTTTTCTTAGAGATAGCAGGATCCACAGCAAGAGCTAGTGCCAAAAGCTGCCCCTGCGGCAGCCCATATTGAATATAACTTGTTTTCAATGCCCGAGTAGACTCATCACTAATCCGATTGAAGTATTCTAGGTAGAAAATATCCAGTTGCCCCATACGTTCATAGAAGCCTTTTTTCACCTCCAGCTTCTCCGGAGTCATATAGGCAGAGAATAGAGGAGCTCCACTTGGATCCAGGGCACCAAAAACAACCGTGGTGAAACTGGGATCCTTGCCCAGGGTCACTAACAAGGCCTCATTACTCAGCAAAGTCCCGCAGAGAATAATATCTCCCTTGCTTCCAATCTCCCCCATTGCCGGGAGCACGTCGCCTGAGAACCATTCCCGGGTTTTCCTGAGCTGCTCCTGTGTGGAAACACTCTCCTTATCCTCCACATCATCCAGGATAATCAAATCCGGCCGTTGACCTTTGATATTCCGGCCTCGAACCTGACCACCTCTCCCCGTGCAGGCCATAGCAAATCCATTCAGGAGTTCAAATTGCTGGTCATTCCAGCTATGATTAGGGCTTGATTTCCCAGAGAGATCCCCAAAGATCAGCTTGATTTTCTCATTCACTTCAAATTCATTCCGGATGTTCCTCTGGATATTCTCCGCATGCGTGGCAGTTTCACCAATGAGCATAGGGAAATTCTTCTCCTTAAAGCAACCCAGCCACACACAGCAGCCTTCTGTGAGGGTGGTTTTCCCAATACCCCTGGGCATCATGATTTCCAGGAACCGAGTTGCAGCAAATGTAAGCCAGGTTTTGCTCTCATCTCCCCACTGAAATATAGGAAAAGTCTCCTCAGATTCATTCCAAGGATCAATTTTTCTATAGACAAACCCCTGGAGAATCTTCTCCAGGTCCCCATACTTAGACAAAAACCTGGTTTTCTTGGTAATCAGTGCAATAAACCCCCGGTGCACCCAGCTCATCGGCTCATAGAACCAACGATCCAGGCAGGTCTGCATGAAATCCACTGGATCATTGTAGAACTGGATTAGCAAGGCCTCCCGCTCAGAGGGACTCAATGGTTGATTAGCTTGAAACATATTCTAGATCTCCTAGGCAATGAATGGTTGGCAGGCATGGTGTGGTTTCCGAGCCCAAGGGGAAGTCCAGGATGTCCTCCACGGAGTAGCAGAGACCAGGCCCAGGACTCACCCGGAGAGTCTGGCACACCAGGGCCAGGTAGATCATCCGTGCTGGCCAAAGCTTCTCCAGGAGTGGCTTGTAGAGATACCAGAGCTGGTCAAAAGCAAATGGGGTCTGGGTGAGCTTGCACTCCAGGCAAATCACCAAGTCCGGCGTAGTGAGCAGGATATCCGGCTGAGCGAAATGGTGCCCGGAGGAATCCCAGAACTCAATCCACCGGTTGTAGAGCAGGAGCATGCCTTGAGGCAGAGCCTGTCCTAGCAGACTTCTCACCAGCTTCCGCTCATAAGCCTTCCCTGCTGCCTTGGATCCACTTAGCTTCTCCTGACCTCCCCAAGGCTCCTTCCCAGATTCCACAAGCCAGGCCTTAGTCAGCCCTTGGACCTGATGGCAACTGTTCAAGAATGGTAACGGTTTCATTTTGAGATTCCTTTGCATGTGCCAGGAGTGCAGCCAAGTCTGTTGCACTTGCAGTTATTGCCACGGATTTGGTAACTGGGGCGAATCCTGAGCGATCCAGGGCAAGCTTGGCGAGCTCCGCTAGGGCACCAGGACTGAAACTCTCCGGCTTTTGTTCAAGCCGGTCTTGGATTTCCCCGAGGATATCACTTGAAAGCAAGGCCAGCTGCTTTTTAATATCCACAAATGCTTCCTGACCAGCCTTGGTGTAATAATCCAGTAGGCTCTTAAAAGCGGGGTCATTCTTGAGAATACTAATCCGGCTCAAGGAATACCCTGTTGCTGCAGCCACTTCGGTCTCAGTAAGCCCACTTGCCAGGAGCTTCGCAAGCTCATGGTGGATTCCCCGGATCCGGCTCAGGCTTGGGGTCTGACTCTGGGCGATATGCTTGGGAAGCCCAGCCTGGCGTTCAGCAATATCATCCAGGGTTACTTCTCCTAGGTATTCCAGATCCAGCACCGTACCCCGCCGCCCTCTTGTTGCAATGTCTGACATAAATGCTACCTCCTTTATTGTTTGCATTGATTGAATTATAGCACGGGAGGGTTGGCCTGTCAATGCTGGATTGACCAGTGGGCGGCTGGCTTGGGGCGGCTGGCTTGGGGCGGCTGGCTTGCCATGGGCTAAAGAATCAGAGCAAGCTCAGGTTTTAATTATGCGATTTAGTGAGATGCCTTACCCCATAAACGCGCGAGTCGATTGGGGGGGGGGCCTTGTGGGTTTGTGGGTAGGTGTGTGGGCTTTGGTGTGAAATAATTTGAAATATTTTGTTACCAGGCCGGACGGGATTTTTAAACCCGGGATTAAATTAGGGCTTGACTTGGTGGGTTTTCAGGTATATATTAAAAGCATAAACGGGGCGGGCAAACAGGCTCGAGTCGTTTTGGATTTGGATTTGGATTTGGATCTGGATTTGGATTTGGATTTGGATTTTGATTTTGATTTTGATTTGGATTTGGATTTGGATTTTGATCTGGATTTGGATTATATTTTAATTTTATGGAGTTATAAAAGATGACAAACTTAACAAATGCACTTAAAGAATGTGGAATAGACAAGCTGACTTTTAGGAGTGATTGTCTTGATTACACAGTTGACTTACCGGTTGACGGGTTGCCAGATAGCAGTATTTTAACCCTGCTTAATTATGGAACTCGGAAAATTAATGACCAGTTTAACAGCGGTAAAACAAAGCACGGGCAGACAGTGGACTATTTTGAAAATCTGCTTGACGCAGTGCGCAACGGGACTATGCAAGCCGGGAATACTCGGGCAAGTGTCCTGGGTACTGATGATAAAGGAATCCGGGACTTGATTCTGGACTGGCTGAAGAATAAATGCCGGATTCCGGCAAGCCGGTTGAAAGAAGTCAAAGGACTCAAGCCTGCCGCCTTAATTGATGAAATCTTTTCCGATAAGCCGGAAGAATGGCGAGATGATGTGCTTGGCCGGTTTGTTACCAAATGGGAACGGATAAAGGCTATTGCTTCTGATGATGAAGATGAAATTGAAATTGCATAACCAGGCGGTTGATTAACCAAGGGCGGGATTGCTTAAAGTCCCGCCCTTTTATTTTGGACAAATGAAAATTGACAAAATTTTGGCTATTTTGCAAAGTGGACAAATTTTCACAAATTAGACAACTTCCCGGGGCGAATTTCCCACCCAACCACACAAAGCCCCAAATTCCCACCAAAACACCCACACAAAGCCCCTTTTTTACCCCGTACACGCACAACCCGGCCCCCAAACCCACAATCCCACCAGTGCACAGCCGGC
>ENA-UOJE01003084-UOJE01003084.1-human-gut-metagenome-genome-assembly--contig:-C23-NODE-3084-length-11738-cov-5.802448_pt1 | contig 11738 bp, 11 predicted proteins | sample MGYA00242341_ERZ723888 | MGnify/ENA metagenome assembly ERZ723888 | reverse complement strand
TTATTGCCGCTCATCGGCAGACTCCAATACGACAGGGCGGCCACTTCAACCGCCGGCTCCCTTTCGAGCTTCTGCAGAATGCTCAGATATTTATCCGCATTGGTCATGCTGCTGTCCCGGCTTTCACCGCCCGTAATCATTGAAAGCTGGTACACATGGTCTATGTTGTACCCCAACGGGCGATAGAACGTATACTTCAGGCATCCCAGCGAATCGCAAAGAAACCACATCACGATAAACACCAGAAACAGTTCTGCAAGCACCCATCCGTTACTACAGAGACGCGCCCGAATCATACGTAAGTTATGTACTATGAATTTCATAATCAATTTCGCTTTATTTATCGTTCAAAGAATCCACAATCGTGTGTCGTGCGGCAAGCCACGTAGGCAGGCCTGCGCTCAGCAGGTTGATGACCAGACAGAAAAGAAATGCCAGGCAAAACACCGTAGGGCTGAACAGCACCGACATGCTCAGGTCGAAATCGCCGGAAGTACCGATGTTCTGATTATTGGTGAACAGCCACGTACGCATGCCATACACTGCCAGATAGCTGAACACCAGCCCCACTGCTCCACCAATCAGGGTCAGTACGAGGTTTTCATTCAATATCTGCCTTATCAATACGCTGCGCGTCGCTCCGAATGCCTTACGTACGCCCAGCTCGCTGATGCGTTGCTGCATACGACTGTTGCTCAGGCCGCACAGGTTGAGCGACGGTACTAAAAGAACAATGAGCAATGCCAGAAGGTACTGTATGTACAACATCCGCAAATCCGGTCCTATGTTGGCCCACACATGATTGACATGCGCCACTATTTCATCGGGCTGCTCCATGATGTCCATCAGCATTTCAGTCTGTACGGCATTGATGTCTTTCACCCGTTTTGCTATTCCTTGCCTGATGGCCGGAATATCCCCGGAAGAACGTGCCAGCGCCACCACCGTATGCGATTGGGCATAACTCCGGACGGAAGTGACATCCTGCAAACTGGCAGGATACATGCGCCACACTTGCGCATAAGCATCCTTCGCAATGACCGAAACATCCTTTACCACCCCGCAAATACGCGCTTCGTTACGGTTCAGCAGCACCGTCTTGCCCACCGCATCCGTCGTGCCGAACAGTTCCCGCGCCACAGAAGCAACCACGACAATGGCGGACACATCGCCACCCCGGTCGGAATCATCAAATCCCCGTCCTGCAACAAACTGCATCCGGAACACTTTCCAGAATCCCGGGTCGGTTTCCATGGCATCCACTTTCACCGCATTGGTGCCGTCGGGCATAGAAACCAGGGCGACCGATGCCGGAACAAATGCCGTACAGGCCTCTACTTCGGGCAATGGCTGCACACAGTCCTTCATGAAAGCCGGCGAACAGGCTGTATAATTATTCCAGCCTTTGTTTTCCTTACCCTGCAAATGCATCTTGCTTATATAGAGAGAGCGGCTGCGGTTCACTTCCGGCTCAATATCGGCATATTTCATCTGCCAAGTAATCACAATCGCCATAATCATGGTGATGGCAAATGCCGTACCCAATATGAATATGGTGCTCAGTAGAGGGTTCTGCCGTAAGAGTATAAAGGCTTGACGAATGGTCTGCATTTTAATTATGAATTATGAATTATGAATTTATGAATTACGGGAGTTATTCTACCTGACGGCCGTCGAAGAAGCGTACGGTGCGGCTGGTTTGTTTGGCTTGTTCTTCGTTATGGGTCACCATCACGATGGTGCGTCCGTCTTCTTTATTCAACTGATGGAGCAGTTCCATCACTTCCGCACCCATTTTGGAATCCAGGTTACCGGTGGGCTCATCGGCGAGTATTATCTCCGGATTACCGACGATGGCGCGTGCAATGGCAACACGCTGGCACTGACCGCCGGACAGCTGTGTCGGCATGTGGCGCATACGGTGGCTCAGCCCCACCTTCTGCAACACCTCCTCTGCCAGACGGCGGCGTTCCTTGGCCGAAACCTTTCTATACAGCAAGGGCAACTCCACATTGTCCAGTACATTCAATGAGTTAATCAAATGGAAAGACTGGAACACGAATCCCAGCTTCCGGTTACGGAAAGCTGCCAGTTCTTTGTCTTTCATGCCGTCCACCTTAGTGCCGGCTATTTCAATCGTACCGCTGGTAGGTGCATCCAGCAGGCCCATAATATTCAGTAAAGTAGATTTGCCGCAACCTGAAGGGCCCATAATACTCAAAAATTCTCCTTTGTTCACTTCGAGGTTTACATTCTCCAATGCTACGGTTTCAATTTCGTTAGTACGATAAATCTTATTGATTCCGGTCAACTTAATCATAATAGTAAGTATTTAATTGTTATTACTCAGTTTTTATTCAGTAAGAAAGGGGATCGGAAAATCCATATCATTTCAGTTTCAGTTTATTCTTGTTCTTGTATTGGCTCATGTCGCTCACCACCACTTCATCGCCCGGTTGCAAACCGCCTACCACTTCTACAAATTCAAAGTTCGAGTCGCCCAACTGCACTTTACGCTTCACAATCTCCTTGTCGGAATTGCGGACAAACAGTTCATATTCCCCGCGTCCCACTCCTTCACTGCGTTCATCACATAGACATCTGTCTTCAAGCCCGAACGGAGGCGGCGGTTGTTATCCTCATTCAGTTGTACGGTAAAGGAGATAACGCCGTTTTTGGACAGCGGAGTGACACTGCTGACCGAGCCCTCCAGCTTTTCATTGCCAATCTTTACAACGGCCTTGCCGCCGGCCGATACGCGATCGCCATACGTATCGGCTATCTCACCCTCCACCTTGAAATGGCTCAAATCGGAGATGACGGCAATCTGCGAACCCTCTGCCACCTGCGCACCGATCTGATTGTTGATATAGGTGAGAATAGCCTTCCGGGGCGAACGGATCTGCGCATCGTCCAATGTACGCTTCGTTTCGGCCAGCGTTTTCTTGAAAATACTGAAATCCAACTCCTGAACCTGATATTCCGCATTCAGCACTTCTTTCTCATTGGCATACTGCTGTTTCAGTTGTTCGTATTCCAGCTCCGCCACATTATAGCTCAGCTCCGCCTGACGCACCTTGTCGGTGGTGCCGGACCCGAGACTGTCGAGATATTGCTCATTGCGCAACTCCACTTTCTTGCGATTCAGTTGCATGGCAGCAACCTTCACTTTCATCTGCAAGTCATTCAGCTTGGTCATGTTCTCCAGCTTGAGCTGTTTCAGTTTGTAGCTGCGCATCTGTTCCTCGTCCAGTTTCTGCTTGTAGTCGGTCTCGGCGCTCTGCAAGTCCAGCTTCAGGATGGGCGTGCCTATGTCCACACTGTCTCCACCTTTCTTATATACTTCCAGGATGCGGGTACTGATGGGCGAATTGATGATCTCCTCGAAAGCCGGGACCACCTTTCCCGAAGCGCTCACGCTGACCTCGATCGTGCCCCGGCTCACCTGTGAGAACACGAGATCTTTCTCTTTCACTCCGGCACGCATCAGCGAAATGAGCAGGCTGACGACAACGATGCCCGCAGCACCCATACCGCCATAACGAATGATTTTCTTATTACGTTCTTTGTTACGAACCTCTTTCGGAATTTCTCTATCCATATCTTTTGTTTTTTGTTTATCGGTTGATGTCTTCGCCGGCTGTCGCACCTCCGCCCCGTTCTGTTGCAGAAACGGACAGCCAACGCTTCCCACCCTGATACTTGCGAAATTCGTGCCAAAAGCGTAAACCTCTGAAAACAAGCATGAAGGCAAAAAAGAAGAGTGTCCGTTTTCGGACACTCTGTACATTTTCGGATAAATCCCTGACTTTTTTCGTGTATATGGATACCGGATTTCCCAATACGACTGAACGCACCTCCCAATACGACTGAAAGCATTTCCCTATACGACTGAATGAATGTCCCACAACGACGGAACAGAGTGGGACATCAACCATTCAACCAGTCAGCAAGTTACGGTTTTCATTCCGCCCGCCGTCCTGTTATCTCAAGCGCAATCTGTCTCCCACTTCCGGCACATATTCCGCATCTTTCCGATTCATCTTATACAGGTTCTTCAGGCGGATGCCGTACTTCTGCGAAATGGAGTGCATGGAGTCTCCGTCTCTCACGATATAAACGGTGTAGGGCTTGGCGGCTTTCTTGCGTTTTCCTTTCAGATAGATAATGTCGCCGGCCTCCAAAGTATAGTCTTTATGCAGGTCATTATATTTCACCAGTTTCCGCCAGCTGATGTCGAACTCCTTGCCCAAGAACTGGAAAGTGTCTCCGTCACGAGCCACAACATAGGCAATGTCATTGGCAATATACACCTGATGCGGATTGGCAAGCCAGGGCTTCTTCTTCAACTCCTTCTCCAGATTGCGGGCTTCCCGGTTGCTCAGACCGCGCGTGTCATACTTATATAAGTCATAATCCTCGATAATGGTTATCAGGCGGTTGGCATAGGAAGGATCTGTGGCATATCCCGCTTTTTTCAGGCCGCGCGCCCACCCTCTGTAATCGGTGATTTTCAGTTTGAACAAGAAAGCATAGCGTGCACCGCGTTTCAGGAAAAGCGAATGGTCTTCATAAGAGTCTTTCGGATTGCGATAAGCGCGGAAACACTCGTTGCGCGCATCATCATCATGCCTTACGCTGCGCCCGCGCCAGTTGCTGCCACATTTTATGCCGAAATGGTTGTTGCTTTTACGCGCCAGCGTGCTTTGTCCGGCACCACTTTCCAGCAACCCCTGCGCCAGTGTAATGCTGGCCGGTATCCGGTGTTCCCTCATCTGCTCTACGGCAAGGGGGGCATATTGTTTGATGTATTCATTGTAACGGGAGTTCCTGCGCTGCGCCTGCACAGCTACGGAAATGAGGAGAAGTGCTACGATAGCAGTCAGTCTGAAAATAGGTTTCATGCTTAAAATGTTGATTTTGACACAAAAGTCTGCAAAAGAATTGAAAAAACCAATCTCTTTCCTATCTTTGTAACATTAATTACAATAAACTATTACTCTATGAAGGACCTGAACATACAAATTGCAATCAGGATATACGAATATGAAGAGTTGAGTGCTGCCGACCGCGAGCTGATAGACGCCGCCTGCCAAGCCACCCACCGCAGCTATGCTCCCTATTCGCACTTCTCGGTAGGGGCAGCGGCACGCCTGTCCGACAATACAATCGTTACAGGAACCAATCAGGAGAATGCAGCCTATCCGTCGGGACTTTGCGCGGAACGCACCACCTTGTTTTATGCCAACTCCCAGTACCCCGGCCAAGCCGTAGAGACTCTTGCCATAGCCGCCCGCAACGAGTGCGGAGAATTTCTGGAAGAGCCTATTCCGCCATGCGGGGCCTGCCGGCAGGTGATGCTCGAAACGGAAAAACGCTTCAAACATCCCATGCGTGTACTGCTGTTCGGGACAACAGGCATCTATGAACTGGGCAGTGTAGGCGCATTGTTGCCGCTGTCGTTCGATGCATCATCCATGTTATAAACAGGAAGTCTCATTCCCTAACCTCAGCCTGTCCCTTTGCCTCGGCCTGAGTGCTGCTTCCAAAGAAAAGACTGTTCTTTGCCGCCCGTTGAAACGGATTGGGCGGTGAGGACGAATCTGTCATACCACCCATAATTCTTAAAAAAAACAAAAACAGAACCGGAAACAAGTTTTTCCTGTAAAATCGGTAAAAACAAACGTAATCCATATACAAAAAATTACCATAAACTCCGTATTTTTGTAACGATAAAACTATTATGCTTATGTTACGTACTATCAGACTGACACTTGCAATTGTATTCTTTGCAATCATCACACTTCTGTTCCTCGACTTTAGCGGAACACTGCATGGATATATGGGATGGATGGCAAAGATACAATTCCTCCCCGCACTACTCGCACTAAACGTAGGTGTAGTACTGCTGTTGTATTGACCTTACTGTTCGGACGCGTCTATTGCTCCGTAATCTGTCCTCTCGGTGTATTTCAGGATGTCATTTCCCGGTTTGCCGGCAAACGGAAGAAAAACCGTTTCCGCTATTCCCCCGCACGAAAATGGCTGCGCTATGGAATGTTGGCATTGTTTTTCGTTACCCTCGTTGCAGGCGTACGTTTCTATGCCGTCGCTTCGCTGCTTGAGCCATACAGCTCCTACGGGCGTATCGCTTCCAACCTTTTTGCTCCTGTCTATCAATGGGGTAACAACCTGCTGGCATACCTGGCGGAGCGGGCAGACAGCTATGCCTTCTACGAAACGGAGGTGTGGATGAAAAGCCTGTCCACCTTCATCATAGCCGCAATTACTTTTATCGTACTGTTCATCTTGGCATGGAGAGGCGGGCGCACCTACTGCAACACGATTTGCCCGGTGGGTACGGTGCTCGGTTTCCTGTCCAAATACTCCCTCTTCAAACCCGTCATAGACACCACGAAGTGCAACGGCTGCGGACTTTGCGCCCGCAACTGCAAGGCGTCCTGCATCAACTCCAAAGCCCACGAAATAGATTACAGCCGCTGCGTAGCGTGCATGGACTGTCTGGATAAATGCAAACAGGGAGCTATCACCTATACCCGCCGCCATAAGTCACACACACACCGGACATCTGCCGGAGAAGAAACCGCTTCCGCCCAACCGGTCGACGATTCCCGGCGCGCTTTTCTCTCCGCAACGGCAATATTGGCCACAACAACCGCCCTAAAGGCACAAGAGAAAAAAGTGGACGGCGGATTGGCAGCCATCGAGGAAAAGAAAATACCTGAACGCGCCACTGCCATCACTCCTCCGGGCTCAATGAGCGCCCGCAACTTTGCGCAACACTGTACGGCCTGCCAACTCTGCGTATCGGTATGTCCCAACCAAGTGCTGCGTCCTTCCTCCGACCTCACACGACTGATGCAACCGGAAATGTCCTACGAACGCGGCTATTGCCGGCCTGAGTGCACCAAGTGTGCGGAAGTGTGTCCGGCAGGCGCCATCCGCCCCATAACGAAAGCCGATAAATCGGCCATTCAGATAGGGCACGCCGTATGGATAAAGGAAAATTGCATCTGCATCACCGACGATGTGGAATGTGGCAACTGCGCCCGTCATTGTCCGGTTGGCGCAATACAAATGGTAGCTTCAGACCCCGAAAACCCGGAATCCAGAAAAATACCGGTTGTCAACACCGAGCGCTGCATCGGCTGCGGAGCATGTGAGAATCTTTGTCCGTCACGCCCGTTCAGCGCTATCTATGTGGAAGGGCATATCATGCACAGGACAGTGTAGGATGTAATAAAATGATAGGGTGATAAACAATGATAATCAATTATGGAAAAGAACAATAACAACAATAAAATAAACCGCCGGGATTTCTTCAAACTCGCCGGCGCAGGAACACTCGCTTCGGCAACTGCATTGTACGGTTGCTCCGGCCAAAAGAACAGTTCGGACAGCGAATCGGCCGCATCAGGCGAGATACCTACCGACAAAATGGTCTACCGCACCAACCCTACAACAGGCGACCGCGTATCCATACTGGGTTACGGCTGCATGCGCTGGCCCACCCGGAAACGGGCAGACGGAAACGGCGATGAGGTGGATCAGGAAACCGTCAACGAACTGGTTGACTATGCCATTGCCCATGGCGTAAATTATTTCGATACGTCGCCCGTATATGTGCAGGGCTGGTCGGAGAAATCAACCGGCATAGCACTGAAACGCCATCCGCGTGAGAAATTCCTGATAGCCACCAAACTGTCAAACTTCTCCAACTACACCCGCGAAAACTCAATCGCCATGTATCGGAAATCATTCGAGGATTTGCAGGTGGACTACATCGATTATTATCTGCTGCACTCCGTCGGCAATGGCGGTATCAAGACTTTCCGGGCGCGATACATCGACAACGGCATCATCGATTTCCTAATGGAAGAGCGCAAAGCCGGGCGTATCCGCAATTTGGGATTCTCATATCATGGAACGGTGGATGTCTTCGACGAAATATTGGCCATGCACGACCGGATACACTGGGATTTCGTACAGATACAGCTCAACTATGCAGACTGGAAACATGCTTCGGGCAACAACGTCAACGCCGAATATCTGTATGGAGAACTCGTAAAGCGCGGCATACCCGCCATCATCATGGAACCGCTATTGGGCGGACGTCTTTCCAAACTGAACGATCACTTGGTGGCACGTCTGAAACAGCACCGACCGCAAAGCAGTACGGCTTCCTGGGCTTTCCGCTTTGCCGGAACGTTCCCCAATGTGCTGACAGTGCTGAGCGGCATGACGTATATGGAGCATTTGCAGGACAACCTCCGCACCTTCTCCCCTCTCGATCCTTGTACGGAAGCCGAAATGGCTCTGCTGGAAGATACGGCGCAGATGATGCTCGCCTATCCCACCATTCCATGCAACGACTGCAAATATTGCATGCCTTGCCCCTACGGACTGGATATTCCGGCCATTCTGCTGCACTACAACCGATGCGTCAATGAGGGCAATGTCCCCAAAAGCAGTCAAGACGAGCACTACCGCGAAGCCCGCCGGGCCTTCCTCATCGGCTATGACCGCAGCGTACCGAAACTTCGTCAGGCCAGCCATTGCACCGGATGCGACCAATGCACCCCTCACTGCCCGCAAAGCATCAATATACCCAAGAAACTACGGGAAATAGACAGCTTTGTAGAAAAACTGAAACAGGAGACGTTGTAGTACAGATGAGAAAAAAAGCAATATTACTCCTTTCGGTATCCGGCATTTGGGCTATGACAGGATTGGCGCAAACGGCCAAAGACAGCACGCGCGTTGCCCGAAGCCTGACCATAGATGAAGTAGTAGTGACGGGAACAAGAAACGAGACGGACGTACGACATCTGCCGATGACCATCTCCGTAGTCAATCGCAAGGTGCTGGAACAGAGCTTCCAGCCCTCTGTCCTGCCCGTACTGACAGAACAAGTGCCCGGCCTGTTCACCACAAGCCGCGGCATCATGGGGTATGGCGTCTCTACCGGAGCAGCAGGCGGAATGAGTCTGCGCGGCATCGGCGGAAGCCCTACGGCTGGTCTGCTGGTACTGATTGACGGACATCCTCAATATATGGGACTAATGGGACACCCCATTGCCGATGCCTACCAGACGATGCTGACCGACCGGGTGGAAGTTCTTCGCGGCCCGGCTTCAGTGCTGTACGGCTCCAATGCAATGGGAGGCGTCATCAATATCGTGACCCGTAAGATGCAGGAAGACGGCATAAAGACCAATGCGCAAATCGGTTACGGCTCGTACAACACATTGCAGACGGAACTCTCCAACCGCATCAGAAAAGGGCGTTTCAACAGTATCGTTACCGGCTCGTACAACCGCACCGACGGGCATCGGGAGAACATGGAATTCGAGCAGTACGGCGGTTATGCCAAACTGGGATATGATTTCAATGCCGCTTGGAAAGTGTGGGGTGACGTAAACATCACCCGGTTCAAGGCATCCAATCCGGGCGAAACCGATAATCCATATATAGACAACGACTCCCGCATCACACGCGGCATGGCTTCATTCGCCCTCGAAAACCATTATGAAAAGAGTTCCGGCGCCCTGAGCTTCTTCTACAACTGGTGACGCCATAAAATCAATGACGGCTATCATCCCGGCGGAACACCGCAGGAATCCCACTTCAACTCTAAAGACAGGATGCTGGGCGTGTCATGGTATCAAAGCGCAACGCTCTTCGCCGGCAACCGCCTCACCGTAGGTTTCGACTATCAACATTTCGGCGGCAAGTCATGGAACAAAATGGTGGCTACCGGCGAACATATTCCGGGAGTAGACAAACAAATGGATGAGTTTGCCGGATACGTTGACTTTCGTCAGGATCTCGGCGACTGGTTGTCTCTCAATGCAGGTATCCGCGTGGACCACCACTCACATGTGGGTACGGAATGGATACCGCAAGGAGGACTCTCATTCCACCTGCCCGAACAGACGGAGATGAAAGCAATGGTGAGCAAGGGGTTCCGCAACCCCACCATTCGCGAGATGTATATGTTCCCGCCGCAAAACCCGGATTTAAGGGCGGAAAGCCTGATGAATTACGAATTGTCATTCTCACAGCGGGCATTGGACGGCGCTTTATTTTATGGCATAAATCTCTATTATATTGACGGAGACAACATGATTATGACCGTTCCCACCGACGGTAAACCCAAAAACATAAATACGGGTGAAATAGAGAACTGGGGCGTTGAAAGCAATATCAGCTACCGCATCACTTCTTGCTGGCAGATAAACGCCAATTACAGCTGGCTGCACATGGAGAATCCGGTGGTGGCCGCTCCCGGTCATAAACTCTATGCAGGGGCTGATTTCACACAAGGGCGTTGGAGGGTTTCGACGGGTCTGCAATATATAAAGGATCTATACACCAACGTGAACAAAGGCAAAGAGAGAAAAGAAAGTTTTGTTCTCTGGAACCTGCGTGCCAATTACCGTTTATGCCGGTATGCCGATATTTTCGTAAGAGGTGAAAACCTGTTGGCACAGCGCTACGAAATAAATGCCGGTTTTCCGATGCCCAAAGCGACTTTTATGGGCGGAGTGAATATCAACTTCTGACTAATTCGGACATTACTGTTGCCAAAACCGTATCTGTTTGAAATAATAGTTATAACTTTGTAAACATAAAAAATGGTTATTCTTTAAACTAAATGATTACTCTTTAAACTATAAGAATATGGAAACAAAAACTGTAAAACTCTATTCGCTGGATTACAGCAACGTAAAAACTTACTTGATAGCCGCATTGTTCATTGCAGGCAATATGGCATTACCCCAACTTTTCCACCTTATACCGCAAGGCGGCATAACATGGTTGCCCATTTATTTCTTCACCTTAATCGGCGCATATAAATTCGGCTGGAAAGTGGGATTGCTGACTGCGGTTCTTTCCCCGATAGCCAATTCATTATTGTTCGGAATGCCGCTTCCGGCAGTACTCCCCGCCATCTTGCTGAAGTCCGTATTGCTGGCAATAGCCGCCGGTTGGGCAGCACACCGTTTCAACCGCATTTCCCTCCCTATCTTATTGGCTGTTGTACTGTTCTATCAGATAGCAGGTACTTTAGGCGAATGGGCCATGGTTGGCAGCTTCTTCCAAGCTGTACAGGATTTCCGCATCGGCCTGCCGGGAATGGCAATGCAGATAGTAGGCGGATATGTATTGATCAGATACAGTGCATCTCTGTAATGCCACAAATACGTTTAATAGTTTAGATGTGTGGTGTGCATAAGATTCTGCATACATAAGTAATGAGAATATCAATTATGTATGCAGAATTTTTCTATTATAGAGTACAGAACATTTGAAACATTGGAAACAACACTCCTGTTGCCATAACAGCACATGTTTCGTTGTGATTTGCTCTCATTTTAACAATTCATAATTAAAGACCTTGTACCCGACAGATATGAGGTCCTCTAAATATTCCAATCGTTCTTTTTGATGGCTCTGCCATTGCCTTCCATGAAATATCTATTTCATTTATAGTCTTGTCTTTTACCCGTTACGGAGACGGACGATTATTTGAAGATACCAACGACTCATTTTATCCCTAAAGCCGCCGTAATTCTCGTATTTGCAGGCGGTTTTTATACTCCAAAAACGCATCCGCAAGAACCGGGATACGCTATGAGATAAGTTATCGAAAACTACCACATCCGTTACCCAGTTTTCCGAATAGAAATAAGGAGCCGCCCGTTTCAATTATA
>ENA-UOJE01003083-UOJE01003083.1-human-gut-metagenome-genome-assembly--contig:-C23-NODE-3083-length-11740-cov-9.145828_pt1 | contig 11740 bp, 13 predicted proteins | sample MGYA00242341_ERZ723888 | MGnify/ENA metagenome assembly ERZ723888 | reverse complement strand
AATGGAAATCCGCTGCTTCTCTAAGGGTGCGATTTCTCCATGGGATCACGCTGCAAGCAACGGGGGACCTGTCAGACAGCACGAGGCGGCGACAGAATGTGTTCTGCCGCCGCCCTCCCTATGCTCAAAGCGCCTTCAGCTGTTCCAGCAAGCTCTGTATCTTTTGGGGTTCCACCCGCCCTTTGGCGTGGGTGAGAATCTGGTTGAGCGTCATGCCGCCGGCCAGCCCCAGCAGGGGAGAATGGGCGAACTGGGGCAGCTCCCGAACCAGCAGCGCCCGGGCCTGGGGATGACGGAGAATTTCATTCAGTGTAATCCGACCCTGCCGCAAATCCATGCAAACACCTCCGTCTCATTCTATGCGTCTTTTGAAGAAAGTGTGCGGCTTTTCGATTTAGGGATTCAGTATATACCGCAAAGGAGCACCGATACCCAATTCACCTTCCAAATACCCGATGCCGGCATCCACAGCAGTGAGCAGCGCCGGTCCGGCTCCTACAATCTGCTTCAATGCCTGCCCTAAGGGGAGGATTTTGCCGTCAGTGTCCCGGTCTATGGATAAAACATAGCATTCTTTCGGAAAACCATGTTTTTGCAAGATGTCCAATACTGTTTCAAAAGAGGCGACAGGCTCCTGGATCCTTTTCAGGCAACGGTCTTGAATCCAGTGTTCAGATATACCCCATATAAAGGGACGCCTTTTCTTTCCGGAAGCTAAGGCAAATTTTGCGCGTTCCCTTTTTTCACGGATAAAATAGGTCTCAATGATCTTTTTTTCAACATCTGCATGCATAATATATGACTCTCCCTTTGCTTGAGACGTTGTTGGAGTTTCGATGATCTAGTGATTGTAATGAAACAGCCTCTGCCCGCTGTTGGTAAACGAAAAGGACAGTTCATTTTGCATAGCCAATAGGTACTGCTTGTATAATAGATAATATTATTTTCGAATAGTATATCAAGGATATGCCTGACAAATCAAACAATTGGTAAAGATTGATCCCTTCCACGCCACCCATTAAAAGCAAAATAAAAAAGGACGGTTTCCCGCCCCTTTTTCATGTTCCTGTTTGCTGCGGATGTTCCTCTTCCCAGGGCAGACCGTCGCCAGGCTCCCGCAGATAATCAAAAATCCGCCACAGCCCCTCGCCGGTGGCGGCGCTGACCGGAAAAACCTCTTCACAGCCGCACAGCCGCAGCCAAGCTTCCGCCCGGTGGGGACGAGCGCCCGGACGGTCGATCTGGGTGACGATACCGATGACGGGGCGGTTGGCGCAGGGGGTGACGTTGGGCGGAAAGAGACAGTAATCCTCGGTGGCGCTTACCAGCAGTCCCACCACGTCCGCTTCGTAGGAATACAGGGCCAGCGCACGGCCCAGCCCCTTGGTTTCGGCGTATTCTCCCGGCGTGTCGATGATGACGTCATAATGGTTGATATACTGGGTTTTGTGATAGTGGATCTTCTTGCCCCGCAGGGCCTGGGTCAGGGTGGTTTTGCCGCAGCCTACCCTGCCCATCAGGATGATTTTTTTCACAGCGGCTTTCCTCAGGTCCTGGTGATGGGACAGACGGTGAAGCCCAGGGTATCCCGGGTGTAGGCCAGCACCGCTTCCAGGGAGGCCTGCACGTCGGAGACGCTGCCGGTGACAATCACTGTGCCGCTGAACCGGTCTACAAAGCCCAACTCCACCCCCGAGGCTTTGATGGAGATATCCGCCGCGATGATGGCGGTTTCACTGGGCGTGATGGTGAGAATACCGATGGCGGAGCGGGTGTAATCCACCCGGGGATCCAGCCCCAGCTTTTTATAGATGATGGCGTCCGGCCCGGCGATAACGTGAGCCAGGGTGATCTGGCGGCCGGGCACGGTTTCCTGAATGATGCGCAGTTTATCCTCTTTATTCAGCAGCTGCTGGAAATCCATAGCATCGAATCCTTTACCGATGATTTCATAAACTGTATTATACCTCTTTTATTTCCACCCGTCAATTGCTTCCGGATTGATAAAAAACTAACGAAAACTCTTGTCCCGGTTTTTCCCTTGTGGTATACTGAAAGGCGCTGTCCGCCGCCGTGAGCGGCGGAAATTCAGGAAGGGCGGGGCCGGAATGGAAGGGGTCACCCAATTCATAAAAACCATCCAGAGCTTTCTCTGGGATTATTTACTGATTTTTCTATTGTGCGGCGTGGGGCTGTTTTTTACCATCGCTCTTAAAGGTGTGCAGATCCGGCGTTTCATTCCGGGGCTGCGGGAGATGTTCTCTGGCTTTTCCCTCAAGGGAGAAAAGGCCGGCAAGCACGGCATGAGCTCCTTTCAGGCGGTGACCACCGCCATTGCGGGGCAGGTGGGCACCGGTAATCTGGCCGGGGCGGCCACGGCCATTGTGCTGGGCGGCCCGGGGGCGATCTTCTGGATGTGGGTATCCGCCTTCCTGGGAATGGCTACCATCTATGCTGAGGCGTTGCTGGCCCAGCGGTTTCGGACCACGGATGACAGCGGCCAGGTTGTGGGCGGCCCGGCTTACTACATAGAAAAGGGACTGCACTGCAAATGGCTGGCCCGGCTCTTTTCCGTGTTGCTGATCCTCGCCCTGGGCTTCACCGGCAATATGGTCCAGTCCAATTCCATCTGCGCCGCCTTTGAAACCTCCTTTGGCCTGCCCTCCTTTGTAGGCGGCCTGGTGGTGGCGGCCCTGGCGGCGGTGATCCTTCTGGGAGGCATCCGCCGCATCGCCTCCTTTACCGAGAAGGTGGTGCCGGTGATGGCTTGTCTTTATCTGGTGGGGAGCATTGTGGTGCTGGTGTTTAACGCCAGCCGCATCCTTCCCGCCTTCGGCTTGATTTTTGAAGCCGCCTTCCATCCTTCCGCCGCCTTTGGCGGAGTGGCGGGATACACGGTGCTGCGGTCGATGAAATACGGGGTGGCCCGGGGGCTTTTTTCCAATGAGGCGGGGATGGGCTCCACCCCTCACGCCCACGCGGCGGCCAAGGTGGACCGGCCGGAAAAGCAGGGGCATGTGGCCATTGTCAGCGTCTTCTTCGATACTTTTGTGGTGCTCACCATTACCGCCCTGGTGATCCTGACCTCCGGCGTGCTGCCGGGAATGATCCGGGAGGACGCGGGCATCAATGTCACCCAGGCGGCTTTTTCCCAGGTGATGGGGGGCTTCGGCGCTCCCTTCATCGCCGTTTGTCTGCTTTTCTTCGCCTTTTCCACCATCATCAGCTGGTATTATTATGGGGAGACCAACGTCCGCTACCTATTCCACAGCAAAAAGGCGGTGCCGGTGTATAAGGCGCTGGTGGTGGTTTTTGTCTTTGTCGGTAGCCTGTTCCAGTCCAGCGCGGTATGGGCCTTGTCGGATGTCTGCAACGGCCTGATGGTGCTGCCCAATCTGGCGGCGCTGGTGCTGCTCTTTCCCACGGTTTTAGCCATGAGCCGGGAGGACCGGAGTCATCCCCTGCGGGGCTATGCCCAGCGGGCGGAAAAGGCGGAGAAAAGAAACGCCGCCAAATAAAGGGATGCGTTGCTGAAAAACGGGGTGATGAAGGATGTACTCCTTATTGTTGATCATCATATATCTGGCTTTTATCGGCCTCGGCCTGCCGGATTCCCTGATCGGTTCCGCCTGGCCGGTGATGCAGGGAGAGCTGGGAGTGCCCCTTTCCTTTGCCGGAATTGTCACCATGATCATTGCCGGGGGGACGATTGTGTCCAGCCTGCTCTCCGACCGCTTAACCAGAAGGTTCGGGGCGGGATTGGTGACGGCGGTCAGCGTGCTGATGACTGCAGCGGCGCTGTGGGGATTTTCCCTTTCCCGTTCCTTCTTCCTGCTCTGCCTGTGGGGGATTCCCTACGGCCTCGGCGCGGGCGCGGTGGACGCCGCCCTGAACAATTATGTGGCGCTGCACTATAGCTCCCGCCACATGAGCTGGCTGCACTGCTTTTGGGGCGTGGGCGCGTCCATCAGCCCGTATATCATGGGCTACTGCCTCACCGGTCCCTCTGGCTGGAGCGGGGGTTACCGCACCGTGGCCGTCCTGCAGATGGCGCTCACCGCCATCCTCTTTATCAGCCTGCCCCTGTGGAAGCGGCGGCAGACCGGTGGAGCAGAGGGGACGCAGGAGGCTCGGGCGCTGAGCTTGGGGCAGACCTTGAAAATCAAAGGGGTTCCGCTGATTCTGATCGCCTTTTTCTGCTACTGTGCGGTGGAGCAGACCGCCGGGCTGTGGGCCAGCAGCTATCTGGTGCAGTTCCGCGGCATTGATCCGGAACTGGCCGCCCGGTTCGCTTCGCTGTTTTTTCTCGGCATCACCGGCGGGCGGTTCCTGTGCGGCTTTATCGCCGAGAAGCTGGGGGATACCCGCCTGATCCGCATCGGCATCGTCACCGTGATCGGCGGCGTTGTCTTGATGGCGCTGCCAATCGTCGGAGATCTTCCCGCGCTGGCCGGGCTGGTGGTGATCGGCTTCGGCTGTGCTCCCATCTATCCCTCCATCATTCATTCCACCCCTGCCAATTTCGGCAGGGAGAACTCCCAATCGATTATCGGGGTGCAGATGGCCTCCGCCTATATCGGCACCACCTTCATGCCGCCTCTCTTTGGACTGCTGGCCGCCCATGTTCGTATCGGCCTTTTCCCCCTGTATCTGCTGCTGCTGACGGCGCTGATGCTGCTGATGGTGGAAAAGCTCCGGAGAACCGTCGCCGCCGGGCAGCCGTGACCGGATGATTGCGGCCAGAGAAATCGTATAGAAACGAATACAGATAAAAACACGAAGGATGGAGTCCATCCTTCGCGCTTTTATCTGTATAAGAGTATCTTGGAAAGCTATTCCCCTTCCGGTTCGGTTTTCATCTGTCCCGCCACGTCGTGGAGCCAGCGGTTGCTCCGCAGCCGGATCAGGGAGACCACGCATTTGACGATTTCTTCCGCCGTTACCAGCAGCACCACCTGTTCCACCGGCAGCTGGAAGGTCACCGCGCCCAGGAAGGCCAGAGGCACGCCGATGGTCCACATGGTAACCCCCTCCGCCGCCAGGGCGAAGCCGGCGTCCCCGCCGCCCCGGAAAACGCCCACGATCAGCACCACGTTCAGCACCCGGATGGGGGCGACCATGGAAAAGATCCGCAGCATGGCAATCGCGGCGTCCGCCGCCTGGGGGGATACGTTGAACAGGGTGAGAATGGCGGGGGCGGAGATGGCCACCGCCGCGCCCAGGATCAGCCCCACCAGCAGCGCCAGCCAGGAGAAGCGGCGGGAATATACCACCGCCAGATCCTGCCGTCCCCCACCGATGCGGTTGCCGATCATCACCAGGGAGGAGCTGGCCAGGCTGAAGCAGGCCACCATGAACAGATTCTGCACGGTGTTGCTGATCTGAGAGGCCGCGATAGCGTGGGTACCAATATATCCGTAAGCCCGCACATACAGCATGGTTCCCACTGCCCAGAAGCTCTCATTAAGCAGGATGGGCAGGGTTTTCATCAGCACTTGTCCGGCAAAGGCCGGCGTGAAGGAAAAGGTATCTCGCAGCCGTCCCCGCAGGGGGGAGGAAGGCCGGAAGCAGAATACCAGCATCAGCGCCGTTTCGATCATCCGGGCGATAAGGGTGGCAAGAGCCGCCCCACGCACCCCCATGGCGGGGACGCCGAAATGTCCGAAGATGAACACCCAGTTCAGCGCGATGTTTATCAGCACCGCTCCGCCGCTGATGATCATCGGCGGCCAGGCCAGACCCACGCTGCGCATGGCGCCCGCCAGCAGGAAGGAGACACTGGTGAAGGCGTAGCTAAGGGCCACCAGCGTCAGGTAATCGATTCCCAGGGCGACCACCGCCTCGTCATCGCTGAACAGGCGGACGATGGAACCGGGAAAAGCCAGCGCCGCCGCGGTGAACAGCAGACCGATGCACAAATTCATCAGCAGCCCGAATCCCACCACCTTGTGGATGCTGCGGCGGTCGCCGCCGCCCCAGAATTGGGAGAGGAAGATGCTGCATCCCGCCGCCGCGCCGTTGGCTATCAGGTTGAAGAGGAAAAACACCTGGTTCGCCACCCCCACGGCGGCCACTTCATTTTCTCCCAGCCGGCCGATCATCAGCGTGTCGAACATATTCAGGGAGGAGGCGATGAAGTTCTGCAGCAGGATGGGGGCCGCCAGGGTCAGCAGCTGATAATAGAATTGCCGGTCCAATTGCCGCGTTTTCAAAAGTATCCGTCCTTTATATGCAAATACGCCGATCATCATACCCCATTCGCCGGTTTCTGTCAAATCCCGTATCCAGAATTCCAATGAGATGAAAGATGGACCGCGGGGAAAATAATTCGCATACTGTTTTCATATTTTCTTTAACCGATAAACGTTTTGCTCCACTATATAGGCGGAAGCTTCCCCACCATGTTTCTTGGAGGTGAGAGAATGGATAAACAGGATATGGATGAAAAGATCGTGGAGGCATCCAAGTCGGTGCTGGGTTACTGCCTTGCCAGAACCCCCAGCCGGGAGGACGCGGAGGATCTGGCTCAGGATATCCTTTTGGAGATGATGAAATCCCTGCCCAATATCCGCAACGACGCCGCCTTTTACGGTTTTATGTGGACGGTGGCGGGCAGGGTATACGCAAAATGGTATAGAACAAGGCTGTCTTTTTCCACATGCGAGCTGCAGGATGGTCTCCGGGACGAAAGGAATTGGCACGATGAGGAAGATGAAGCGTCGGATCTTTTCCTTCTGCGTCGGGAGCTGCGGTTGCTATCGGAGAAATACCGGCGGGCCACGATCCTGTATTATCTGGAAAACAAATCCTGCGCCGAGATCGCCGGTATTCTTTCGGTAAGCGAGAGCATGGTGAAGTATCTGCTGTTCAAATCCAGAAAACTTTTGAAAGAAGGTATGAGCATGGAGCGGAATTACGGCGAGCAGAGCTATCAGCCCAAAAGGTTGGAGCTGCTGTTTTGGGGCAACGGTCCCAATCGGTACTACAGCCTGTGCAGCAAACTTATTCCCCAGAACATCCTCTTCGCCTGCTATAACGACAGCATTACTGCGGAACAGATCGCTCTGGAAATCGGGGTGGGACTGCCCTATTTGGAGGAAGAGCTGTGCCGGTTGTTGGAATACGGCTTGCTGAAAAAGGAAGGAAACCGGTATGCCGCCAATATTGTAATTTTCACCAAGGATTTCACAACAGAGGTGGATGCCAAAACTGCGGACGTCCGGCGGGAGATAGCCGAGACGGTCAAGCAGACGCTGATGGAAAAGGAAGAAGAGATACGGAAAATTGGTTTTGCCGGCGCCGATATGAGCGACGGCGTCTATGCCTGGCAGATGACTTGCATCCTGCTTTATCAGGCGATCATTGAAAAGCTGGAGAATCGTATTCAGGTGGAGTTACCGGTGGATAAGTTCGGCACGCCCTGTTTTGTCTGGGGTGCGGAGGTGTTTGAAAGAGATACCTGGAGCGGCGGATTCGGCCTCGGTATCTCCAATGTGATGAATGCCGCAGGGGATCGGGTGCAGTTCATGGACTTCCCGATTAACGGCGAAATGGTGCATCCCTATTTCTTCAATCGGCAGGATATCACCAACGTATTTTTGGCGGTAGCCGCCGGTAAAGCGGAGGGCTTCAACGAGAACGACAGAGCTGCGGCGGCGGAAATGGTGAGGCGGGGTTATTTGCGCAGCACCGGCGGCAAGCTGACAGTGAATGTCCCTGTGTTCACCAAGGATCAATTCGCCCGTCTGACGGAGATTTTGGATCCGGCTGCGGCTCAGGTGGAGAGACAGGCGGAAAAGCAGCTGGGCGCCGTCACGAAGATTCTACTGAATCATGTGCCGGTTCATCTGAAAAAAACCGCCAAGGATATGGCCTATCTGCGCTTGTTTGAGGATGCTCTGTCCGCCCCGGCAGAGCTGCTGTATCGGGAGGGATTCCTCCACGGTGTGAGCGGCATGGAGCAGCTGCCCACCACCTATGTGATTCTGAATTCATCGAAATTGCCATAACAATACCGAAAGCCCGGCGCTGCGGAGAGTGGCACTTCCTGCCAACTCCTGCGCCGGGTATATTTTTGGCGCCGTTTGGCCGTTGCAGGGAGAAGGGGGTTGTGATAAAATGAATGGGAGCCCTATTATATGCGCTATCATCAAGTGCGGCGGCTTCAAACGCCAGACTTTATCTGCAACAAGAGATAGAAAAGAGACGGAATGGAGAATGCGGATGTTCCGGGAGATGAGGCGGAAAAAGCAGCGGCTGTCCGCGGAAGCCTGCGAGGCTATTTTGGCGGAGGGAACTTCCGGCGTGCTGGCGGTGGACGGAGACGGTGGATATCCTTACGCGGTGCCCCTGAGTTATGTTTATCAGGATGGAAAACTCTTTTTTCATTGCGCCAAAAGCGGACACAAGCTGGACGCCGTCCGAAGAAACCCCCGGGCGTCCTTCTGTGTGATTGGACAGGACCGGGTTGTACCGGAAGAATACACCTCCTATTTCCGCAGCGTGATTGTATTCGGGACCATTCGGGTTCTGCAAGAGGAGAGGGAAATCCGGGCGGCTGTCCGCTCTCTGGCGGTGAAATATGCACCGGAGGACAGTGAGGAAAACCGTGAACTGGCGATCCAAAAGGAATACAGCGCTTTGTGTATGCTGGAATTGACGGCCGAGCATATCACCGGCAAAGAGGCTATCGAGCTGGCGAGAAGCAGAGAGAAAGTGTTCTTGGACAGCTGAGCCGGGCATAAAATCAAAGAAGACGAGGGGGCGGCTGGAGATGGACTTTGGTTCACCGGGAATGTATCATATCGGTCTGAAGCCGGAGCAGGGGGCGGCCTACGCCCTGCTGACGGGAGATCCGGCCCGGGTGGAGGCGGTGGCCTCCCGGCTGGAGGAGCCGGCGTTTGTCTGTGCCAACCGGGAATACACCACCTGGGTCGGGCGGCTCCAGGGGGAGCGGGTGCTGGTCATCTCCCATGGCATCGGCGGCCCATCCACCGCTATCTGTGTGGAGGAACTCTGCCGGTGCGGAGTGAAAACCATGATCCGGGTGGGCACCTGCGGCGGCATGCGGCTGGATGTGCTGGGAGGCGACCTGGTGGTGGCCACAGCGGCCATTCGGCAGGAGGGGACCTCCCGGGAGTATCTGCCGGTGGAATTTCCTGCGGCGGCGGATTTTGCGGTCACCGGCGCGCTGATGGAAGCGGCGGCTGGGTTGGGAAAGAAGGCCCATGCCGGGGTGGTCCACTGCAAAGATTCCTTTTACGGACAGCACAGCCCGGAAACCTCCCCGGTGGCTGCCCGGCTGCTGGAGCAATGGGAGGCCTGGAAACGGGGAGGCTGCCTGGCTTCTGAGATGGAGTCGGCGGCTTTGTTCATCCTGGCGGCGGCCCGGGGGATCCGGGCGGGCTGTGTGCTGGAGGTTCTCTGGAATCAGGAGCGGGAGGCGGCGGGATTGGAGAATCCCCGGGCTGCCGGCACCGGGGACGCCATCGACACGGCAGCCGCGGCCCTGGCCTTGCTGATTGCCGCCGACCGGAAAAGCGGGGAGGCACGGGGATGAGGCCGGGAAAAGGCCGGATGCTTCTGCTGTGCGCGGCGGTGTGCGGCGCGTTGCTGCTGCCGGCGGCGGTTTCCGCCGCGCCGGGGATGCTGCCCTGTGATGTGGGCAACCACAACGACTACGATGATTATGGGGATTACGGCGATTACGGCGGTAACGATGACGATGACTACGGCAACGATTACGGCGGGTACGACGGTTGGGGCAACGACTACGACGACAATGATTACGGCGGCGGTTCCAGCAGCGCCAGCCCAGTAACGCTGGTTTTTGCGGGGGTGGTAGTCCTTTTGATCGTGGTGGCCGTCTCCCGTCAGAACCGCGCCAAAAACAATCGGACGGCCAGAAGCATTGCTCGGTCTACATGTCGGACGCGGATGAATCCGCCCACGCCGGGCAATCACGACGACGAGATTCTGGCGGCGATTCACAGCATCGATCCGGCCTTCAGCCGGGACGCCTTTATCGGCTGGGCCAAGGAGGTATTCGTCATCCTGCAGCAGGCGTGGACGGCCCGGGATTGGAACCCCATTCGCCCCTTTGAAAAGGAGGAGCTGTTCCGGCTGCACGAAGCCCAACTCAACGAGTATATCCGCCTGGGACGGATCAACATCATTGAGCGGATCAGTGTCAACCAGGCATATCTTCATTTCTACCGCCGGGATGCCCAATACGAATATCTGACGGTGTATATGGCGGTGCGGATGGGAGATTATATCATCGACGAGCATACCCGGGCGGTACTGAAGGGCGACCCTAACCGGGAATACAGTATGCACTATCTGCTGACCTTCACCCGCCGCCTGGGCATCACCACGAAAGAGGCTAGAGGCGCGGCCTGTACCTATTGTCCCAACTGCGGCGCGCCGATGCACATCACCCATGCGGGCCAGTGCGAATATTGCGGTTCGGATATCACCACCGGCGATTTCGATTGGGTGCTGTCCAATCTGGACAGCGTCAAGCCGGATACCGCGCTGGATGAGCGGGGGGTGCTGCTCCCGCCGGAAAACTGACCAATACACAACCCCCGCCGGAACGCATCCAGTGTTCCGGCGGGGGTGTTTTGCTGTATCGGGAAGGGCTGCGTCACAGCTTAACGGATACAAACGTCCCGTCCGCCGCTTCAACGTGCACGATCTCCAGTCCTTTATTCGCTTTGAAAACCTCCAGGCATTCTCCCGCGAGCATCCGGATGTTTTCTTTGGTAATCAGGCGCCGGTAAGGCGCCGGCGCCTTTTCCCGCATGTCGGCGAACACCCTGTCCGGGATCCACCGCAGGACGAGCCCCGCCATGCTGACCGGCACCGCCAGGGACAGGCGGAAATCCGTTGTTCTGATTTTCACTTTCATGGGTCACTCAGTTATCCACAAATATTCTGACTGTGGTGCCGTCCGCTCCTTCCACATGGACAAAATCCCCTTCGATCTCTGCGTCCAGACATTCCGCCACCGCATCCATCATACCGGAGAGATCGACGCCTTCCAGATCTTTTTCTGGTATGGGCAGCTTGCCCGTGGCTTTGAGGATTTTTTTGATGGCGCCCACCGGGAATTGAATCTTCACCTTGTCGCCGGTGGTGCTGTCCACAATGACGCGGAACATTTTCTTATCGTAGCTGCTGGGTATAATGGCCCTTTGCTGCTCCGGCGCTTCCATGTGCATGGCCGTCATCAATTCAGCGCCCTCCTCCGCCGTGATGGTTCCTTCCTCCACCATTTTCAATATTCTCAATTTTTCATCCATTATAAAATCTCCTTTTTCATTTTAGTTGGGCAAGGGCTTGCTCCGCCGTGATCTCGCCGTTTTCCAGGGCCTTGAGGATTTCTTCCCTTTTCGCCGCCTGTTCGTCGGCCCCCGTTTCATAGCCCAGCCTTTTGATTACGCCATCCAGCTTGGAGCGGACGGTGGGATAGGAAATGCCCAATTCCTTTTCCACTTCCTTGATATTTCCCCGGCACCGGATGAAGGTTTCGGTAAAGTACAGCTCTTCGTCCGACAGATAATCGAATTTGGTGAGCCGGAAATGGTTTTCGATCACCGTCTCGCAGGCGTCGCATTGCAGCCTTGTCACCGTCAGCTCCCGGCCGCAGACCGGACAGCGGCTGATGATTTTTTTCATGTCGTCACTTCCTTTGCTGACACCAATATAACATTTGAAATTCAATATGTCAATTCTT
>ENA-UOJE01003082-UOJE01003082.1-human-gut-metagenome-genome-assembly--contig:-C23-NODE-3082-length-11747-cov-18.369654_pt1 | contig 11747 bp, 14 predicted proteins | sample MGYA00242341_ERZ723888 | MGnify/ENA metagenome assembly ERZ723888 | reverse complement strand
CGCGCACAACGAGAAAGCCCGGCGCATAACGCGCCGGGCGATCCCGTGTGATATATAGGAAGCCGAATGACAAGGCGCAAGGGGAGCGCCTAGCCACGCAAGAGAGAGAGCACCATCTGAAACTTTTCAGCGACATTTTGATCGCTGTATCGAATCATGTTTTGATAGTATGTATTTTTGATTGCTTTTAACTGCATGTTTTTTGAACAAACCATAAACGACGCGTCGATCGTCATGTCCTCATTAAAAGCCGTATAAATAGGCCTCTGACGGTCGATTTTGAATCTGTCGGACACGTACATCAAGCCGTTTGTTATATCGTGCCATATCGTCAAAAACGCCGCTTGAAATACAATCGCGCATAAATAGCGGGCTCTTGCGGGTTTTTCCTCTATGCAATAATCAGGCACCGCCGTTTTTCGCTCGTTTAAAACTGCTGTCTTGTAGAATGCTTCGTTTGCACTGGATAAAATATCAGCCACGCCGCCACGATCTCCGGCTCCGCGTTCGGCTCTGTAATATATGCCGCGCGCCTTATCAGCCCATTTTTTGGCGCCGTATGGTATTTTAAACCATTCTTTATACGGGTCAGTGACGCAACCAATGGGCGGATTGCCAAGCAGTATTGACCAACGGTTCGGGAGCTTTCTAAAAACAGTATGAACCAAATTTAGAAATATCTCCGGCTCGTGGATCCCAGCGTCTCCGCCTTTGTAGTCGCTGCGTTTTTCGGCGATGTACTCATCAAACAATATAAGATCGCAATCCATTAAATCAAGCCCTTTCGTGCTGTTAAGGTCTTTTATATAGCCCACATGCTCAAAAATCTTGTTTTTGGGATTGATCGCCGTGTTTGTTAGGTATATTATACCTCTTTTTACATCAAAATGCAGCCCTTTTTCGCGGTAAAATTTGTTATAATAATCAGTTAATAACAAATTTTTACCAAAGCCGACGCGCAAAATTTCATCTATTTCGCGTTCTTTGCGCCGCAAAAATAAAAATTTATTGTCTTTGCTCTTGTATGCCCGTTTCGTGGCCTTATTTAGCCAAAAGGAAGAACGCCCGAAGGATCTTTCCCGCTCGTCAAGTAACATCCTATGATCTTTGTCAAGCGGGAAAAATGAGCCGTCATAATAATTCATATAGCAGATACCGTTTGTTTTACAGATGAAAAATATGATTCTGATATGTTCATTGTATCATGTTCCGCACCTGTTGAACTAATAGAAATATAATGCAAAACTAAAACGTTTGTGCTACTTATTTTTATGCCATATATTTCTGTATTTGGATATGTGGATCCTCGGCTCCCGCCTCCTTGTACTGGAAATATCGCATAATTATAGTTACCGAATTCTGTTGTTTGTAAATCGAGAAATCCCTTTACATATTCATAAAATTCATTATAATTGTATTTCGTGTTTTTGCTAGATATAAAGCTAAATGTCTGGTATGTATTGTTAAAAAATTGATGAAATGTATGTAAATAAAGCTCGGAGCCCCCGCCTCCTTCCGCTTTTATCTGCAATGCGTCCGCGTTCTCTGTTGCGTCGATCGTGATGTTTTCGCCCGGCACAATAGGCAAATTCATTTCAACCTCGAAATCGAAAGTCTGCGAACCTGCGTATGCCTTACCGTCTGCAACTATTTGCGCGCCGCTCGTTAAATCATAGGTAACAACGGGCGTCCCCGTCACGATATCAAGTTTTGTTAAGTCGTTCCAGCCTACGCCAGCGGCTCCCGTCGGACCCTGCGGCCCGGTCGCTCCGGTGTCGCCTTTCTCGCCCTGGGGACCTGCGGGACCTGTATCACCTTTCGGACCCTGCGGCCCGGTCGCTCCGGTGTCGCCTTTCTCGCCCTGGGGACCTGCGGGACCTGTATCACCTTTCGGACCCTGCGGCCCGGTCGCTCCGGTGTCGCCTTTCTCGCCCTGGGGGCCTTGCGGGCCGCGTAATGCGGTTGTATTTAAATAGAAATGAATGATAAAAGGATCATCGGGGACACCTGTCCCGGTCATTTCAATACCCGTTGAAACGGTTGTGTTCGCTGTTACTATTAATTGTGTGGTCTCCGGTACGCTCTCCGTCAGATAATATATAATAGCGTTCATTGTGTTCTGCCAGTCAAGGGGATATCCCTTTTTGAACAAATCACAATACCACAACTGAAAATCCGTAAAAGTCCAGCTCATTATAAAACCTCCATGAATAGCTTATTAAAATGCCCGAAAAATTCGGTATATACATCTTCGAGCGCTGCCCGCAGCCGGATAACATAATCAGGCGATACAGCTTTATAACTCTCCAGTACTGTTCCCGTGTGCTTCTGTTCTCCGGTCGTGTTTTCGCTACTTGTCGTTGCTCCGGTTACGGTCGTTTTATCCGTCGTGTTTTCGCTGGTCTCGCCCGTGTCCGTGCCTGATACGGTCGTATTTTTTGAATCGGTAAACGAATCCGTTCGAGTATCCTCGCCGCCGTCCGTCTGCTGACTGGTTGCCGTATCCGTTTGTTCAAGGCTCCCGACCTCTTGAAAGCGCGCTTCTTCTTTTTCGACCGTTGAATTATTTGTCACGTTTACGGTCTTTCCGTATTCGGTCTTTGATGTTCCGCCGTTCGTTCCGCTCTCTTCGGTCGTCCCGGATTTTGTCAATTTATTTGTCCCGGCTTTTGTCCCGGTCGAATCGGTTGTAACATCGTTTGAGCCCTCTCCGGTCTTTTCCGATGTATTGTTGAACGTTTCGTTGTAGGTCGTCGTTTTTTCGCTCTCTACAAACATTTGCTCGACGATCTCTTTCTGCGCGTCAATAAGAGCGATCGCGCGCGGCGACCGGATTTTCCATTCGCTTTTGAATTTGATATCGAAAATGTCAAGTTCTTCAAGCCCTATTTCAGAGGTTATAAAATGATTGTAAAGAGCTTCGGCAAGGTCTGATTCTGTCCCTCTGCCAGTGATTCCGAAATATTGTTGAATCGTTTGCCCCTTGTCCGCTAAAAAGTCGCTAAGGCGCGTATTTACTGGATAATTCCATATCCCGCCAAACTTGAAATCAATTGTCATTGCTTTCCCCCTCAGTTTTTACCCCGTTTTCTTCGCCCTGGGCGGTTTTTTCTGTTTCCTCGCCTAGTTGCTCATCTTCGCTTGTTACGGGGTTTTTAAGCACCTTTTTCGCGCCCGTCAGTCCTCTGAAAATAAAATATAGAAATTTTTGAAACTTTGACCCATCCGGCGCGAACCCGTAAAGAATCCGCACCAATACAAGCAAAATTTCAACGGCTGTTAATACGTATCCGATAACTTGCATTATTTGATCATTTTGAATAATCGAAAGTATCAGAGTTACCATTTTCCTGCGCCTCCTCGTTTTCTATTTTTTTCAATGTGTTCGGCTCGATCGTGATGTTCGTTCCGAACAGTTTATTAACTTGCTTTAATGCCTTTTCCCGTTCATCGAAAGCGGCCGTAAACTGCGAATATATTTTTTCATTGTTGCTGTCCGCTTCATTCGTGATAAGGCGTTCCGCTTTCTCAATCTGTACGTTATTTATGCCAAGATAAGTTAAAATTTTGTTTTCGTACTTATCGACTGCTGCCAAGTAATCAAGCACTTTGAATTGAACCCCTGTATTCATAAGATTCGATTTTTCAAGCCCCATCCCTTTTTTGGAGGACTTGCGCAACAAAATCAAATCTGCAAAGTTTTTTAACTTCATGAAAAGTTTATTTGCGCTTTTCTCTTGTTCCTCTTCGATCTCCAAAATAAATGGCTGCCTATTTAATACGGTGTTTTGGTCCGCGGTCATTTCAAGCTCAACGATCTTTTTCACGTAGTGCATTACGTATAAAATCGGCGGTATCCTCGTATGATCGTTGAATACAAGCACAGAATTTTTATTATTAAGGGCACGTCTTACATATCCGTTTCCACCGTATACCGTCCATTTTTCCGGGTAAAATGCAATATTAAATTTTGAATCAGACGAAACGGGAAGCATTTGCAAGCCGAGAATCTCATCCTCAAAAAAGCAAACCGCCGGAGCATACCACAACCAACGATCCAGATTTACCATCCCGAGCTGTGTTTTTTCAATGCTTTCCGGTACGTTCCCGTATTTAAAGCGCGACATGTATTGATTAAAATAAAAAAGCATTATTTCAAAAAAATTGTTATCGCACCCGGGGAAATGTATAGCCCATTCGGCGCAACACCCATTAAGATCAATCATTTTTTCACCTCTTACAATTCAATAGACTGCGCGATCGGATAATTTATCACATCTTTATTTCCGACATTTGTCGCCGTCCAAAGTGTAACGCCGTTTTCAAATGCAAATTTGATGTTCTTTGCTACATTATCCGGTACTCCTTGAACATCTAAATCACCCGTTTTTACTGCGTTGTACGCTTGCATTTGTTGACTGTTTAAATATGTATTTATATCAATATAGCAGCCTATCCCGTTACGTTCCAAATCAATAGCAACAATGTTTTCCTTTTTTGAATTTGGTTTTTGATATATAACAAGCAAATTTTCTTTATTTGCCATTCTCTCCGCGGATATGTCTAAAACATTATTGTTATATGTATTTTTTCTTATTCCTTTATATTCAGTAATGTTTTGTACTAAACCCGCCGCAGATCCCGCCGCCGTTATTGCCGCCGTTGGATTCACGCCACCGCCTGCAAATGTTTGCGCGGTGGTCGCAACAAGTTGCAACGTATTTATACCAATACCGAGCGCGCCCGAGATCTTGGCGTTTTTATACCCTTGATAATCGTAGGAAACGGGCGGGGCTTCGATCATTGTGTTCGCGCCGAAAGCTGTGTTATAATCGCTAAAATCTATGTTTTGGTTCCTTAGCTTTATATAACTGCTTTCCCCGTCTGCGGTTTCTCCGTAATAACAATAAGCAAGCGAATTTTTTCGCAAATTTTTCAATGATGTTGAAATCTCTGCTCCGCGATATTTTATTACGATGTTCAAAAATTCGGGTGATAATTTATATAAAGAATCATTTAAATATTCGTAATATGTTGTCTTTCTTGTATACGTTTCCCCGTTCCCGTGTTTCAGCGTTGAAAAATTAGATCTCGCAATCGGCGAATATTTTAATTTTAATAATGAATAAGTGTTGCCGAGCTCTGCCCCGCCTGTAATTGTATAAACATTCGCACAATTTTTTTTACGATAATCTGATATAGATACCCCGCTTTCTGCTTGTATTAAAATATAATTTGTTCCTGATGATGTTTGCCCTATCGAAAAACCAGTAAAAGGCGCATATCCTTGATATTCTATTACTTTCAAAATATGCGAATCATTAAAACCGGCCGGGGTAGCAAAATTCATCAAAATATTACCTGCCCCAAATGATCCATAATAAACGGCTTGGGGTAATCCGCTTTTGCTTGTAATTAGCATTCCGATAATTGCGTTCCCGTCTACCGTTTCAGCCCCTGGACCGTCAAGCGAAAAATAAGAGTATGAATTTACATTTGAGTTGCTCGAATCCCCGGCAACTTCATCCCCCATAAAATACGGGGTATCATAAAAAACCGCATAACATTTCCAACCGTCCGGCAATGTCGTCCCGTATGTAAGATCTTTTTCAAGCTCTTGCGCTTCTTCGATATTTTCAATTTCTACATGGCTGCCCATGCAATTATATAAATCTATAATGTTTTGGGAATCAATAAGCGAAATATTTGCCCGCGTTACAAATCCATCTAATGAGGCTTTCGGATAGTCGCCGGACAAAAAGAAATTGTACCAATCATCAAGCGTATAATTTACCGTGACCGTCCCAACCGTAAGCCATGTAAAAGAATCAATAAAGGCGCAGCGCGTTTCAGATGTTATAGAAACTCCGGATTGTATTTGATTGATTATTTTAATATATGTTGCTTCTTTTACGGTGAAATAATCGGCCGGGGAAAGCTCAAAAGGCGCGCCCAGTGCCAAAGGGCGCGCCAATGTGTAGCCAGTTTCAGACCCAACAAAAGAGGCCGCTAAAATAGCCGTATGCGAAGTAAGATTATATGCCCAGTTCCTTTTATTCATTCCGTGTTTATAAAAATAAACATGTGACGAAATAATCTTACTTGACATTTTATTTTACCTCTCTGATAGCGTCGTTATATTTTGCTTTTTTGTTTACGTCGTATTTGATTCTGCTGTCTTTCCCCGTGGGGGACATCGGAATACCCGACAACTTTTTAAACCAGGGATCGCCCGGCTTGAAATGGTTTCCGGTCTGTTTGATAATCTTCATTTTATGCCCCCGCTGCTGCCGAAAGCGTGAATTTTACCGCCGGCGTTACATACGAATACCCGATAAATCCCCGACCTTTCAAGAAGTGATTCCAATATTCGCCGCGCGGGTTGAAAATGTTGTTGCCGTGCATGACCTCTTTATCGTAGAGCTTCACGCCGCGACGAGATACAAGTGCCGCATACATTCCGGCGGTTGCTCCGGTCGTTCCGAATCCGTCAACCTTGATGATCTCATTAACGCCAAAATCAATGTCATTATGGTAAACCTGCTTCATAGCCGATCTAATCATCTCAAACACAATCCCATTGATCAAAAGCACGGTATCATCTTTGGGGATATTGTTAATTACGGCCGCTTTGTTGTATTGCGTCTGGCTCCACTGGATCGCCTCTGCCGCCGTTCTGATTGCAGCAATAATAGATTCAGCTTCCGCCGCGGTTAAGTATTCTGCCGTAGCGTTTACGGCCGTGTTGATCGTCTTTCCGTAAATATCCCCCGCGCCGAACATTTCGCGAACTGCAAGATATTTATCCATTTTGTATGATTCAGCCGTTACGCCGATGCTTTCGTTAATAATGTTCGCGAAAGCCTCGTTTGACAAGACGGCGGTTGAAATCTGTTCATCGGATAGAGTCGTCCAATATTGCATTCCGTAATTGACGGCAAACAATTCGATCGTCATCGTCGGCTTTTTAACAACGAACGGATCAATGCTTGAACCGTCGGTCAAAGTGGGCGGGTAAGCCTCGCCAGCGGTCGGCCCGATGTAGTCATGTTCGATAAATCCGCCGTAGGGAACCTCGCCTTTGTAGAAAGTTCCGAAATCTGCGCCGCCGAACTTGAAGCCGGTGACCAGCTGTTTGCCGATCTTTGTAATCATATTCGACAAAAAACTAGCAACAGCGGAGGAATCGAAATCCGAAGACTTGATATAATATCCCAAAGTAGAGATATTATTTCTGACGGATTCGGGGATCCTCGTTTCATAGGTCGGCATGTTGATTAAACTTTGCGCCCAGGTTAAAAACTGCGGTACTGCCATTTCTTTTTACTCCTTATCTTTCAAAATATTTGATAACCTCTTTTTCAAGTTCATCATTTTTATTGTTACCTCGCGGAGGCGCGGCAAATGCCTTTTCGTATTTTTGCGTGAGCTCGTCAATCGCCTTTTGCCGTTCCTCGTTTACTTTTGTAATCTCTTCGATCTTTTGCGCAAGCGCGTTTTCAAGCTCTGAAATTTTTGCTTCCATTTCTTCAGATGTCATTGTTTTACCTCCTATATTTTGTGTAAGAAAAGCGGCGTACTTTTTTAATTTTCTCAAATCGCATTATGTCAGCATGCCACCGGGGGGCAACGCTTCTACCGTTGGACAGTCCCGGAATCATTCCCGGCTATTCTCCGAAAAAAATAAAACCGCGCGCCGCTTTGGCTTACGGTTTTATTTTAGCATGTTTTTTTTCCTTTGTCAAGGGGATTTAGTTTTTATTTTTTTTCAATAGGCAACACCTCACTGATGATTTTTTTATCCAACAGATCGCGCGCGGCTTTTATGAGCTCTTCCGCGCAATCCGCTAACATGTCGGCTAGATCTATCAATTTTTGATAGCTTTCAAAAGTTTTGGCGTTTGTAATTATAGAGACTCCCCCGTTCTTTTTGTAAACATAGCACGCTAGCCCCGTCCCGGTCTTTGCTTTTAACGCCCTGTATTCCGCAAATCCTCTTTTTTCATTCATCATATTCTTTTCCCTTCGTTTCCATAAGTTTCGCTAAACTGTTTAAAATTTCGCCCATTTCGGCAAATTCTTGTTTGCTTTCCCCGGCCGATGTAAAAACTTTGTCAAACCTATCCTGCGATAAAATTAAAATCGCATAATCAGCTTCAAAAGCATCTCTCAATTTTTTGAGCGCTTCTTTTGTCCTTTTATTTTCCATTTTTTTACCTCCTTAAAATGGCAATTCGTTATTCGCGTTTTTCGCTGTCATGAAATCATACTTGAATACTGTAACCGTCTTGCTTTCGGTATCAAGAATATAATCTTGTAACTTGATAGAGCCCGAAAATTTCGGTACCGTCACCGTCCGAAAATTCGCCGTATAAGCTATATCATCAATCTTGATAACATGCTTTATAAACTCGTCCCCGGTCTTTTTGTTCTTTCTCCTGTTTGCAAATAGGAAAACAGCTTTTTCAATCGTTGTTCGGTTGATTTTGTTGTTGTCTCCCGTAAGGTTTGCCCAAAATTTATATAAATCGCCGTCGCTGTTATCAAATGCGATTTTGAGACGATCGATAAAAGGCTTTTCAATTTCCATTTCGTTCACCTCTTCGCGATCTCATCTATAACTTGTTGCCGCAATTCCTCATTTTCGGCCGCAATTCGTTCGTAGGCTTTTCGTAACTCTTCGTCCCAAGCGTCTTGTGAGTAAACGCCGCCCGCGTCATACCCCTTTCGAGCTTCATTATACGCCCGCGAAACTAAATCATCCGGCATAACTTTTTTGTATAGATTAGCAAGGTCCGCGGCGCTCATGCGATTTATTTTTCGTAAAAGCTCCTCCGGGACATCCTCCGGGTTGAAATCGGTATAAATTTCGCCCGTTTCTTCGTCAATCTCCTGTACGCCGAACAAATTTTCCTTGATTCGCTGTTTTACTTCTGATCGCCTGTATAAGTTTTGATACTGTTCCTTTCGCCGGTAAATATATTCTTCGGCTGATATAGTCCCGCCCGTCTCTCGTTCCGTCGTCTGGATCGCCTTTTTAATATTTACCCATGAAAGATTGAGTTGTTTGCCCGGATCTTCGCCCTGTTCCCTGGCGCGCTGCCTTGCCTTGTACATTGAATCGTATAATCTTTCAAGATCATATTCTTCAACGCCTTGCGCCTTAATCCATTGGCGCGCGGCCTTTTCGGCCGCGCTGTCAAGTTTTAATCTATTGTATTTTCCCATTTTTCTTTACCTCCTTTATCACCCACCCGAAATTTTCAAGCAAAGAATAAGCACTTTTTGAGACCCCGAAACTATCAAATAAATCTTCATAAAAAAACGTACCTAAAAATGATAATCCGATATAAATTTTTACTACACAGAATACACCACTACAAACCGCCATTTTTGAGTATTCATATTCATATCCGAAATATTCAAGCATGTTTTCAAGTGCTATTTTTTTACTGGGGCAGTCTCTAAAAAATTCTTTAGATAGATCTTCTTGTTCTTCGCTGAAAAAATAATTTTTGTTAGTCATTTTTTTCCTCCTATATATTGCGGCAGGTCGCAACCCTTTTATGCTTCTATTATATCATACCACCCCCCCCCTCGTAAATATAAAATCGCCTAATCTTCCAATCTTTTTTTTATGCAATTTGCACAATTAAAAAATTATATCATTTTTCGCGATCGTGTATGTACGTTCGGCGAATGCGATCGTCATGTCCGGATATACTTTCGGATAAATACCGCCCCGCAACTCCATACCCTCGAAGATCTTCCCGTCCTTGATTTTATCGAACATTTCCGGAGACGCCCCCGCGACTGTGTATTTCCATTCGTCCCCGAATTTCTCCGCGTAAATCTTGCGCCCGATAAACTTGCACTCATTGAATATTTTCGCCGTCCAGTCTCCCAACCCGTCGCCGATGTTTACGCCTTTTATCGCGTTCAAGTCGGTTGTTTTCAGGTGCATTGAATCGGTATCCCCGTAAAGATAATTTTCATAATTTGCCCGGATTGTTCTAGACAAAATAAGCCGCCCAAATGAATTGATACAGCACGCAACAGGCAAATAACCCGAGCCGCCGATATAATTTTCTTCGGCCTTTTCAAAATGCCCCTCTTTTATCGTGTATTCGGTTTTATACGGATTCGCGCCGAACTGCCCCGTAATTGTGTTACATAAAAACTTAGCCGCAACGCCGCGCGCCGTTCCTTTGTTCCGTTCCTTTTCGGTAAAAAATATTTCCCCGTATCTCCTTAACTCTTCATGAACTTTTTTCCGAAAAACATATACATACTCGATATTGATTGAAAAAATGTTGTAATTCTCAAATAATATTTCGTAATCGTTTGAATCAAGCATAATGGCCGGAGCATTTGAAAGCAATGATATTTTCGATAAGTATTTCCCCGGGTCAATTTTTTCGTTGTTTGTGATCCTGATTGCCGGAATGCCGTCCGGCTTCAATTCGGCTGAAAGCTCCGTTATTTTGTATATCACATAAAATTGCGCACGATCCGGGCAGCGCTCCACAAAGTCCGCGTAATTGTATTGAAATGCGTTTCCATAGGGCAAAGCGCATTTACAATATATCGCCGGATACATGCTTTTTTTATCCAGCACAACCCCCGCCCCGGTATATTGTTTGGCCGAGTTTTTCAATAAATTTAATCCGCTCTGATACATGCCCGATTTTCTGATATCGTCATCAACTGTTTTTGGCAATACCGGGAAAGTCTCCCGAAAGCGCTTTTTCCCGATCATCGGCTCACCCTCTCCATAAATCGCGAAAAGCTGGTTTTTACCTATGCTTGAGATCGTGTTCCCAAAGATCGAAACGCCTGTTATATTTTTTATTTCGTCCGAAAATCTAAAATATGCCGATTTTTGCGCCATAGCGCCGCGTAAACATGTTTTTAATAAACTTACACAGGGCAAACCCTTTTCGCCCGCCCATTCGCTCAAAATCGGCGTAAAATCGCAAGTGCCGAAACTTTTTTCCAAATCTGAAAGCGGGCTTTTCAATATTGCCATAAAATCGCGGATATAAATAACCCCACGAGCGCAACGCATCGCGATCGCGTTCCAGTTCAACGACTTGTCAATAAAAACTTTGAATTGATTCGCGGCCGGTTCATGTGTTACGCACTTATACCCGCTTTTCAAGGCATGAGCCAGGATAAACCGCCCCCAGGCCTTTGCATTATCCAGGTAAACAGACGAGGAGCCCGGCAATCGGTCGAAAAAGGCGAAAAGCTCCGAGATCGTGCAACCGCATGCCTTTTCAACATCGCCCAAAGCCGCCCAAGCGTTCACAACACCATGCCCCAACGCGTCGGCCGTGGCTATGTCCACACAGTTCATAGAGACAAAAAAACGCCTTTCAGTCAAATAGCCCTTTTCGGTTTTCTTTTGCGCCCGGTATTTTCGCATATACTCGCGCTTGTACTCTGTCCGATTCATGATCCTATTATCGCACGCGCCCCCCCCACTGTCAAAAAAAAAGTGCACAAACCTATTTATGCACAATGTCAACATGTCTACACAATGCGGCTTTAAATGGCCGCATGTGTAAACAAGTTAACAAAAACTCCCCGCCTTTCCTTTTCGCGCGCATTATGCGCGTATAAATATATATATATAATCCTATTCACCCCACACCCCGATCTAGAGTGTGGACACGGTAAAGCTAACGTATAAACGTTATCTTTACCTGAGGGAATGGGCTTTACCGTGTTCACACACGGTAACC
>ENA-UOJE01003069-UOJE01003069.1-human-gut-metagenome-genome-assembly--contig:-C23-NODE-3069-length-11800-cov-25.597871_pt1 | contig 11800 bp, 9 predicted proteins | sample MGYA00242341_ERZ723888 | MGnify/ENA metagenome assembly ERZ723888 | reverse complement strand
CGAAGGAGTGCTTCGCCCTGCGCCCGATGACCTGCCCGTTCCAGTATCAGGTCTACCTGAACCGCCAGCGCTCCTACCGCGACCTGCCGATGCGCCTGGGCGAGACCTCGACGCTGTTCCGCAACGAGGATTCCGGCGAGATGCACGGCCTCATCCGCGTGCGTCAGTTCACGATCTCCGAAGGCCACCTCGTCCTGCGCCCCGACCAGCTCGAAGAGGAGTTCAAGGGCTGCCTCGACCTTGCCAAGTACTGCCTCGGCACCGTCGGCCTTCTTGACAAGTGCACGTTCCGCTTCTCCCAGTGGGATCCCGCGAACCCGAACAACAAGTACGAGGGCACGAAGGAGCAGTGGGATCACGCCCAGAGCGTGATGGAGCGCATCCTCAAGGACCTCGACGTCGACTACACCGTCGGCATCGACGAGGCCGCATTCTACGGCCCGAAGCTCGACATCCAGTATAAGAACGTCTACGGCAAGGAGGACACCCTCGTCACCATCCAGATCGACATGTTGCTCGCCGAGCGCTTCGGCATGTACTACATCGACGAAAACGGCGAGAAGAAGCTGCCGTACATCATCCACCGCACGTCTCTCGGCTGCTACGAGCGCACGCTCGCCTACCTCATCGAGGAGTATGCCGGCGCGCTGCCGACGTGGATGGCGCCCGAGCAGGTGCGCTTCCTGCCCGTCACCGATCGTGCCGCCGACTACTGCGCCGAGCAGGCCAAGAAGCTCGAAGACATGGGCTTCCGCGTCGAGGTCGACTACCGCAACGAGAAGATCGGCCGCAAGATCCGCGACGCGCAGATGGAGAAGGTTCCCTACATGCTCGTCGTCGGCGACCGCGACATGGAGAACGGCACCGTTTCCCCGCGCCACCGCGCGGACGGCGACCTCGGCGCGATGAGCATGGACGAGTTCTCCGCGCTTCTCAAGCAGGTCGTGGACAACAAGGAAAAGAAATAATAGCATACCGATTTTGCATAATCAGCATTTGAGCCTTTCATAGAATCGGGGCGGCGCTTTGCCGCCCTGATTTTTTATACCTAAAGAAAAAATGAAAACCTGACAAATGTTTAACGAAATAATCGGTCGAATGATGACGGAATTCAACGATAATTTGGCGAAATATCCAAAAAAGTAAAAACGTCTTGCAATAGACCTGTCATTCAGCTATAATGAGACTGCCTGAAAGAGGCAAGTAAATTTCGGAATTCAACGCTTCTCCAACGTAGGTGCTCCGAAGCGCCCCCACGCGGCGGAGCATGTGCCGGTGAAGCGGTGAATGCCGGAAGAATCAAAAAGGAGATTGCGTATGAAAAAGTTTTTAGCTCTGATCCTCTCTCTCGCGATGGTCTTCGCGCTGGTCGCCTGCGGCGATGAGAAGACGGACGACAGCCAGAACAACGACGGCGATTCCAGCTCTCCCGTTGCGATCACTCTGGCGACCGGCGGTACCTCCGGTACCTACTACGCTGTCGGCGGCGTTCTCAAGACCGTCCTCGACTCCAAGCTGACCCTTTCCACCCTCAATGTTGAGTCCACCGGCGCTTCCGTCGCGAACGTCAACATGATCACCGACGGCGAGGCTCAGATGGCCATTCTGCAGTCCGACGTTATCAACTACGCGCACGAGGGCACCAACTCCTTCGACGGCGCTCCCGAGACCAACGCTCTTTGGGTCGCCGGTATCTACAACGAGACCGTTCAGATCCTTGCCAAGCCCGGCATCAACACCGTGTCCGACCTCAAGGGCAAGACCATCTGCGTCGGTGACGTTGGTTCCGGTACCGAGATCAACGCCTGGCAGGTTCTCGGCGCTGCGGGTCTGACCAAGGACGACGTCAATGCGGTGAACGGCTCCTTCCAGGATGGCGTCGACCAGCTCAAGGACGGCAAGATCGACGCCGCCTTCACTGTCGCCGGTGCTCCCACGACCGCTATCGTCGACTATGCCACCACCAACACCCTCAACCTCGTCTCCCTGAGCGACGATGAGCTCGCCGCCATCCAGGAGGCGTATCCGTTCCTGATCCGTGACGATCTGGCTGCCGGCACCTACACCGGTCAGGATGCCGACGTCACCTGCGTCGCTATCCAGGCTACTCTCGTTGCCTCCGAAGAGCTGAGCGAAGATGTCGTTTATGAGTTCGTGAAGGCCATGTTCGACAACAAGGACGCTCTGACCGAAGGCCACGCCAAGTTCGGCTTCCTCGATCCCGAGACTGCCTCCGCTGGTGCTACCGTCACCATGCATCCCGGTGCTGAGAAGTACTACAAGGAAATCGGCGTCCTGTAAGCAGGATCGCTACCGTGTATTGACGTGAATTCTCATCTGCGGAAATACATAACTGCGGCCGCTGCAATAATAACGATTATTGCAGCGGCCGCCGTGCTTCTTCCTCGCTCCGGCTACTATCTGACCCTGCGCAACCGCGACACCGGCGAGGTCTACGCCCGGTACAAAATGGGCGAGGGAGACCGCTTTTCCGTGACCTTTATCCATTCCGTGAACAAATACCCCCTGACCGATACCTACGAGATCGAAAACAAAACGATCTATGTGGAGGAGACGACCTATTGCTCCTTTGGCGCAGGCGTGCAGACGGAGCTCAACCCCGGCGAAACGCTTGACAAGATCTATGTGGACCGCCCCGATTACAAGGGCTGGGCAATGGTCATCCGAAACATCCATCAGGACAGGACAAACGTCGGCTACATTGTCGGTACGGTCTCTGACCATGTACTCAATGTAAACGGCGAGGATGTCAGTCTGCGTGATTTGTGTGGAAAAAACGCGCCTGTGCGTTTTAATTACGAATTCTGGCTCGTCTGAGCGCACGGACGCTCTCAAATAGAATTAGGAGGAAATTGCATCATGGCTGAAAACGAAAAGCTCAACAATGTTGCAGTCGACAACGACGTCGGCACCATGGAAGACGTCGATGCGATCATGAAAAAGTACGACCGTGAGTCGAACACGCGCGTCTGGGAGGGGACTCCCCGCAAGATTCTGCGTGTCCTTACGGCACTGTTCGGCATTTTCCTGATCGTGATGAACATGTGGATCAAGATGGACGAGCGTGCGCGCCGTCCGCTCTTCCTCGGTCTGGTCATCATTCTCGTGTTTATCTACTACCCCATCAAGAAGGGCTCTCAGAAGGTCAACTACATGCCTTGGTACGATATCGTCATGGCGGCAGTCGGCGCGTTCTGCTTCTTCTTCTACCCCTTAAATCTTGAAAAAGTCGTGTCTGCCGGTACGCGAATCCAGAAGGCCTTTGTCGTGCAGATCGGCAGCATTTCCATCCCCCTTCTGATCGTATTTGCAATCATCGGCACTTTGATCCTCGTCGAGTGCTGCCGCCGCGTGGTCGGTATGCCGATCATCTGCGTGGCGACGGTGTTCGTGCTCTACGCCTTCTTAGGCGCGGGGAAGGACTTAAAGACCGTTATGTATAACCTCTTCTACACCACGACCGGTATCCTCGGCACCCCGATCGGCGTCTGCTCGACCTACATTGCGCTGTTCGTCATCTTCGGCGCCTTCCTGGAGGCCACGGGTGTTGCAAACTTCTTCATCGACTGCGCGAACGCGCTGGTCGGCTGGGCTTCCGGCGGTCCTGCAAAGGTCGCGGTCGTTTCCTCTGCCCTCTGCGGCATGGTCTCCGGTTCCTCCGTCGGTAACACCGTTACCACCGGTTCCGTCACCATCCCGATGATGAAGAAGACCGGTTATCCCCCGGAGTTTGCCGGCGCGGTCGAGGCTGCGTCTTCCACTGGCGGTCAGATCATGCCCCCGATCATGGGCGCTGCGGCGTTCCTGATGGCGGAAATGGTCGGCGTTCCCTATGCTGATATCATCGTGCGTGCGATCCTGCCCGCATTCCTGTACTTCCTCGGTATCTTCCTCGGCGTGCACTTCAAGGCCAAGAAGCTCGGCCTCAAGGGCCTGCCCCGCGAAGAGCTCCCCAAGTGGAAGATCCTGCTCCCGCAGATCTACCTCATCCTCCCGCTGGTCGTTCTGGTCTACATGATCATGATCGGCTTCACGATGGCCACCGCCGCCGTGTACGCGACCCTTTACTGCGTGGTCGTCGCCATGATCAGCCGTGAAGAGGGCAAGAAGAAGCTCGTCATGGCCATCCCCCTGATCCCGCTTCTGTTCATGACCCTCATGAGCCGCAGCTTCGAGCCGGGCACCTTCATGGGCGAGAACGGCAGCACGCTCTGCCTTGCCATCGCCTTCGCGCTGCTGGTTATCAACTACGCCATCAGCAAGCCCAACGTCAAGAGCCTGCCCACCATCATCGACGCGTTTGAAAACGGCGGCAAGAACTGCCTGAGCGTCGGTATCGCCTGCGGTATGGCTGGTATCATCGCCGGCGTCGTCACTATGACCGGTCTCGGCCAGGTGCTCATCGGCGCGATCGTCGGTCTGTCCAACGGTCACCTGATCATCGCTCTCGTGCTGACGATGCTCTGCTGCATCGTGCTCGGCATGGGCGTTCCCACCACCGCGAACTACATCATCATGGCCACCACCTGCGCGCCGATCCTTGCCTCCGGCATGGGTCTCAACCTGATGGCTGCCCACATGTTCTGCTTCTACTTCGGTATCGTCGCAGACATCACCCCGCCCGTTGCGCTGGCTGCCTACGCCGGTTCCGCCATCGCCAAGGCTCCCCCGATGAAGACCGCCTGGAACGCGACCCGTCTCGCAATCGCGGCGTTCATCATCCCCTACATCTTTGCTTACAATAACGCCCTGATCTTCGTTGGCAACGACGTCAAGTTCCTGAGCGTTGCCTCCATCGTCATCTCCGCGACCCTCGGTATGGCGTCTATCGCCTCCGGCCTGATGGGCTACCTGATCCGCGACATGAAGGCGATCAGCCGCGTCGCGCTGGTCATCGGCGGTCTGCTGATGGTCATCCCCGGCACGGTCACTGACCTTGCGGGTCTTGCGGTGCTGGTCGCCGTCCTCGTTCTCCAGCGTATCGAGAACAAGAAGGACAAGGCGGCTGCGTCCGTGTAACGCAAAGCATCCTGCTAATGAAAAAGAGACCGCTTCGGCGGTCTCTTTTTTTGCATGTGCGCCGCTTTTCAAGCATAGACTGAAAACGACGGGAGGTTTTGCACATGCCCAGAATTTATTTGAGTCCCTCCACGCAGGATTGGAACCCGTATGTCGACGGCAGTGGCAGCGAGGAATACTGGATGAATCTGCTGGCCGACACGCTCGAGCCGTACCTTTACGCAAACACCATCTCCTTTGTGCGCAACACGCCGGAGATGACCGCGGCCTCGTCCATCGCGCAGGCGAACAGCCTCGGCGGCTTTGACTTTTACCTTGCCCTGCACTCCAACGCCTCGGGGGAGGGGCAGGCGGGGAAGAACCGCGGCATCATCGTCTTTTACTATCCCACGAGCAGCGACGGAAAGCGTGCTGCCGAGCTCTTCGCCGCGCAGCTGCGCATGGTCTACCCGCTGCCTGCAAAGGTGACGACGCAGGCGACCACAACGCTCGGCGAGGTGCGGCGGCCCAGATACCCCGCGAATCTCATCGAGCTCGGCTATCACGACAATTACGACGATGCGCGCTGGATCGAAAATAACCTCGACGCCGCGGCGCAGGCCATCGCGCGGGGACTGACGGAGTATTTCGGCCTGCCGTTCATTTACCCGCAGCTCGTGCGCACCGGCGTCGTCACGACGGAGGGCTCAGCCCTGCGCCTGCGAAGCTACCCGGGCATCGACGGGGAAACAGTCGGCAGCATCCCGAACGGCGAGAGCGTGCAGGTCTACGGGAGCTATCAGGGCTGGTACTCCGTGGGCTACGACGGCCGACTCGGGTATGCGGCGCAGGCCTACATCGCGGTGTGATCTTCGCCCGTTTCCGATATTTTCCGGGCGCGACTTTTCCTTGACAGCTGGTTATAAAAAGTTTACAATGTTTTTTGGATTTATGGAGGGGAGAGAAGGGGAATCTCCCGTTTATGATTCAAAAACCCAACGATAGATCAATCGCATCGATCAAAAAAAGCACACAGGAGGAATCGTATGATCAGCTATCTCTACGCTGCGCTTATCGCGGTGGGGACGCTCGTCATTGGCATTCTTCTTGGTATTTGGATTCGCAAGAGAGCCGCTAAACGCGCCGAGGAGAAGATCTCCAACGCCGATGAAGAGGCGCTTCGTATTGTCAACGAAGCGATCAAGAGCGCTGAAAGCAAGAAACGCGAAGTCATGTTGGAGGCAAAGGAAGATATCCTGCGCTCCAGAAACGAATACGAGAAGGAAGTCAAGGAACGCCGCGCCGAGCAGCAGAAGCAGGAGCGCCGGCTCCAGCAGAAGGAGGAGAACCTCGACCGCAAGACCGACGCGCTGGAAAAGCGCGAGGAGGCCCTCAACCAGAAGCATGCCGCTCTGGACAAGGAAAACGAAGAAATCAAGATCATCAAGCGCAGCCAGACCGAAATGCTCGAACGTATTTCCGGTTTTACTGCCGAAGACGCCAAGAAGTACCTGATCGAGCAGGTCGAGAGCGAAGTGACGCACGAGACCGCGCTCAAGATCAAGGAGCTGGAGCAGCGCGCCAAGGACGAGGCCGATTCCCGCGCCCGCGAGATCGTCGCCTCTGCCATCCAGCGCTGCGCTGCCGACCATGTTGCCGAGATCACCGTCAGTGTGGTGCCCCTGCCCAATGACGAGATGAAAGGCCGCATCATCGGCCGCGAAGGCCGCAACATCCGCACGATCGAAACGCTCACGGGCGTCGACCTCATCATCGACGACACGCCCGAGGCGATCACCGTCTCGTGCTTCGAGCCCGTGCGCCGCGAAGTTGCGCGCCTGGCGCTCGAAAAGCTCATCGCCGACGGCCGCATCCATCCCACGCACATTGAAGAGATGGTCAACAAGGCCCGCCGCGAGGTGGACGCCATCATCAAGTCCGAGGGCGAGCGCGCCGTGCTGGAGACCGGCATCCGCGGCCTGCACCCCGAGCTTGTGAAGATGCTCGGCCGCCTGCATTACCGCACGAGCTACGGCCAGAACGTTCTGCAGCACTCTATCGAGGTCTCGCACCTTGCGGGCATGATGGCCGCCGAGCTGGGCGCGGATGTTTACGCCGCCAAGCGCGCAGGCCTGCTGCATGATATCGGCAAGGCCGTCGACCACGAGATGGAGGGTACGCACGTCGCCCTCGGCGTCGAATTTTTGCGCAAGTACCACGAAAAGGACGACATCATCCATGCCGTGCAGGCGCACCACAACGACGTGGAGCCGCAGACCATCGTTGCCTGCCTCGTGCAGGCGGCGGATGCGATCTCTGCCGCCCGTCCCGGCGCCCGCCGCGAGAATCTGGAGAACTACATCAAGCGCCTCGAGCAGCTTGAGGAGATCACCGGCAGCTATCCCGGCGTCGACAAGGCCTATGCCATTCAGGCCGGCCGCGAGGTGCGCGTGATGGTCAAGCCCGACCAGGTCAGCGAGGACCAGATGGTCATTCTGGCGCGCGAGCTTGCCAAAAAGATCGAGGAAGAGATGGAATATCCCGGCCAGATCAAGGTGCACGTCCTGCGCGAGACGACCGCCATCGAATACGCGAAATAAGAAAAAGGCTCCGCTTTTGCGGGGCCTTTTTTCATGCCTTTCTTGCGTTTTGTCCCGCGCCTTGCTATACTGGGGAAAACGCAAAGCGGAGGAACGCCATGCTCTACAATATTCTGGCCATCGGCGATGTGGTGGGCGGCTGCGGCGTCAGCTGCCTCGAGCACCATCTGCGCGCCGTGAAAAAACTCAAGAACATCCACTTCACCGTGGTCAACGGCGAGAATGCCGCGATGGTCGGCCTGACGCCGAACGAAGCCGAGCGCATCTTCTCCGCGGGAGCGGACGTCATCACACTTGGCAACCACACATTCGGCAAGATGCAGATCACCGACTACCTCGACGACTGCCCGTATATTCTGCGGCCGCACAATCTCGGCGCGCGCGTGCCGGGGAGGGGCTACGGCGTTTTCGACTGCGGGCGCGCCCGCATCGCGGTGATGAACCTCATCGGCCGCTGCGACCTCGCGTTCCATGCGGACAATCCGTTCAAAACGGCGGACGAGCTGCTCAAGAGCGGCGAAAAGCCGACGTTCACGCTGCTTGACTTCCACGCCGAGGCGACGAGCGAAAAGCTCGCCATGGCCTATTACCTCGATGGCCGCGTCAGCGCCATCTGGGGCACGCACACCCACGTGCCGACGGCGGACGAAGAGGTCTTCCCCAAGGGGACGGGCTACCTCACGGACCTCGGCATGACGGGGGCGGTGCGCAGCGTGCTCGGTATCAAGCCCGAGCAGTCGGTCGAGACGTTTCTCGGCGGTCTTCCGGGCCGCTACCGCGAGCCGGAGAAGAGCGCCGGCAAGATGCAGGGAGCGATTTTTACATTAGATGACGCGACGGGGCTCTGCGTGAGCGTCGAGCGCGTCGATGTGCGCTGAGAAAGCGCGAGATAGAAAGGAACAACGCAAATGTCCATCGAAAAAGTGAGAGCCTATTTTGAACATTTCGGCATCGCCGACCGCATCCGCGAGTTCGACGTGTCGAGCGCGACGGTCGAGCTGGCCGCCGTCGCCGTCGGCGTGGAGGGCGCGCGCATCGCGAAGTCCATGAGCTTCAAGCTCGCGGACGATGCGCCCATCATCATCGTGACGGCGGGGGACAGGAAGATCGACAACGCCAAGTACAAGGCGTATTTCCACGTGAAAGCAAAGATGCTGACCTTTGACGAGGCCTGCGCATTCACCGGCCACGCGCCGGGCGGCGTGTGCTCGTTTGCTCTGCCGGAGAATGTGAAGACCTATCTCGATGTGTCGCTCAAACGTTTCGACACGGTTTTCCCCGCGGCGGGCAGCGCGAACAGCGCCATCGAGATGACCTGCGACGAGCTTGAGAAGTATTCCTCAAACTTTGTCGCCTGGGTCGACGTGTGCAAGGAGAAAGCGCCCGCCCCGCAGGCATGAGAGGAGAGAACACATGAGCGTGAAGATCGTCCACGCGGCGGACTTCCATTTGGACAGCGCGTTCGGCGCGCTGAGCGCCGAGCAGGCGCGCCAGCGCCGCCGCGAGAGCCGCGAGCTGCTGACGAGACTATCGAATTACGTGAATCAGAACGGCGTCGATCTCGTGCTGCTCGCGGGCGACCTGTTCGACAGCGACACGACCTATCGCGAGACGCTGGAAGCGCTCTCTGAGGCGCTGGGCGCAATGCGGGCGCGAGTGTTCATCGCCCCCGGCAACCACGACCCGTACAGCGCGAAGTCGCCCTACGCGACGCTTTCCTGGCCGGAGAACGTGCACGTCTTCACGTCGAAGACGGTCGAGCGCGTGGAGCTTCCGGAGCTTCAGTGCGCCGTGTACGGAGCGGCGTTTACCGCGCCGGTGCAGGATGAGAGCCTGCTTGCGGGCTTCCGCGCACCGGAGGACGATTTCATCCATCTGATGGTGCTGCACGGTGATATCTCCGCCGCGGAATCGCGCTACGATCCCCTCACGAAAGGGCAGATCAAGGAGAGCGGGATCGACTATCTTGCGCTCGGCCACACACACCAGTTCGGCGGTTTCCTGCGCGAAGGGCAGACGACCTACGCCTACTCCGGCTGCCCGGAGGGCCGCGGTTTCGACGAGCTGGGCGAAAAGGGCATCCTTACGGGCACGGTGGAGCGCGGGAAGGCCGAACTTTCGTTTGTGCCGTTCGCGCGCAGACGGTATGAGGTCCTGAACGTCGATGTGACGGGAAGATCGGCGGAGGAAGCGCTGCGCGCGGCCCTGCCGGATGCGACTGTGCGTGATATTTACCGCATTATTTTCACCGGAGAGACGGATGAGCGCGGGCTTGATCTCAAGTCGATCGAAGAGCAGTTTGCGCCCGACTTCTTCCACTTGGAGCTGCGCGATGAGACGCGCATTGGCGAGAACGTCTGGGCGCGAGCGCAGGAGGATTCGCTGCGCGGCCTGTTCCTGCGTGAGCTGCGCACGAAATTCGATGTTGCATCCTCGGACGACGAGCGCGCGAAGATCAGCCTCGCCGCGCGCTTCGGCCTTGCCGCGCTCGACGGGCGCGATTTGTGAGGAGGAGAACTATGTCGATCTGGTACAGCCGGCGGAAAAAGGAAGAAAAATCCCTGCGCCTCGCGGCGGCGGGGAAGTCCGCATTCTGCTTTGCAGAGCTCCATTACGATGCGCGCAGCCTGCTGCGTGCTGCGGGTATTGCGGTGGAACAGGCATTCCGCTTATATCGCAAAATTGACCGCAAAAAATGAGGAAACGACGGGAAAAGGCCGAAAGGAAGCCCCTTTCGGCCTTTTTTGAGAGGATATTAAGTAAGAATTAAGAAACAATCGCTGTTTTTGTTTGAAAACGGCTGATACAATGACCAACATGAGGTGAGAAAATGTACAACATTCTGATTTGTGACGACGAACAGGACATTGTCAACGCGCTCAAGATCTATCTTTCCGGCGGGGACTACTGCCTGTTTGAGGCGAGCAACGGGCGCGAGGCGCTGGAGGTCGTGGAGAAGAACGACATCCATCTGATCCTGATGGACATCATGATGCCCCAGCTCGACGGCATCGCCGCGACGGCGAAGCTGCGCGAAAAGAGCAACGTGCCCATCATCCTGCTCACGGCCAAGAGCGAGAGCAGCGACAAGGTCCTGGGCCTGAACATCGGCGCGGACGATTACATCACCAAGCCCTTTGACCCCGTGGAGGTGCTCGCGCGCGTGCGCTCGCAGCTGCGCCGCTATACGCAGCTTGGGGCGAAGAAGGTGGAGGAGCAGGCGAACGTCTACACCGTCGGCCCCATCGTGCTCGACGAGGAGAAAAAAAGCGTGACGGTCGACGGCGACGAGGTCGCGCTCACGCCCATCGAGTTCAACATCCTGCGGCTGCTGATGAAGAACCCGGGACGCATCTATTCCTCCGCCCAGATCTACGAGCTGGTGTGGAAGGAGGATTCGCTGGGGGCGGAGACGTCGGTGAGCGTCCACATCCGCCACCTGCGCCAAAAATTAGAGATCAACCCTTCCGAGCCGCGCTACCTGAAGGTCGTGTGGGGGCTGGGGTATAAAATGGAGGACAAGAAATGAAGGCTGCGTGGATACGCAATTTCTGGACAAAGACGGTCGCTTTTCTGCTGGCGGCGGCGCTCGTGCCGGTCATCCTCACCTATGTTGTGGGACTTGTCTACTCCTACGGCGGTATGGGTCGGGACTTTTACACGAGCAACCTCTGCCTGAATGCGGTCGGCAAAAAGACGTGGGAGATATGCGACGACTATATCGCCATGGAAGGCGGAAACTATGAGCTCGACAAGATCTACTCCAAGGGAGACAGCTACAGCAACATTCGCTTCCGCGTGACGGACGAGCAGGATAAGGTGGAGTTCAGCAACGTCAGCGACGGCGATACCTTCTGCTACAGCACCGTTTACAACGACAAGACCTTTGATGTCTACCTTGTGAAGGGCCTTCCTGCGCAGGACGACATTTACTGGGCGAAGGTTTTTTACGACAAGGCAGAAAACTGGGGACAGAACGCCCTGGAGATGCTCATCCTCTTTGGCGCGATGGAGCTGTTCCTGCTCATCTTCCTCGCCCGCACGGCGGCGCGGCGCGAGGACGGCGAATTACAGGGCGGCTGGCAGGAAAAGATCCCCTTCGACCTCTACCTTCTCGTTGACGGCACGATCATTGCGCTGCTGTGCGTGGCGGTGGAGGAGGTCTACTCCTATGTGAGCTT
>ENA-UOJE01003057-UOJE01003057.1-human-gut-metagenome-genome-assembly--contig:-C23-NODE-3057-length-11842-cov-10.557394_pt1 | contig 11842 bp, 6 predicted proteins | sample MGYA00242341_ERZ723888 | MGnify/ENA metagenome assembly ERZ723888 | reverse complement strand
ACACCCCTCTCCCCGCAACGAGAAAGGGGCTGCTCGCCCCTTTCAGACCCCAAAGAAGTAGGCTCCACCCGAAAATACTGAAGATTCACGCCTGTTCGGCGTGAAGATCTTTTCACCGTATTTTCGGCTTCCACCGATTGGAACGCCCCTCAGTCGCTGCGCGCCAGCTCCCCGGTGAGGAGCGTTGCCGTAAAAGGCATTTGATTTGCTGCGCTTTGGCCGCAGGCCAACAGCAGCCGATGCCACTTCCCGTAACGCCCTCTCCCGTGAAAAAGCAAATCCGGCGGGGCCGCAGCCCTGCCGGATTTGCAAAATCTAAAATAATTTTTCTGCTATTTATGCCCAGAGCAACGCGGAGGGCATTCTAAATCGTTTGCCTTCCAGAGAACAGGCCACTTTCCTTAACGCCCATCCGTGAAAAAACAATCCCGGAAAATCCGCAGATTTTCCGGGATTGCATATCTTTAAAAATAATTTTCCGCTGATATTGCCAGAGCAAAGCGGAGGCAATTCCAAATCGTCCTGCTTACTCCGTGATCCGCCCTGCCGCGCTGGTCTCCAAGACCGGGTAACCGGTGCGGGTGCAGCGCACGGCGCAGCGGGCGCGGCCTCCGGTGGTGCAGGTGAACAGGGTCAGGTCCCAGGCATCCTCGTCGCTGGCCGTGATCATCTTGTCGATATCCGTGGGCTGGATGGTCTCCACGTTGGACACCTCATAGCTCCAGCGCTGGCCGTCCATGTCGGTAAAGTACACCTCGCTGCCCAGGGCCAGCCACTTGATGGGACTGAAGTGCTTGGCGTAGTTGTGGGCGCAGACCACCATGTTGTCGGCGTAGGTGGAGCCGGAGTAGCGGCCCGGGGCCACCTTGAGGCCCGCATAGCTCCACTCGCTCATCACGGGCAGTTCCAGCCCGATGGACGGGATGGACAGGTAGCCGATGTAGCCCCAGCCGTCGATGTCGGTGACGGTCATCTCCTGCTCCGGGTCCAGCTCCGGCTGGACCACCGGCTCTTCGTCCTTCGTCTTGTCCTCAATGGTCTCGGTCAGGGTCTCTTCCAGCTTGCCCAGGGCGTCCTGCGAAGCCTTGTCGGCGCGGTTGGCGTCCCACTGGTTATAGCCCAGCAGGGCCAGTGCGCCCAGAATGAGCAGGATGCCCACGATCATGCAGGCGCGGCCGATCTTCTGCTTTGTGTTCATGCCAGCGTCTCCTTCCGGTCCAGCACCCAGCCGACGGCAAACAGCAGCACGCCGCTGCAGGCCATGAACGGGATGGGCCAGTTCAGCTGGCCGCTCTGGGGCAGTGCATTGCCGTCCGGGCGGCCCGGAGCCACGGGGTTGTCCGGGTTGCCGGGGGCCACGGGGTTGTCCGGGTTGCCGGGGTTCACCGGGTTATCCGGCGTACCGGGCGACACCGGGCGGTTGGGGTCGTTGGGGTCCACCGGCATGTCCGGGTTGTCCGGCTCATCCGGGGTGCCGGGCTGGGTGGGCTTGTCCGGTTCCGAGGGCTTCTCCGGCTCGGACGGTTTGCCCGGTTCGGGCGGGGTCACCTCCTGCGTGGGCGCGCCCACCTTGGGGGTGGCGTCCACGGTGTAGAGCCAGCCGCTTTCGTCCGCCATGGGCAGCGACACCAGGAAGGAATTGATGGCCTCGTAGCCCTTGGAGTTCTCGGTCTGCACCACGAGGTACAGGCCCAGCGGCAGCGCGTCAAAGGAGACGGTGCCCTGCTCGCTGATCTTATAGGTGGTGCCGGCGGCGCGGGCGGGCAGCTTGGCTTCCAGCCTGGAAGCCAGTGTGCTGTCCGTCAGGTCGCCCAGCGCGATGCCGCAGCCCGTAAAGTCGGCGGTGTACACAAAGTGCAGGTCGCCGTTGGTGCGGGCCACGTCCGCCACCTTGTACACGGTGAGTGCGCCGCCCCGCAGGGGGACGTCGTTCTGGTGGTCGTACAGGGTCACGTCCATGCTGCCGGTGCGGCTCAGGTCGATGTTGGCGCTGGCCGCGGGGGCTGCCAGCGCGGGCAGTGCACAGCACACGGCCATGCACAGCGCCAGCAGAAGAGCGGCAAACCGGTTGTTTTTGTTTTGTTTCATGGCTGCTCACTCCTCCTCGTTCTGTTTCCGTTTGCGGACCAGCAGCAGGGCTGCTGCAGCGGCCAGTGCGCCGCCCAGCACCCCGAAGGGTGCCGTGCCCATGCCGCCGGTGGACGGCAGCTCGTAGCCGGTGTAAACGTAGTTCTGCACCGTGATATTGCCGGTCTGCACGCCGTTGTTGTCAATGTACACGTTCCAGTTGCCGGTGGTCGTTTCCTCCACCAGGTAGTGGTACGCATTGCCGTTCTTGTCCGTCAGGGGCAGATCGGTCCCCGACTTGGACCAGGTCCACGCCGGTGCGGTCAGGTCGGCTTCGGCAAACAACGTTCTGTCCTTGTCATTGTCGGTGTACTGCCAGACCTTGATGTGGATGCTGTCCACCGCCGGTTCCACCGGCTGTTTGGTATCCTGGTCCAGCCAGAGCTTGCTGACGGTCAGCTTGCTGTACACGTTGCTGTACTCAGCAGTGGTGGTGCCGGCGTCGCTGCCCACCTGCACATTGCGGTTCAGGTCCACCGTCTCGGTGCCCACGGTCAGGGTGGTGCCGGGTGCGCCCGTAGCCGCCGCAAAGGCTGCCTGCTCGTTCTCCGCGCTGGCGTTCTTGCGGAACAGCAGGTAGTGCGGGGTGGCATCCAGCTGATAGTCCGTGGGTGCTTTGGTCTCCACGAGCTTATACAGCACGTCCGGTTTCAGGCAGCTTGCAGTCTCACTATCCAGCACAGCCAGACTGGCCTGACCGTTTTCGTCCGTGGTCAGGGTGCCCGTGCCGTTGCCGGTCCACGAGACAAACCGCCCGCTTACCGTATCGTACTGGAAAATGGTGAACTCCGCGCCCTTCAGCGACACGCCGGAGTAGCTGTCCTTCTTGCGCAGCACGAACTGTGCGGTGGTGGCCGTTGCATCCGCCTTGACCTGGTAGGTGATGCCGCTGTCGCTGGATTTGCTGCCGTTGCTCAGGGTCACGGTGTTGCTCACCTGGTAGCTGGCGGCAGCACTGCCATCCTTCACATTGCAGTCATACACAAGGATCAGGGCCGCCATATTGGGGATCTCCATATGGAGCCAGCCGTTCTTGTCCGCTTCCAGGATGCGGTACATGTTGCGCGGCACCTCTTTGCCGGTGGTCACGCCGACTGTTTCGTCGTAATTGTAAAAATACAACTTGACCGAGTTGATATCGCCGGTGGCGATGGCACCATTGGTGGTGCTGATGTTATCCCACAGCTCAATGGTCGGGGCGTGGTCCTTTGCGGCCGACAGATCATCGCCGGCCGGGTTGATGACCACCCGATAGTGCAACTTCCGGTCGTTGCCGGGGTCCTGCCAGCCGGTCTTTTTCACCTGCTCCACCTTGCGGGTGACGGTGGTGGTGGTGGTCTCGGTCCGCTCGCCCCAGGTGGCGGTGTTGGTGTAGGTCAGCTTGTCCACCGAGGGGTTCTTCCAGCGGGGATCGTCGCTCACGCTCACCTTGTACAGAATGCGGAACTTGTGTTGTTTGTTCTTGTTGTAGCCGCTGATGGTAATGGTCAGCTTCCGGGTGGTTTCATCATAGTCTACCGTGGCAGTGGCCCCTTTCAGCGCATTGACCTTATCCGGGGCCCCTTCGTCCATGCCGATCTCCACGCAGTTGGTCTGGAATGTTGTGTTTTCCGGCAGGGTATCGGTGATGACGATGTCGGCATCATCCTCAGCAGCGGTCTGCACCACCAGCTGATAGTGGAGGTTTTTACCGCTGAGTTTACCGTACTGGTAGGTCTGGTCTCCGCTTTGGTAACCAGATTCGTCCTGATCGCTGTTCGCCGACACCCGTTTTTCAAAGCTCTTGTAGCTGCGGTAGGTATCGGTGTCCGAGGCCTTGCCGTTCACGCCGTCGATATGGATGGTGTTCTTATAGGTCCACACCTCACCGGTGGGCACGTCGTCGCGCTCCTCGTGGGTGGGGATGCCGGTCACCGAGATGCTGCGCACGGGGTTCTGGTCGTTCCCGGCTTTCACATGGATGGTAAAGCTGCGCACACGGGTGGACGAGTCATTTGCGTCCACCTCCTCGGTACCGTTTTTCTGTGCATAATAGGTCATCTCGATGGTGTTGCCAGCCTGCGCATAGGTCAACTTCGTGTTGTCGTGCATGGTCAGGGTCAGATTGGCCTTGATGGCGTCATCCAGCTCTTTTGCAATGGCATAGTGGGTGTCCTCTTTTGTCTCGCCTTGGTCGTTCTCAGCGTCGTCCAGCACATCCCACAGGGTAAACTCTGCCTCACCGGCCTTGTTGGTGGCCGAGAGGTTCCAGGTGGGCGTCTCGCCCCTGGTGGCAATGGATTTGCTCAGGCTCCAATCGCCCTTCCCGATGTTCACAGTATCCGAGGCCTCAAAGGTATGGTTGCTCTTGGTCAGGATCTGTGCCTTGTTGGTCACCGAGCCGCCGCCGATGGGGGTGGTGGTCTCAAAGGTGATCTTCAGCTCTGTTCCACTATAATCCGCCGGGATGGTATAGCCGTTTTGCAGAAAATTCTCTGCCGATATCGTATCGTTGCCTACCTTTACATCCCCTACGATTTTCACACCGTCTGGCAAGTCATCTGTGATCTTGCAGCCCTGCAGGAGATAGGACCCCAGGAAAGAATGGGGTACCTTTACAGTGATCGTCCACTGGATGCGGCCTGTTTTGGGGTCGTACTCGCCTTTCTTCTCAATGCGAGAGGTTTTACATGTGTACCATGCGTCAGCCGCATCTTTTACATTGCGCCCTGCCTCGGCTTTCGCCGTGTTGTTGATGATAGCGACGCCGTTGGGCATATTGTCAAAGTCCGCATAGTCCCGCTGAACGTCGTAGTTCCAGATGTACTTCTCTCCGGCCTCCAATGCAGGCAGCGGAGCAAGGACCACCTGGGGGTTGCCGTTGCCGTCGGTTTTCAGTTCATGCGCAGGGACGTCAATCTCCGTTTTTGTGCCCGAAGCATCCACCTTGTAAAGTTTAAAGGAGTCTACCAGATATTTGCCGCCCTTCAGGTAGTCGCTACGGTTTTCGCCATTCCTATTCGTGTTCAGGGTATCCGTAAGGATCACCGGGTCTTTGGTGCCGTTGGTGGTCCCCACCGTCACCTCATAATTATTTACAAAGGTGCCGTCCTTACGGTTCGTAATCAGCGGAGACCCACTCCCTTTGCTGATCTTTATATCTGCCGTTTTCTTCTTGATGGTCAGGATGCAGTCGTCCTTGAATTTGATCTCCTTCTCGTCCTCAAAGTTGTCGGCGCTCGCCGTAACGGCGGCCTTGAAGGTACCGGTGAATGTCAGGCCGCCCTTGTCGTTGGTGCCGATGAACTTTTTGTCCGTAAAGGTCAGGGTCACAGTGCCGTCGGTGTCAACGGTGAAGCTGCCCACGACCTTTGCATTGCCGGCCTCGTCCTTGTCGGACTCATCCACGATGTTGCCCGTCGTCACATCCGGCATGGGCAGGCCTTTGGGCAGCTGGTAGGTCAGGGTATTGTGGTCGGGCGTCAGCACACCGGCATTCACGGTATACTTCAGGTTCACGCGGACGTGGGTGCCGCTGTCCACGGTCACGCTGCCCGCGCCGATAGACGTCCATGTTTTCCCGTCGGTCGTCTTTTCATAATTGACAGCCGTGATCCAGGTGTTCAGATCATGGTCGTCCCAGGCAGCCAGCAGGGCGATGCCGTAGGGGTCGGCGTCACCCACCCAGTCCACGGTGGCACCAAAGCCATCCTCATCTTCCAGCAGCGCATAGCTGCCGTCCAGCTCCTCCTGGGAGCCTGCCGGGTCCTCCGGAGCCACAGCGGTGGTCTCGGCGGCATAGGCACCGGTCACCGAGATGACACTGGTCACGTCGGACATGGCAGCGGACACCTCGGCCACCTTGCCGTCCACGTTGCCGGAGATCACGGTCAGGGTCCCGGCGTCGGGGTCCACGGCGGACACGACGCCCACCGTCTCGGTGGTCACGGTGCGGGTGTCCACCTGCGGCTCGGAAGCCGTGAGCTGGGCGGCGGTGTCGGGGTCCTCGTCCAGGTCCAGCAGGGCGATGCCATAGGAGCTCTCGTCCACGGCCACCTGCTCGGTGGTGAGGGTGTTGTAGATGACGATATCGCCGGGCCTTGCGGTGGAGCCGTCGGCGTCGGTGAGCCACTGGGAGCCGCGCAGGTCACTGTGCAGGGCCATCACGCCCGCACGCTGGGGCACCACCGTCTGGGGCACACCCGCAAAGTGCAGGCAGTAGGACAGGAACATCACGTCCCAGGCACCGTAGGGGTTGCCGTACCAGGCACCATAGCGGGAGTAGCCGCGCAGCACCTGCTGGTCCTCCACATCCAGCTTGAAGTTCTTGTCGCTCTGCTGGTAGTCCAGCTGGGACTTTGCCACGGTGAGCAGGTCCTCGGCCCAGTTGCCGTTCAGGGCCACGTTGGCCGCGGCCTGCCATTCCTCGGCAGTCTCCACGTCGGCCTGGGTATCGGCCAGGCACTCCACGGTGTGGTGGTGCTCCGGGATGGTGCACACCAGCTCCTCGGTGTAGCAGGCGTCGGTGTGATGATGCAGCACCGGCTCGGCCGGGGTGGTCTCGGCCGGCTCAGTGGGCAGGTCCACCACGGGGCGGCTGGCAGGCATTTCCTGATAGGCGGGGTTGGGCTCCTCCACCAGTTCGCCCTCGTCCAGGCCGCACACCAGCTCATACTCGGTGGTGTAGCAGCTGTCGTCGTGGATATGCTCGAACTCGCCGCAGATGAGCGCACCGTACTCGTCAAAGCAGTCGTCGGTGTGCTCGTGCTCTTCCTGATAGCAGGTCAGCACCCGGTGCTCCTCGTAGCAGGCATCGGTGTGCTCATGGGGCACCCAGATGGTCTCCGGCTCGGTCTGCACCGGCTCTTCCGGCTCTTCCGCGCTGTAGGCGGACACCGGATCGGCGCTGCTGTCCGAAGAGGTGACGGGCGTTTCCGGCTCGCCCTCCTCGTAACCGCAGGTGAGCACTTTTTCGTAGCAGGCCGCCGTGTGCTGGTGCTCCTCGTAGCCGCAGTGGTAGTCGGCAGTCATGGAGATGCCAACCCCATGGAGCTGCCAGTTGACGAACAGGGTGGTGAGCAGGGCCAGCACCAGCATCATGGCCACATAGCGCCGGGCCTGTACATGCTGCCTGCGGAACCGCTCGATCAACCCGTTGATGATATCCTTCATAGTAAACACGTCCTCTTGGTTCGCTCTGTGCCCTGGCAGCCGCACACCGCTGCAGGCCCACAGAAGGGTCCGTTTATCATTTGTGCAACAAAAGCGTCACAAAATTTGTTCGATACATTGTCATTATACCATTTTAAGGCGTTCATTTCAACTCAGGGGGCGTGCTTTTCCGGCAGAAGAATGCACACGATGCGCACCATGCAAGGGGTCAGGGGCAGCCACAGCACCGTGCAGCCCAGATTGAACAGGGTGTGGGCGTTGGCGATCTGCCGGGCCAGCACGGCGCTCTCCGGCCCGTGGGGCGAGACCAGCCGCACCAGCGCGGTGAACTGGGGCAGCAGCAGCCAGCACACCGCCGCCCCGGACAGGTTGAACAGGGCGTGGGCCGCCGCCAGACGCTTGGCGTCCCGGCTCTGCCCCACCGATGCCAGCACTGCCGTGACGGTGGTGCCGATGTTGTCCCCCAACAGCACCGGGATGGCTCCCGCAAGGCCCAGCAGGCACCCGCCGTCCGGCCCGGGGCGGGCGGCCGCCCGCTGCAGCACCGCAATGGTGGCGGAGCTGCTCTGCACGGCAAGGGTCATGCCCAGCCCTGCCAGCAGGCCCAGGCCGGGGCGGTGCCGCACCTGGGCCATCCACTGCCGGAACACCGGCCCTGCTGCCAACGGCTCCATGGCCTCGGCCATGACCGCGATGCCCTCAAACAGCAGGCCGAACGCAAACAGCGCCTGCCCGGCTGCGTGCAGACGCCCGCGCCCCGCGAACCAGAGCAGCAGCCCCGCCACCAGCAGCAGATACCGGGCATCCTCCAGCCGGAAGGCCAGCAATTGCGCGGTGACCGTGGTGCCGATGTTGGCTCCGAACACCACCGGCACGGCCCGCTGCAGGGTCAGCAGCCCGGCCCCCACAAGGCCCAGCACCAGCACCGTGACCGCCGAGCTGCTCTGCACCACCGCCGTGACCGCCGCCCCCGTGAGCACCCCGGCCAGCGGGTGGGCCGTGAGCCGGGCAAGGGCCTGCCGCAGGGTGTCCCCCGCCGCCTGCTGCAAAGCGTCCGTGAGGGTGTCCATACTGTATAAGAAAAGTGCCGCCCCGCCGAACAATTGCAGGATCATCCACAAACGCTGTTCCATGCCCGATGCCCCCTTTGCTTTATGTGTATGCGGGACACAAACGTTTGTGAACTTTTGTGAAACAATCCCTGCAGGGGGTTGCAATCCGGCCTGCAAAAGCCTATTATTATCAAGCGTTAACAGTTAACAGCTGTTAAGCAATTTTTGAGAGGAGGGATCGCGTGTCTGAGGAATCCACGTTGAGTTTCCGTGGGCTTTGCCGCTACATCCACCGGCTGAGCAAAGCATCCAAGGCCGGCATGAAGGCCGCTCTGGCCGACTGCCCCAAGTGCCACTTTCCCATGCTGGAAGGGCTGCTGGGCTGCATTCGGCTCCATGGACAGGACGGTGCCGTTTATATCTCCGATCTTGTTCAGGAGCTTCATCAACCGCTTCCTGCCATTTCCCGCACGGTGCGGCAGATGGAGCAGGACGGCCTTGTGGAACGCTTTGCCGACCCTGCCGACCGCCGCAAGACGCTGGTGCGTTTCACGCCCAAGGGATACGAGGCCTGCCGACAGTGCGAGGCTGCTCTTGGGGACTACTTTTCCAGTGTCATGGCCCGGCTGGAGCCGGAACAGCTGGCCCAGATGGAAGCGCTGCGCGGCGCGCTGATGGAAGCCATTCTTGCGGAAAACGCTGCGCGTACCACCAAACCGAAGGGAGAACCAAACCATGACAAAGATCTTTAAGCAGCTGGCCCGTCACTGGGCCGTCTGCCTCGTGGTGTTCGCACTGCTGTTCGTGCAGGCGTACTGCGATCTGTCGCTGCCGGACTACACCAGCAAGATCGTGGACACCGGCATCCAGCAGGGCGGCATCGAAAGCCCCCTGCCTGCCACAGTGCGCCAGAGCACGCTGGATGCCCTCTCGCTGCTGATGCGCGAGGAGGACGCCGCTGCCTTCCAGAACGCCTACACCGCCGACGGTGATGTGCTGCGCCTGCGCACCGACCTGACCGCCGACGAGCGCACTGCGCTGGAAGATGCTGTGACCACGCCGGACATCGTGCTGTATCTGGCGGCCGCCCAGGCAGCCAACACCCCCGCCGGGCAGACCGGCATGGGCATGACCGGCCTTGCGGACCTGCAGGCCTCCGGTGCCGACCGCAATCCCGACACGGAAACCGAGACTGTGGCCCCCACGGCGGAGGACCTGGACACCGTGTGCGGCCAGTTTGCCGCCATGAGCCAGATGCCCGGCTTCAGCCGCGACGCCGTGCAGCAGCAGCTGACCGGTGCCATCGGCCAGCTGGACGACACCGTGGTGGAGAACCTGAAGAGCCAGGCTCTGCTGCTGGTGGGGCTGGAATACGAGGCCCAGGGCATTGCCCACGCTGTGCAGATGCACTATTTATATAAGGTAGGCGGCCAGATGCTGGCCCTGACCCTGCTGATGGTGGCCGTGTCCATCGCGGTGGGCTTCCTGGCCTCCCGCGTGTCCGCCGCCATCGGCCGCGACCTGCGCCGCGAGACCTTCTCCAGCGTCATCCACTTCTCCCATGCGGAGATTGAGAACTTCTCCACCGCGTCCCTCATCACCCGCACCACCAACGACATCCAGCAGGTGCAGTTTGTCTGCGTCATGCTGCTGCGCATGGTGGCCTATGCGCCCATTCTGGGCATCGGCGGTGTGCTGCATGTGGTGGGCAGCCGCTCGGGCCTTTCCTGGATCGTGGTACTGGACGTGGCTTTGCTGCTGCTGCTCATCCTCTTCCTGATGAACATGGCCATGCCCAAGTTCAAGATCATGCAGACGCTGGTGGACCGGCTGAACCTCGTCAGCCGCGAGGTCCTGACCGGCATTATGCCGGTGCGTGCCTTCAGCCGCGAACAGTTTGAGGAACAGCGCTTCGACAAGGCCAACAAGGACCTGATGGGCACCCAGCTGTTCACCAACCGCGCCATGGTGGCCATGATGCCCTTTATGACCCTGATCATGAACGGCACCAGCCTGCTGATCGTCTGGTTCGGCGGCAAGGCCATGGATGCCGGCACCATGCAGGTGGGCGAGATGATCGCCTTCATCACCTACACCATGCAGATCGTCATGTCCTTCCTGATGCTGGCCATGGTGGCCGTCATGCTGCCCCGTGCCGGTGTGGCCGCAGACCGCATCGACGAGGTCATCCGCACCAAGGCCACCATCCACGACCCGGACGAAGCCGACGCCAAGGCCGCAAAGGAGCACAAGAACTGGCAGGGCGTGGTGGAGTTCCACGACGTGAGCTTCCGCTTCCCCGGTGCCGACAGCGACGCACTGGAGCACATCAGCTTTACCGCAAAGCCCGGCGAGACCACTGCCATCATCGGCTCCACCGGCTGCGGCAAGAGCACCCTGCTCAACCTGATCCCCCGCTTCTACGACGTGACCGGCGGCAGCGTGACCGTGGACGGCATCGACGTGCGCCAGATGCCCCAGGCACAGCTGCACGACCTGCTGGGCTATGTGCCCCAGAAGGGCGTACTGTTCAGCGGCACCATCGACAGCAACCTGAAGTTCGGCGGGGACCACATCACCGACGCCGCCGTGAAAAAGGCCGCTGCCATCGCACAGGCCACCGAGTTCATCGACGCAAAGCCGGAGGGCTACGCAAGCCCCATCGCACAGGGTGGTTCCAACGTGTCCGGCGGCCAGAAACAGCGCCTGTCCATTGCCCGTGCCATTGCCAAGGACCCGAAAATTTATCTGTTCGACGACAGTTTCTCGGCCCTGGACTACAAGACCGACGTGGCCCTGCGCCGCGCCCTGAAGGCCCAGACCGACAACGCCACCGTCATCATCGTGGCACAGCGCATCTCCACCGTGCTGCACGCAAACCAGATCCTGGTGCTGGACGAGGGCCGTCTGGTGGGCAAGGGCACCCATGCCCAGCTGATGGTCAGCTGCCCGGAGTATCAGGAGATCGCCCGCAGCCAGCTGAGCCAGAAGGAACTGGACCTTGAACCACTGAATACGGAAAAGGAGGGTGTGTGATATGCCAAGACCCGGACGCATGACCACCGAGAGCGCCAAGGACTTCAAGGGCACGCTGCGGCAACTGATCGGCACCATGGGGCACTACAAGCTGCCCCTGATCACGGCCATTGTCTTTGCCATTCTGTCCACCATTTTTAATATTGCCGGCCCCAAGGTGCTGGCCAAAGCCACCACGGCCCTTGCCACCGGCTGGATCGCCAAGCTGCGCGGCACCGGCAGCATCGACTTCGGGTATATCGGCCGGGTGCTGCTGTTTTTGCTGGGCATGTACCTGCTGAGCAGCGCCTTCAGCTTTATCCAGGGCTGGCTGATGACCGGCCTTTCCCAGAAAGTCTGCTACGACTTCCGCCGCCAGATCAGCCAGAAGATCAACCGCCTGCCCCTGGCCTACTTTGAAAAGCGCACCGTGGGCGAGGTGCTTTCCCGCATTACCAACGATGTGGACACCCTGGGCCAGAGCCTGAACCAGAGCA
>ENA-UOJE01003056-UOJE01003056.1-human-gut-metagenome-genome-assembly--contig:-C23-NODE-3056-length-11842-cov-20.187664_pt1 | contig 11842 bp, 10 predicted proteins | sample MGYA00242341_ERZ723888 | MGnify/ENA metagenome assembly ERZ723888 | reverse complement strand
AAAATTTTGAAGAAATATATAATTCAACATATGAACGAACATTGAGATATATAGTTTGTAAATGCTCTAATATTGACGATGTTAATGATTTAGTGCAAGATACATATGTAGAATTATATAACATACTAGAAAAAAAGAAAGAAATATATTTAGAAAACTGTCCTAATTTTGTAATAGGAATAGCTAAAAAGAAAATTCAAAAATATTATGGTCTTTTATATAAATTAAAAAATTATAATGTTTATCAAGCAGAGGACGAAGAAATAGATTTGCCAGATAATTTTGATTTGGAAACGGAAACAATTAAAAAGCTAAATGCAGAAGCGGTATGGAATTATATTAAAAGCAAAAATATAAAAACAGTAAAAGTTTTCTATTTATATTATTGTACAGAAATTAAGATATCACAAATTGCAAAAGAATTAAACATGTCTGAATCTAATGTCAAAAATATTTTATACAGAACAATTAAAGACATTAAAGAAAATGTAAAGATTGAAGGTGATATAAATGAATAATTTGAAAGATACAATACAAAAGAACTTTGACAAAAAGAAAAATTATAATATCATTTTATCAAAAATTGAGAGGAGAGATAATATGAAAGTAAAATTGAGTTATGTTTTAGCTTCAAGTCTTGTAGCAATTGCATTATTAGTTGGCATTGTTGCATATAATGTTCCAAAAAGTAATAATGAAAATGTTATGCCACCAACAGTACAAGGAATATTGGAATTAAATATAAATAAGGCTGAATATCAAAGTATGATGACGTTGGATGCAGATATAAAAGAAGCAAATACTGAACTGAATAGTGAATTTGAGAAAGATTTTTCGTTTGTAAAAAAAGATATTAATGCGCCAAAAGATTTGAGAGACTACGGTGTAAATAAAGTTGTAATGACTAGAAAAGATTTTTCGGATAAAGATTATTCTATAGCTCATGACTATATTTGGGACTATTCAAATGAGGCAGAAAACAGAACAATAAGAATAGCATTTTCCAAAATTGGAAAACCATTAAGAGACTATTATTTGAGTAGTGAAGAAAAAATATCAAAAATAGAAAATACAGATGTTATAATAACACAATATGAAAAACTATATTTAGCAGAGTTTAAATTAAATGATGTATATTTTGATATAGAAACCGCAGGAATAACACAAAAAGAGTTAGTGGATTTACTAGTATCATTGATTAAATAAAATGACACACAGCCTTGTTTTTATTACAAGGCTGTTTAGGTATTGCAATTGATGAAAAAAAGGTGTAAAATGTGTAACATCAAAACAAGAAAAGAAGGAACATATATGAAATTTATAGTTGACAAAAGTTTTTTTGAAAAGGTTGATAATGCATGTTTTGGTGTTATTATAGCTAGAAATATTGATAATACAAAACCAAATAGTGCAATACAAGAAATGCTAAAAAACGAAGTAAATGAGGTGGCAGAAAAGTACAAAGATGTAAAAGTAAAAGAATTACCAGAAATTGTACTATACAGAGAAGCATTTAAGAAAGTTGATATTAACCCAAACAAATTTATGTGCTCAATAGAAGCACTTGTTAGTAGGACAGTTAAATCACAATTTGTTCCTAACATAAATACATTAGTTGATTTAGGCAATGCTTTATCACTAAAGTACAATGTACCACTAGGAGTACATGACATAGATAAATTTGCAGGAGATATAGAATTAAGATTTGCAAATGAAAATGACACATTCATTCCATTTGGTTCTCAAGAATATGATAATCCACCAGCAGGTGAATTAGTATATGTAAGTGGAAATGAAGTAAAAACAAGAAAATGGGCTTGGAGACAAGGTGAAAAAAGCAAAATAGACGAGAATATAAAAAATGCGTTTATACCATTAGACGGATTTATTGAAAACAAAGAAAAAATCTTAGAACTACAAAAAGAATTTGTAAAAATTTTAACAGAGATGGGGGCAACTTGTGAAGTTGGATTTGTAGATAAAGATAACAATGTTTTTGAATTTTAATTAAAAGGAGTTTTTAATGTAAGTATTAAAAACTCCTTTTATATATTTATTCTTTAAATTCCTTAGCTAACTTGCTAATAGCCTTAGTTTCAATTCTTGAAACATAAGAACGGGAAATTGCCATAGAATCTGCAATTTGATTTTGAGTTTTAGGTTTTTCGCCATTCAAACCAAAACGTAATTCCAATATAGTTTTTTCTCTTTCTTTTAAAACTTCCTTCATTTTCTCATATAACTTCTTTACTTTAAATTTTAAATCAACTTCATCTTCAATATTTTTATCATTATTCTCTAAGACTTCTTGCAAAGTGACAACATTATCGTCCTTGTCTTTTCCAATAGGATCATCTAAGTAAACTTCTGCACCTAACTTTTTAGTGCTTCTTAAATACATAAGTACTTCATTATCAATACAACGAGAAACATAAGTAGCCAAACGTACTCCTTTTGAACTATCAAAGCTATTTATTCCCTTAATTAAACCAATACTACCAATAGAAATCAAATCATCTTGTTCAACTCGTGTAGCAGTATATTTTTTACATACATGAGCAACTAATCTTAAATTTCGCTCTATCAAAATATTTCGTGCTTCTTCATCTCCGTTTTTCATAAGTTCTAAATATTTTCGTTCTTCTTCACTACTTAAAGGCTCTGGAAAAAGTGTATTATTTGAAATATATCCAACTAAAAATATAGCTGAATTTAAAAATGCTAAAATACCACCAATAGAAAAGGCAAACATATATATACCTCCAATTTAATATATAGAATTATATGCCAAAGAAAAATTAAAGTGCCTGACCTTAAAAAATTTCACCAAACCATTGACACTAATACCATAATATGGTACAATATTTAACTGTAAGCCGCCTGAGTCGGGCAACTAAATATTGCTTTAAGCAATTGCCTTGTTATTTATGCTTAGCGAGTATACGAATATAGGAGGTGTACAAAGAATGTACGCAATTATTGAAAGCTGTGGAAGACAATACAAAGTAACAGAAGGAGATGTAGTATTCTTCGAAAAATTAGAAGCAGAAGAAGGTAAAAAAGTAACATTTGATAATGTTGTTTTAGTATCTGACGACAAAAAAGTAGAAGTTGGAGCTCCTTATGTAAAAGGTGTTAAGGTTGAAGGAAAAGTAGTTTCTCACGGTAAAGGCAAAAAGATTTTAGTTTATAAATATAAAGCTAAAAAGAACTACAGAAGAACTCAAGGACATAGACAACCATACACTAAAGTAGAGATCACAAAAATAAAAATGCCTACTGAAAAATCAGAAGCAAAAGTAGAAAATGCTGAAGTAAAAGAAACAGCAGCTAAAGCTACTACAAAAAAAGCTACAACTAAAAAAGAAGCTTAATTAAAATTTGAATATATTATGGTAAAAACTATTAGAAAGATAGAAATACCCTAAAACAAAAATTGAAGGGAGTGAAATAGGATGGCTCATAAGAAAGGTCAAGGTAGTGTTAAGAACGGTAGAGACAGTGAGTCTAAACGTTTAGGACTAAAAAGAGCAGATGGTCAAGTAGTTCCAGCTGGTAATATACTAGTAAGACAAAGAGGAACAAAAATCCATCCAGGTACTAATGTTGGTATTGGTAGTGATGATACACTATATGCTAAAGTAACTGGAAAAGTTAAATTTGAAAGACTTGGCAGAGATAAAAAGAAAGTTAGCGTATATCCTGTTGAAGAAGGAAGTAAAGCTGAATAATAAAAAACTCCACGTAAGTGGAGTTTTTTTGTTATATATATTGTAAAATTAAGTAAAATTAAGTATAATAAGTATGTATTTTTAAACAAAGGAATGATGAAAAATGGAAGAAAAGAAAAAACGTATTTTAACAGGAGACAGACCAACAGGAAGATTACATATTGGTCATTATTTTGGATCTTTAAAAACAAGAGTAGAGATGCAAAATACTGGCAAATATGACCCATATATTTTAATTGCAGATGTTCAAGCTTTAACTGATAATTTTGAAAATCCAGAAAAGGTAAGACAAAATGTAAGGCAAGTTATATTAGACTATTTATCAGTTGGAATTGACCCAGAAAAAACAACAATATATATCCAATCAATGGTGCCAGAAACAGCAGAACTTACAGTATTTTATTCTAATTTGGTAACAATAGCTAGACTAGAAAGAAACCCAACTGTAAAAACAGAACTAGCACAAAAAAGAGATGTGTTTGGAGAGAGCGTTACATATGGATTTTTAGGATATCCTGTAAGCCAAGCAGCAGATATTACTGTGGTTGATGGAGCGCTAGTTCCAGTTGGAGAAGACCAATTGCCGTTAATTGAACAATGTAGAGAAATAGTTAGAAAATTCAACAGCATATATGGAGAAGTTTTAACAGAACCAGAAGCTGTACTTTCAAGTGCAAAAAGAATTAAAGGACTAGATGGAAATGACAAAATGGGTAAGTCTTTAGGAAATGCTATTTATTTATCAGATACTGAAGAAGAAATAAATAAAAAAGTAATGAGTGCAGTAACAGACCCAGCTAGAATCAAGAAAGACGATAAAGGACATCCAGATGTATGTATGGTTGCATATTATCACAAACTATTTAGTACTGAAGAAGAAGTTAAAACCGTTTGTGAAGAATGTAAAGCGGGTGCAAGAGGATGTGTAGCTTGTAAAAAACAATTAGCTAAAAATATAAATGAGTTTTTAACACCAATTAGAGAAAAAAGAAAATATTATGAAGAAAGACCAGAATTAGTTGAAAAAATACTAAAAGATGGAACAGAAAAAACAAGGCAAACAGCAAGAGAAACAATGAGAAAAGTTAAAAAGGCAATGAGACTAGATTATTTTGAAGGAGAATAAAATGTTTACAGACTATGTAAAAATAATTGCAAAAGCAGGAAATGGCGGTGACGGAGCTGTTTCTTTTCGTAGAGAAAAATATGTCGCAGCAGGTGGACCAGATGGAGGAGATGGAGGAAGAGGCGGAAACGTATACTTTGAAGTTGATCCAGATACAAACACCTTAATAGACTTTAGATATCAAAAAAAGTTTAAAGCTGAAAACGGAAAAAATGGTGAAGGAGCTAATAGATATGGAAGAAGTGGTGAAGATTTAACAATAAAAGTTCCCCTAGGAACTATTGTTAAAGATGCACAAACTGGAAAAGTTTTAGCCGACTTATCTGAAAAAGGACAAAAAGAACTTATACTACAAGGTGGCAGAGGTGGAAAAGGAAATTCACACTTTGCAACATCTACTAGACAAGCACCTAGATTTTCACAAGAAGGTGAAAAATGCGAAGAAAAAGAACTAATATTAGAATTAAAGCTTTTAGCTGATGTTGGACTAATAGGATTTCCAAACGTAGGAAAATCAACACTATTGTCAGTTGTAACTGATGCAACACCTAAAATTGCGGATTATCACTTTACTACACTTGAACCAAACCTAGGAGTAGTAAAAGGAGAATATGGAGACAGCTTTGTCATTGCAGATATCCCAGGAATAATTGAAGGAGCAAGCCAAGGAGTTGGACTCGGAATTCAATTTTTACGTCATATTGAAAGAACAAGATTACTTCTTCATGTAATAGATGTTTCAGGTACAGAAGGAAGAAATCCTGTAAAAGACTTTGAAATAATAAATGAAGAGTTAAAAAAATATAGTGAAAAATTAAGTAAAAGAAAACAAATAATAGTAGCAAACAAAGTAGACAGTATGCAAGAAGAAAACCTATATCTAGAACTAGAAAAAATGGCAAAAGAAAAAGGTTTAGAAATATATAAAATATCAGCTGCTACTAAACAAGGAGTAAAGGAACTGCTTGTAAGAGTAAGTGAAGTATTAAAAACATTACCAAAAGAGGATTTGATAGAAATAGAAGAAATAAAGAAGGTATATACATTAGAAGATAAAGAAGATATTACAGTAAAAAAAGAAGGCGGAGTGTATATAGTATCTGGTGATGTAATAACTAAGCTTATGAGAACTGTAAACTTAGAAGACAACGAATCGTTACATTATTTCCATAGAAGATTAAATGAATTAGGCATAAATGATAGACTAAAAGCACTAGGAATAAAAGATGGAGATTTTGTACAAATATCAGACTGGGAACTTGAATGGGAAGAATAAAATCTAATATTTTTTAATTAATCTCTTGTCAAATATAAATAAAAGTGGTAAACTATATAACATATTAAATAAAAGCAATCATAAAGGACAACACAATTTTTGCAAAAACTTAACAGAGAATCAAACATAATGGTGAGAGTTTGAAAGCACTTGGTAATTATTGTTATCACCTTTTAGCTATTTCTTTGAAAAGATAGTAAAAGAAATCGTATTCCTGCGTTAAAGGTTAATAAGAGAAAAGAAAATAATTCTTTTAAATTAGGTGGTACCGCGGAAATTTTAAGCCATTTCGTCCTATAATATTGTGACGAAATGGCTTTTTTGTATTCTAGGAATATACTCCTAGTAGAAGACAAATATGCGAATTAAAAGGAGGAAAATAAAATGGCAGATGAAAAACAAGATTATGGCAAAACTTTGAATTTGCCAAGTACAGAATTTCCTATGAGAGGAAATTTACCAGAAAATGAACCTAAAACAGAGCAAGAGGTTTTTGAAAATGATTTGTATGAAAAAATGTTAAAAAAGAATGAAGGACATAAAACATACATATTACATGATGGACCTCCATATGCAAATGGAGAAATTCATATGGGTCATGCTTTAAATAAAGTATTGAAAGATACTGTAAATCGTTTTAAAAGCTTACAAGGATATCAAACAATATATATCCCTGGTTATGACACACACGGACTTCCAACAGAGAAAAAAGCAATTCAAGCATTAGGAATAAACAGAGACGAAATTAGCGTTTCTAAATTTAGAGATACTTGTAAAGAATTTGCTTTAAAATATGTTGATAAACAAACAGAAGGATTCAAAAGACTAGGTGTATTAGGTGATTGGAAGAACCCATACATTACCTTACAACCAGAGCTAGAAGCTAGACAAATTGAAATATTTGCAGAAATGTATAAAAAAGGTTATATCTATAAAGGATTAAAACCAGTATATTGGTGTACAGACTGTGAGACAGCTTTAGCAGAAGCAGAAATTGAATATAAAGATTGTGACACAATGTCAATTTATGTTAAATTCCCAGTACAAGATGGAAAAGGAGTTTTAGATAATGATACATTTATAGTTATTTGGACTACAACTCCATGGACATTACCAGGTAACACAGGTATTACAGTTGGTGGAGAATATGAATATAGTGTTGTTGATACTGGAAAAGACAAATTATTAATGGCTACAAGTTTAGTTGATGAGGTTATGAATTTAGTAGGCATTACAGATTACAAAACTGTAAAAACTGTAAATGGAACAGAACTAGAAGGAATTTTATGTAAGCATCCATTCTTAGATAGAACTTCAAAAGTAGTATTAGGAAGTGATGATACAGTTGCAGTTGAATTAGATACTGGTACAGGTGCAGTTCATACAGCACCAAGCTATGGTAAAGAAGACTATTTATGTGGAATTAAAAATGGCTTAGATATTATAGTTACAGTTGATGGAAAGGGATATCAAACAGAAGGAGCAGGTCCTTTTGCAGGTATGTACTACGAAAAATCAAATGATGCTATTATAAACTGGCTAGATGAAAACGGATATCTATTAAGAAAAGAAAAAATAAACCACTCATATCCACATTGCTGGAGATGTAAAAATCCAATTATATTTAGAGCAACAGATCAATGGTTTGCATCTGTAAATGACTTTAAAGAAGAAACTTTAAAAGCTATAAAAGATGTTAAATGGACACCAACATGGGGAGAAGAAAGAATTTCTAGCATGGTAAAAGATAGAAATGACTGGTGTATTTCAAGACAACGTACTTGGGGTGTACCAATTCCAATTTTCTATTGTAAAGAATGTGGTAAAGAATATGCTACAAACGAAAGCTTTGAAAAGGTATCAAAAATATTTAGAGAAAAAGGTTCAAATGCTTGGTTTGACCTAGATGAAAAAGAATTAATGCCGGAAGGCGCAGTTTGCGAACATTGTGGATGCCATGAGTTCAAAAAAGAAACAGATATTATGGATGTTTGGTTTGATTCAGGTTCTACATATGAAGGAGTGCTAGTTGAAAGAGGCTTACCATTCCCAGCAGATTTATACCTAGAAGGACATGACCAATATAGAGGATGGTTCCAATCTTCAATTTTAACATCTGTTGCAACTAAAGGTGTTGCACCATATAAAGCAATACTAACACATGGTTGGGTAGTTGATGCACAAGGAATGAAAATGTCTAAATCTTTAGGAAATGGAATTAGCCCACAAGAAATTATAGACGAGTATGGAGCAGATATCTTAAGATTATGGGTATTATCTTCAGACTTTAAATCAGATGTAAGTATATCAAGAGATATATTAAAACAAATTAGTGAAGCATACAGAAAAATAAGAAATACAGCAAGATATATTTTAGGAAATACTTCAGACTTTGATCCTGATAATAAAGTAGAATACAAAGATATGGAAGAAATAGACAAATGGGCATTATTAAGATTAAATAAACTAGTAAAAGACTGCACAGAGAATTACGAAAACTTTAATTTCCACTTAGTATATCATGATGTAAACCAATTCTGTGTAACAGATATGAGTAACTTCTATCTAGACATTATAAAAGATAGATTATATACATCAAAGAAAGATTCTACTGAAAGACGTTCAACACAAACAGCAATGTATATAATTTTAAATGCTCTAGTAAAAATAGTTGCACCAATGATTTGCTTTACAGCAGAAGAAATTTGGAAATATATGCCACATACTAAAAATGAGCAAGTTGAAAGCGTTATGCTAAGTGACTGGCCAGAAGTAGTAGCAGAATATGACAATGAAGAATTAGAGCAAAAATGGAATCATATTTTAGAATTAAAAGAATTAGTAGCTAAAGAACTAGAAGTTGCAAGAGCAGAAAAAGTAATAGGACATTCATTAAATGCAAAAGTTACTTTATTTGCTAATAAAAAAGAATATGAATTCTTAAAAGAAAACAAAGAACTTTTAACTACGGTATTCATAGTTTCTGCATTAGACATTAAGGAAAATGAAAGAAAAGATGATGTGAAGATTGGAGTAAAAGTAGAAGTAGCAGAAGGACAAAAATGTGAAAGATGTTGGAAATACTCAACAGAAGTAGGAGAAAATAAAGAACATCCTACATTATGCCATAGATGTGCAGAAGCTATAAAATAAGGTTATATTGAGACTGTAACAGGATTAAATCCTAACAGTCTCAAAGTTATGTTTAAATTAATAATTCATAAAAAGGGGAATACTTATGAAAAAAGCAAGAAAAATAATTAGTTATATAATAATGATTATAGCAATTATTGTATGCGTAATTATATATAAAAAATATAATTTTAATGACTTTGAAAAAAGTATAAGATTAAGTAATATAACGGAATTTACTAGAGACAGTGAAGTTAAGTATGCAAAATATGATAGTTATAAAATAGAAAATAAAGATTACAATGATGCAATGTTTTCTCAAACGATATCTGTAATACCAAATACACCATATAAAGTAACATGTATGGTAAGGACAGAGAACGTAGAAAACCAGAACAACTTAAATTCAGGAGGAGCTCATATTTGTTTAAACAATACGCAAGAAAGATCAAACCTAATAACAGGTACAAATGATTGGCAAGAATTAAGTTTTATGTTTAATTCAAAAAACGAAACAGAAGTTGAAGTGGGATTTAGATTAGGAGGATATTCAACATTATCAAAAGGTACAGTATGGTTTTCAGATTTTAAAGTTGAGGCAGGAGTTGCATCTACATCTAATAAATGGAAGATGGCATGCTTTATATTTCCAAATATAGATGTAACTGTAAATGTAGATGGAAAGACAGAAAACGTAAAATTACAAATGACCAGTGATGACATTAGAACTGTAGAAAATAACTTAGCGAGATTTAAGAATTCAATGAGAGAAGTTAGCAAAGACAAGATAAATATAGAATATGAAACATACGTAATTAAGAAACCAATCAAAACTCTTTCTTATGATGAAGAAAATGGTTATTATGTTTCAGCAGAAGATGTATACGAATATATAGATTCATATGTTAAGAAAAATATGTATGATCACATCTATGTGGCATTTAGAATGGCAGATAAACAAAAAGGAAATGATACTTTGGTAAATGATTGGATAGGTCTAGGCGGAATGGATTATTATAGTATAGGATTTTCAAATATTCGTATGCCAGATGATAGGAACAATTTAGCTTATGAATTTAATTATAGAGTGAATACATTCCCGGAAGAGGTATTTATTCATGAGTTTTTGCATACTTTAGAGCGTAATGCAAAAGAATATGGATATGAAAGACCAGAACTACATGACTATGCAAAATATGGATATACGGAAGATAAAAAGCAAGGATTAAGAAAATGGTATACAGATTATATAAACAAAGAAATTAGTTACAATGGAACTAAAATAGGATTACCAGAAGAAGTCCTTAGATGTAAACCTTGCCATGAAAGTAATTTTAAGTATGCTACACAAGTTGCAGCATTTAAAGAGCCTAGCAATATTATAGAAATAATTCAAAGTATATTTTCAAAAATAACTAGATTATTTGAATATAGAAGTAACAAAATAGAAACAGAATAGTATGAGGAGATAGACAAAATGAAAGTTTCAGACTTTAATTATAATTTACCAAAAGAACTAATAGCTCAAGTACCAATAAAAGATAGAGACCAATCTAGACTAATGGTATTAGACAGAAAAAATAAAACAATTGAACACAAAATATTTAAAGATATTATAGATTATTTAGAACCAGGTGATTGTTTAGTAAGAAATAACACGAAAGTTATTCCTGCTCGTTTATATGGAGTAAAAGAAGAAACTGGTGCAAATGTTGAATTTCTACTATTAAAAAGAGTAGACGGAGACATTTGGGAGGTTATGGTAAAACCAGGCAGAAAGCTAATGCCAGGAGTAAGAGTGGAATTTGGAAATGGATTACTAAAAGCAGAAATTTTAGAGAAGTTTGAAGATGGAAATAGAAAAGTAAAATTTGAATATAACGGAATATTCAATGAAATTTTAAATGAAATAGGCTTAATGCCACTACCTCCATATATACATGAAAAATTAAAAGAAAAAGATAGATACCAAACTGTATATGCTAAATATGAAGGCTCTGCAGCCGCACCAACAGCAGGCTTACATTTTACAGATGAACTATTTAAAAAGCTGAAAGAAAAAGGAGTAGAGGTCGCAAATGTTACACTTCATGTGGGAATTGGAACTTTTAGACCTGTAAAAGTTGAAAACATTGAAGAACATGATATGCATTCAGAGCATTTTTATATAAAAGCAGAAGATGCAGAGAAAATAAACAAAGCTAAAAGAGAAGGACATAGGGTAATTGCAGTAGGAACAACTTCTTGTAGAGTATTAGAAAGTGTAGCTGACGATAACGGATATGTTAAGGAAGTAGAAGGAGATACTAATATATTTATTTATCCAGGTTATAAGTTTAAATGTTTAGATGCTTTAATTACTAATTTCCATTTGCCAGAGTCAACATTAATAATGTTAGTTTCAGCATTAGCAGGAAAAGATTTTATAATGCAGGCTTATGAGGAGGCCGTGAAAGAGCAGTATAAATTTTTCTCATTTGGAGATGCAATGTTTATTTATTAAATTGCTATACAAAATATATAATATTAAAATCGCTTGTCCTTGGTGTCGAGCTTCCTTCCCTTGGATGTCACAAA
>ENA-UOJE01003047-UOJE01003047.1-human-gut-metagenome-genome-assembly--contig:-C23-NODE-3047-length-11888-cov-9.180850_pt1 | contig 11888 bp, 8 predicted proteins | sample MGYA00242341_ERZ723888 | MGnify/ENA metagenome assembly ERZ723888 | reverse complement strand
GTTTGTTTATGTTTCCGGCAGTCGGGTCACCAAAACCCGTTGGGCCCTGCGGTTTTCCACGCTGATAATCGTCGCCCGCAGCAGCCCTTCGTATTCAAAGGCATCCCCTTCCTGCGGCACCGCTCCTAGTTCCTGCATGGCCCAGCCGCTGACTGTCAGGGCTTCACATTCCTCTTTGAGGCCCAGCAAATCGAAAAGATCCTCCATCCGTGCACCGCCGTCCGCTTCCACGGAGGTGTCATCAATACGGCGGAAGTCCTCCTCCACCTCATCGTGCTCGTCCCAGATTTCGCCCACCAGTTCTTCCAGGATATCCTCCATGGTTACCAGACCGCAGGTGCCGCCAAACTCATCCACCACAATGGCTAAATGGGATTTGGCCTGTTGCAGCTGCCGCAGAAGATCGGAGATTTTCATCCCCGTCGGTACGCACAGCGGTTCCTGCATCTTGCTTTGCCAAGGGACGGATTCATGAACCGCGGCGTAAAGCTCCTTTTCATGGATCACCCCCACAATGGTATCCACCGTATCCCGGTACACCGGCAGCCGAGAATATCCCTCGCTGAGAAACAGCTCTTTTACCTCATCGGCGGGACTCGCTTCATCCACCGCCGCCATCTCTACCCGGGGAGTGAGGATATCCTCCACGCTGCGGTCATCAAACTCAATGGCCGCCCGGATCAGCTCGCCCTCATGGGCGTCGATATTGCCCTCGTTTTCCACCTCATCCACAATGGTGAGCAGTTCTTCGCCGGTAATGCCGCTGTCTTCCTTGGGACGGAACAGCCGGTTCAGTAGTTTTTTCCATTGCATGAACAAGAAATTCAGCGGAGTGAACAGCACCATAATCATCCGCAGAACCGGCGCTGAAGCCATGGCGAAGGATTCTGCGTTCTGCTTCGCCAAACTTTTGGGGGAGATTTCCCCAAAAATCAGTACCACCACCGTCATCACCACGGTGGATACCGGGACGCCCATGTCACCCAAAAAGCCCACAAACACCACCGTGGAAATGGAGGCGGAGGCGATATTGACGATGTTGTTGCCAATGAGGATGGTGGACAGCAGCTTATCGTAATTCGCCTCCAGTTTTAAAGCCAGAGCGGCTTTTTTATTGCCGTTGTCCGCCAGGTTTTTCACCCGGATGCGGTTAAGGCTGGAAAAGGCGGTTTCAGTGGCGGAGAAGTAGGCGGAGAGCGCCACAAGAACCACCAGCACGCCGACGAGTATCCATGAGCCGTCTTCCATTTACCAAAAACTCTCCTTCCAAATCAAGCCAATATTTGCGCCAGCCCCACGATCAGCGGCATGGTTACGGCTGAAAGCAGGGTGGTGAGGGATACGAGGTTTACCGACAGGGCGGTATCCTGGCTATAACGGGTGGCGAACATGGTGGTGGCCGCGGCAGCGGGGGCACAGACTGCAATCATACAGGAAATCAGCACCGTACCCCGGATGCCGCACAGCCACATGCCGCCCAGCGACAGCAGGGGCAGTACCGCCAGCCGCAATCCGGCAGCCACATAAGCGCCGCGGTCCCGCAGCGCCTGTTTCAAATCTGTTTTTCCCAGATAGTAGCCGATCACCAGCATGGGCAGCGGCGTGTTCAGTGCCGACAGACTGCGGATGGGAACCGCCAGCGTCTCCGGCAGGGAAAAAGGAAGAAGAAACACCAGCATCCCGGCGGCCAGCCCGATCATACCCGGATTGAATACCAATTTTTTTACCGAAAGGCTGCGGCGATCACCGCTCATTTCCAGCAGCCCGTAGCTCCACAGCACCAGGTTGAAAACCACCAGATAAGCAGCGCCCACCAGTACGCCGTCCTCCCCCAACAGCGCTTTCTGCAGGGGGATAGACATGTATCCGGCATTGGAGAAAACTACACCGAAGCGTAGCACCCTCCGGCGAGACTCATCTTTGTCCCGCACCGCCAGCCGAGCCAGCAGAATGGACAAGCCGTGCACTGCCAGGGCCGCCAGAGCGGCCACACCCAGCCAAACGAATTTTTCCGGCGCTACCTCCCGCATGAAAGATTCCACAATTACACAGGGGGTGGCGATCAGCAGAGTAAGGTCCGCCAGCGCACGGGCTACCGTTTCGCTGAGAATGCCCTTTTTACCGCAGACCAGGCCGATGAATATCAGGATAAACAGGGCCAGCACCTGCTGCCCTACCGTCAAAAACCGCTCCAACTTTATACGCCTCCCTGGGCTACCGACAACGTTTTTCCATCGGTCACCGCCGTCACCCTGCCTGCGGAGGTCAGCAGAATCTCCGTATCCATAGCACGCAGCAGAGCCAGCAGCTCTTCCTCCGGCGGCTCCTTTTCCGAGCAGGTGATCACCGCCCAGCGGGGCCGTACGGCGTCCAAAAAAGCCGCGCTGAGTCCGTTGTACCGGCCGTGATGAGGAACTTTGAGGAAATCTGCCGGAGCGCCTCCTGCGGAAAGAAATTCTGACAGCCGCTCCTTTTCCGCGTCTCCGGCAAAGAGAAAGCTCACTTCGCCGTAGGTCATGGCGGTGATGATGGAATAATCGTTGTCCTGATCATAGGGAGGATGAGCGCCGGGAGTCAAAGTTAGGGAGGCGCCGCCCAAGGTAAGAGCCATTTCTTCCCTCAGCCGTAGCGGCGTCAGCCCCAGTTGGGAACAAGCCTCCCGGTATTTTTCATATTGTCCGCTGTCCTCATCATAATCCGCCTGAATCAGCTGTTTCACCGGAATGCTTTCCAGAATGCGGGCCGCGCCGCCGATGTGGTCTTTATCCAGATGGGTCAGCAGCAAGAATTCCAGCTGTCGGATGTTCCGCTTCTCCAGTTCCTCCACCAGATCCTTGCCGTCGCCCTTGTCTGCCGTATCGATCAGAGCGGCCCCTGCTTCTGTTTCGATGAGAATACAATCTGATTTGCCCGTCTGGAAAACGGTGACGGTAAGTTCCCCCAGAGCCACCGACGGATGGGTGGGAACGGAGGAACTATTTCCGTTGGGCGAGGTAGAGGAAGAGGATGTATCGTCGGAGGAGCTGTTGTTCTGACCGGTGCAGCCGGAGATTAGCAGCAGAACTGCCGACAGAAGCAGCAGACGGGTCAACCGTCGTTTCATAAGCGGCGATTCTCCTTCTTAGATTTTTAAAAGTGGGAGGATTCTCCCCGTCAAGCATGGCGTGGAGTTATTATATCATCAAATTCCGCCAAATGCATCCCTTTTTTATCGAAAAGGAGAACCGCTGTACAGGACAGCGGTTCTCCTTTATTTGGTGTTTTCCTGAAGCTGTTAATGCACATCCAAGCCATACCCTTGAAGCAGAAAACGGGCTTCCTCCACCTGCTCAGGTTCCGGCGGCTGGGTAGCCCCCAGGGTATAGGGCTGCCCCAAGGCTTCCCACTTGTATTCCCCCATTTTATGAAAGGGCAGCAGCTCCACCCGCTGAATGCAACGGTAAGGCTTCAGCAGCCGGCCCAACTGATGCAGCCGTTCCCGGTCCAGGGTCAGGCCGGGAACCAGCACATGGCGGATCCACACCGGTTTCCCAATATTTTCACAGCGGTTGAGAATCTCCAGAGTATTGTCCATTCCCCTACCGGTGATCCTGCGGAACAGCTCGTCCTCCGCAGCCTTGATATCCAGCAGCAGCAGATCCGCGGCGTCCACCGCTTGGCGGCAGTGAAGCAGGGAAACCGCGCCGGAAGTATCCAGGGCGGTGTGCAGGCCGTTTTCCCGACAGCCCTCCAGGATAGAGGCACAGAAAGCCGGCTGCATCAGCGGTTCCCCGCCGGATAAAGTGACCCCGCCGTGATGGATAAAATTGCGGTAGCGGAGAATATCCTGCACCACATCCACCGAGCCGATCTCCTGGCCGCCGTCCGGCCGCCAGGAGTCTGGGTTATGGCAGAAAAGGCAACGCAGGGGACAGCCTTGCAGAAAAAGGACGTAGCGGATTCCCGGTCCGTCCAGCGCGCCGAAGCTTTCCACCGAATGGATACGGCCGGTGACGTTTGTCATGATGACTTCCTTTCTGCCGGTTTACCGGTTAGAACCGGGTGTGGAAGGTGCGATTGATCACATCCATCTGCTGTTCCCGGCTGAGTTTGATGAAGTTGACCGCATAGCCGGAGACCCGGATGGTGAGCTGGGGATAGAGTTCCGGATGATCCATGGCATCCAGTAGTACCTCACGGTTGAGGACGTTGACGTTGATGTGATGGCCGCCTTCATTGAAGTAGCCGTCCATCAACCCCACCAGATTCTCCGCCCGCTCCGCTTCCTCCCGGCCCAATGCCGAGGGAACGATGGAGAAGGTATAGCTGATGCCGTCCTCGCTGTAATCGTAGGGCAGCTTGGCCACCGACATCATGGAAGCTACGCAGCCGTGGCTGTCCCGGCCGTGCATGGGATTTGCGCCGGGAGCGAAGGGTTCGCCCGCCTTGCGGCCGTCGGGAGTGCTGCCGGTTTTTTTGCCATAAACCACATTGGAGGTGATGGTGAGAATGGACATGGTGGGCTTGGATTCCCGATAGGTGGGACACTTCTGCAGCTTGCTCATGAACATCTTCACCACGCTCACCGCGATGTCGTCCACCCGGGGATCATTGTTGCCGAATTTGGGGAAGTCGCCTTCCACCTCAAAATCCACCGCCAGGCCGCTTTCATCCCGGATGGGACGGACCCGGGCATATTTGATAGCGGAGAGGGAATCGCATACCACCGACAGACCCGCCACGCCGCAGGCCATGGTGCGGAACACCTCGTTATCGTGCAGCGCCATCTGCAGCTTTTCATAACAGTATTTGTCGTGCATATAATGGATGACGTTGAGGGTGTTGACGTACAGCCCGGAAAGCCAGTCGCAGATGGCGTCGAACTTGCGCATCACATCGTCGTATTCCAGGTATTTGCCCCGGCAGGCCAGCAGCTCCGGCCCCACCTGGAGGCCGCTTTTCTCGTCCCGGCCCCCGTTGATGGCGTAGAGCAGGGCTTTGGCAAGGTTGGCTCGAGCGCCGAAAAACTGCATCTGCTTACCAATGCGCATGGCGGACACACAGCAGGCGATGCCGTAATCGTCTCCAAATTTCTTGCGCATCAGCTCGTCGCTTTCATATTGAATGGAGCAGGTCTCCATGGACATCTTGGCGCAGTACCGCTTGAAGGCGGCGGGAAGCCGGGTGCTCCACAGCACGGTCATGTTGGGCTCCGGCGCCGGTCCCAGATTGGTCAGGGTGTGGAGGAAGCGGAAAGACATTTTGGTGACCATGTGCCGTCCGTCAGTGCACAGCCCGGCGATGGCCTCGGTCACCCAGGTGGGGTCACCGCTGAACAGCTCATCATAGGAAGGGGTGCGCAGGAAACGGACCATCCGCAGCTTCATCACGAAGTGATCCACAATTTCCTGAATGTCGCTTTCGGTGTAGCGGCCTTCTTCCAAATCCCGCTGGGCGTAAATATCCAGGAAGGTGGATACCCGGCCGATGGACATGGCGGCGCCGTTTTGCTCCTTTACTGCCGCCAGATAGCCGAAATACACCCACTGGACGGCCTCTTTGGTATCCTGGGCGGGCTGAGAAATATCATAGCCATAGGAGGCGGCCATCCGTTTCATGGCTTCCAGCGCCCGGATCTGTTCCGCCAGCTCCTCCCGCAGTCGGATGGCACGGGAGTCCATCACGCTGAAATCCGCTTCGTCCCGGGATTTCTGCTTTTCACCGATGAGAAAATCCACCCCATACAGCGCCACCCGGCGATAGTCGCCGATGATCCTTCCTCGGCCGTAAGCGTCGGGCAGGCCGGTGATGATGCCGGTGCGGCGGGCGGCTCGCATCTCAGGGGTATAGACGTCGAAGACGCCGTCGTTGTGGGTCTTGCGATACCGGAAGACATTTTCAATCTCCGGATCCATCTCCCGGCCGTAGGCCTCCAGGGAATTCCGCACCATACGGATGCCGCCGAAGGGCATAATGGCCCGGGTGAGAGGGGCCGCGGTCTGCAGGCCGACAATCTGCTCGCTGTCCCGGTCAATGTATCCCGGTTCATAGGCGTCGATGCCCGAAATGGTGTGGGTGTCAATATCATACACCCCGCCCCGGGCGTGCTCCTCCTTCATCAGAGCGGATACCTTGTCCCACAGGGCCAGGGTCCGCTGGGTGGGAGGGGCCAGAAAGGATTCGTCTCCGTCGTAGGGGGTGTAATTGCGGACAATAAAATCCCGTACGTCTACAAAATTCTGCCAGCTGCCTTTTTTGAATTCGCGCATGTTCCACTCCAGTCTTAAGGGAAGTCAGGTACGGCAGGAGCGCCGCCCTTATCGGCGGTCCTGCCGCGTTTCTTTATGGATTCAGTATACCAAATTCGACAAAGGGTTACAAGGGACGCGGCTATAGAAAGCCAACCGGGCCTGTGCGCCGATTTTGTACGGGTTGCCGCTTCCACTGGAATATTCTGCGGCGTTCATCTTTGAATATACGGATGATAAGGCGGATTGCCGGCAGAAGAGCGCTCAAACAAAAACGATGCTGCAGAATGCATGGCCATACATTCTGCAGCACTTTATTTGGGAGGAACCGCTGTGGAAGATTTCGGCATGAAAAGAATACTGTTTGTATATATAGTGTCGAATTATACCGATTACGTTTAGATTGTATCGAATATCGCCGTTATCCGATGCCCGCCGCTTGAAGGGCTGCCTTATCGCCGATGAAGAAATATTCGGTTTGAGCTTCCTTCATGGAAAGAGAAACCTCGGTGACGTTTTCCTGCCAGAGGTCGGTGAAATAGCAATATACATCCGCCTCCTCCGGCAGACGCAGAGCCTTGACGCCGGCGGTCTTGGTGTGAATCACGCTGAGACTGCCGTTGCCGTGATAGGTATCACCGCCGGCGGAATAGCGATGGATACCGGCTACCTTGGCCACACCGTTGAGCAGTTCGGGAAAAAGCTGAAAATCAGCATAGAATAGTTGACGGGATTTTCCCACTGTTTGCAGAGAGAGGGCGGGGGTGCCGTCTTCGAAAACGGCGAGCTTTTCCACATTCTCGGATACAACTTTGTAGAGTGGTTCCAAATAGTTTGTCTCCAGATCGCCGCTATAGTCGAAACCTGATTCCGCATGGGGGCGGAAGGTAATGAGGCCCAAATCGTTGCCAATCTGCGGCTGAATGTCCATGCCGGTGAGAACCTGAATCTGGGAGCGGGTCAGCTCGCCGAAACCGCCCATCCAAAGCACGGTGCGGCCCTCACGTTGGGCCTGAACCGCCAGCTTTTCGGTCTGTAAATTGGTGAGAGACCAACAGCTGAGCACAACCACCAGATCTGCGTCGATACGCCCTTCTATAAAATCATCCAGGAGATAATACCCGAAATTATAGCCGGAGGTGTAGACCATCTCCCGGGTATTGGCAAGTAGAACAGGGTTGTTCTGCCAGGGCTGACCGCTGAGGGACATCCCCTTTTCGTCGATGACAAAAGCCACATCATACCGCATTTTATCGGCTATGGCGCTGTACTGCATATAAAGCTGTCCCAGAGCGCTGGCCTCGTCCCAAAAATCCTGAGAATCGAACCAGACCATCCACCAGGTCCCGGCGCCGTCCACCATCAGCTTGCCCATCTCCCGGCGGGTGACCTCCATCCAGCCCTCCATACTCTGAATCTTCGTGAAACCTCCGGGATCGGTCTGCATCACCGGTGTACGGTAGTCGCTTTCGTCAAACCATAGCTTTCCGGCAGCCAAGATGGATTGCGCAGCGCTCATATACGCGCCGATGCCGCCTTCGTTGCGGTCGCTATAGGAAACCGGGCCGGCAATACAGTCCACATCCGCGCAGTTCAGCAGCGCCTGCATATTGAAATGGCCGCTGGCAGCGTTGAAGAGTTCGGTGTAGTAACCATAGAACACAAAAAACAGACTTTTGCCGCCGCTTTCCAGCTTAACCGCCCGTGCCAGCTGTCGGATGCGGTTGGTGATCATATCGCTGTAGTAGAGGATATAATCCAGATAAGGGCGCTGCTCCGAGCCGGTGAGGAACATGAAGGCGGTGTCGTCCTGCCTTCCAAGTCCCGGCACTTTATCTTTGATTGTGACATTATCAAAGGTGATGCTGGGATCTCCCCAGGCCGTTTGCAGTTTGGCGTTGTCCCCTTCATAGCGGTATTCCAGCCACTGCCGGAACTTTCGCAGATTTGCCATAGACACATCCAACTTGCCGTCCCAATAATCCGGAGCGAACCATTCGCCGCTGGTACCCGCCAGAGGGTGATAGCCAATGACCCGGGAGGCGAATCGTTCATCCCTAGAGATAAAATCGACCAGTCCGCGAGTGATGGCTATCGCATCCTCAATCCAGGTGTCGGATGCCAGAGAGCAGCCGTAAGCACTGCTCCCATCGGCATATGTCACCCGGTCGCTTTCCGGCGCGCCGTGGAATCCGGGGCTGCCGATAGGTGTGTATCGGATGACGATATAGGCATCGGGATTTTTTTCGAGAATGTCCTCTAGTTCCCCCTGGAGGCGCGCATAGCGAACGCCTTCATTCATCGTCACTACCGTGTCGGTGAAAATGATTTTAACGCCGGACTGATACATCTGCGTCCAGGCATTGTTGGCGGCCTCCTCCATGACGCCGCCCTGCACTGTCACGCCGAAAAAGCCCATGGGCAGCTCTTCTTTCCCCTCGACATACAGCCGGCTGCGGCCGTTTTCCCGGCGTACCTCGGCGTTCACCAACGCCTCCGCATGAGCGGTGGCGTCGGCGGCGTTGAAGATCGGCACATCGTCAAAGGGCTTCCAATCGGGGGTGCCGTAGGCGGTGGGAACCGCCAGCGCGGATTCTGCTCCCAGCTCCCTATCGGAGCCGGAGGAGGAAGGCGGAGATGAGAGGGAATCCTTATTGTTGCAGGATGCGAAAAACATCAACAGACAAACCAATGCCGCCGTGAGAGCGGTCAACCTTTTCCGTGACACAGAGATATTCCTCCTATTCCTATGTGGCAGTTGATTCATTCCACATTGCGGCCAGGAGACGACAGGGCGATGCCGGAGTGATCGAATATCCATGTGCCGGATAGAGGCAGCCTGCTCTCCTACCCCTCCAGGAGCTCCGCTGCATAGGGCAGCAGATAGGCGGCGGTTTTCATGTGCGTTTCCTGATTGGGATGTCCCGCCGCGCCGGTGGAGGAGGAAAGGGAGGACTGATTGGGCAATTTTAAGAAGCGCGCCTTGTGCCCGGCTGCTGCCATATCCTCCACCGCTTGGCGGAGGGTATCCGTATAGTCGGTATTCATCAATCCATAAACCCAAAGAATTTCCGCATGTGGATGAAGGGCGGATAACCGGCCGATAAAGGCTTTTACCTTTTCGAATACCTTGTCCTTCGACGCGCCGGCCGCGTTGTCGTTGGTGCCCAGATTGACGATGATTAATTCCGGATGGACGGCCTGTTGATTCCAGCGCATGGTTTTACTTCGGGAGGGCTGTGCCAGTTCATACAGATCGGCCATGTTTTCCTTCGTGCTGCCATCGTTGTTCATGTAGATTCCGTAGCCGCTGGCGGCGACGAGAAAAAGCTCCGCTTCCAGTTTTTCAGCCAGGAGAGCGCCGTATGTATAAGCGCCGTCTTCCGTCATGGCGGTAAAATCTTCGCTGGGACCGGCAAGAACGCCGAATCCGGCGGAGATAGAATCCCCAACCACTTCAATGGTTTTGGCCCTCCTTTGGGGCGCAGTCCTCAACTCACCCGCGATTTCCAGGGCGGTGACATCAGCATAAGCAAAGACAGCTTCGTTCAGCTTTTCCAGCCGGATGTGCGCAACGCAGCACGGATCCAGATTCTCTGCGAGAATATACCAATTGCGCCCGGCGCGGAGACGGAATTTTGCCGTCCTCCTGCCGTTGACGGCGACGGCGACATAGGTGCAGTTGATGTCGCTGGTATCCCCGGCGGATAGCTCAATGCGGGCGGCAGCGCCTTCCAGGTTGAATTCCAGGCCGGACAGGCTCCAATCGATGCTCACCACGCCGTCGGTCTTTACGGCTCGGCCGTTCCATTTCAGTTCCGGATGATCCAGAGGAACCGGCAGCCAATTCAAGTCTGCTTTCCTGACATTATCATGCGGACAGGCGCTTTCCTCTTTCAATTGGAGGGTATTAGACGAATATTCGATAGGATTTGTGCTCAAAGACAGATACCCGCTTTCCTGAAAACTCTGTGCCGGCGGCAGGCCAAGATGATACACAAATGGTCTGCGGCTCACATGCCATTTCATTGTATCATTTCGTCCCATTATGTGCAAGGCGGCACGGAGCTCTTCCCATCAAGCGGAGGATACTCCCAATATCCTCTTGTCCCGTATCTGTCGGAACCAAAAAAGAATTCCCCACCCCTTTCTTTTTTTCTGTGTTTAATAATGATCACAGTCTTAGTATACAGCAAGGCAGCCGATGGTTACATAAGTAAACAGACATAATATATCACTAAAAGGACTTACTCCGTTATAATCCTTAAAATTCAAGTTTTTGCCCGCTCATATTTATGAATGTAAGCGTTAGAGTGGATCTGCAATGAATTTCCGCAAAAAGCAACACCAGTGCCCGTCCGGCGGAATAACATGGGAAAGACAATAATGATTGCAGGAGGGAAGACCATGTTTGAATATCATGCGCCGGTCCGGTTTTACCTCGGCGCCAACACGCCGGTGGGATTCGTCGGCTATCTGGATGATCTATACGATGCAGCTGAAGGATGGCAGGCTTACATCATCAAAAGCGGGCCGGGAACCGGAAAGTCCTCTTTGATGCGCACGGTGATGAACACCATGAGCGAACTGGGACAGGAGCCGGAGGCCATTTACTGCTCCTCTGATCCCCGTTCTCTGGATGGGGTGCTGTTTCCCCAGTTGAAAATCGGGATTATGGACGGCACGGCGCCTCATGTCATTGAGCCGCGATATTGGGGAGCGGTGGAGCAGATTGTCAATCTCAGCGAATGCATGGACGGGGAACAGCTCCATAAGCAGCACGCGGCGATCATCGCCGCCACCGACGCCTGTTCCGCCATGCATGTCCGCTGCCGCAAATTCATCGGAGCGGCCGCCTCCCTGCTGGGAGACAGCGCCCGCATCCTGCAGGAATTCACCGACGAAGAAAAGGTGGCGCGAACCGCCGCACGCATTGCCGCCCGTGAATTCGGATGTCATGGCGGCGGAGCCGGTAAAGAGCGGCGGCGTTTTCTCAGCGCCGTCACCCCGGAAGGGATTGTCACCTTCCATGAAACGATCCAGGCTCTCTGTCCCCGAATTTATGCCATCGAGGACGAACAGGGCGCCGCCTCCCGTCTGCTGCTGGATGATCTGCGCCGCCGCGCTCTGGACGCCGGACTGGATATCATCACCTGTGCCTGTCCGCTGGCGCCTCACGACAAGCTGGAGCATCTGCTGATCCCCGCGCTGGGGCTGGGCTTCACCACCTCCAACAGCTGGCATAAGGCGGATTTCCCGGTTTACCGGCGGATTCACGCCGCCCGCTTCACCAACGCGGAGGGGCTGCGGTCCAAGCGGCAGATTCTTTCCTTCAATCGCCGTGCCGCCCGGGAACTGCTGAACGAGGCCATTCAAATTGCCGCGGACGCCAAGGCGCTCCACGATAAAATGGAACGGTTCAATACCCGGGCCATGGACTGGGAAAAGGCCGATGAGATCACCCGCCGAGTGGTGGAAACCTTCGTGCGGCATATCCCGGAGGAAGAATAAGTGAAATAAAGGGGCCGTCCGGCGTTTTCACACCGGACGGCCCCAGCTTTTACGGCTGTCGGTCAAGCGCACCCAGGCTGGAGAGGAGCCGGACACCGTCCCGCAAACCCTGCTGATAGAGGGTCTGCTGTAAAAGGGCCTCCGCTTCCC
>ENA-UOJE01003045-UOJE01003045.1-human-gut-metagenome-genome-assembly--contig:-C23-NODE-3045-length-11902-cov-10.942517_pt1 | contig 11902 bp, 10 predicted proteins | sample MGYA00242341_ERZ723888 | MGnify/ENA metagenome assembly ERZ723888 | reverse complement strand
GGAACAAATGTTCCTGATAGCTCTATTATACACATAACTCGGAGAAAGTCAAGAGAAAAAAAGAAGGTGTGCAATCAGATATTCGCTGCATGTATCCTTCATCTGTTCGGTTTGACAATCTATTACGTTCCGAGTCTAACCACTGTGTCACATTCGGCAACCAAACGTTCGTCATGCGTTGCAAGAATTATGGCAGCGCCCCTATTTGCACAGCCTTTCAGCAACGAGACTACAAGCTGCCTGTTGGAATTGTCAAGTGAAGCGGTTGGCTCATCCGCAAAGATAACGGAAGCGTTTTTCAGAATTGCTCTTGCAATTCCCAATCGCTGCTTTTCTCCACCCGAAAGGACGAGGGCTTTATCTTTCTCCCTGCCCTGCAACCCGACAATTTCCAAAACCTCTTTTATCTGTCCCTGGTTATTTCCAAACTTTTTCAAAGAAACATTGAATGAAACTGTTTCATCATCAATAATCCCGTAATCTTGATAAATGAAAGATGCATGATCCTTCCAAAACAGCGTTCGTTGTGACTCACGCCACCCCGTTACATCGTTATTATCCACAAATATTTTTCCGCTGTCGATAGGATGTATCAATCCCAAGCAATTCAAGAGAGTTGTCTTGCCGCTTCCGGATTTCCCGGTAAGCGCAGTCATTTTTCCGCCTTCCGCAAGCAATGTCACATTGGACAGGATTCTCCGACCATTTATCGACAAGGATACATTATTGGCTCTGATATTCATTTGCTCAACCTCCACTCTGTATTTGTTCGCATTTTATCTAAGGACGGTCATTCCCGCCTAAATGACATTTGCAAAAACTCTCGCTTCGAAAAGAAAATATACCCAACAAAATTCAACAGTACATACATCAAAAACAGTACAGCCGATGATAACAGCAACAACAGCGGTTCCGGGTGACGAATGGAATAAACAACAATCCCTCCGACAAGAACCGTACAGACCGCCACTATGACTTCCTTTCGCAGTACAGGCAGGATGATTGCGCTGTATTTGATCCCTGCCGTATGCAGTGTGAAGATACGCTTCCTGTTCTCTCCGATCCAGAGCTGCGCACTCATGATCCCCGCAGCGCCCATTGAAACAAGGCAAAGCGCACACGCCGCAAAGTAATAGAAAGACTCCTGCTTAAAAAGCTGCGCATATTTCAGTGCGCCCTCTGTGAACGAATCTATGGAGGATATTTTTTCCATAAGAGGTGATTCGTTGAGAACAGACCGTAAGACAGCTTCATTTTTGAAAACAATGTTTCCACTCGAAGACATAGGGAGAAGGAAGCTGCTTACTTTCAACGTTTTCACGGGCTCCTCCACCAGAATAATCAATGGATTTTTCGCTTGTATGGTGCTGTTGCCATACGATGCGTTTGGAGGCAAAACCAAAAAGCTGTCGCCGTTAAATTCGCAGAAACCCATGCCTTCCGGTTGTATTTCTCCTGTATTCGTCCAAATAGGGAGCTGCTTAGACAAAAAGTCTTTCAATTCGGCGTGAATATCATCAAAGCCTATCGGAATCAGACTATCAGCTTTATCGGAATTGTCCCCGAATACGGTGGTTTCCACCCATGCGCGGTCTGTGACAACGATATGATCGTATTTTCCCATTTTAGCATTATCAAGCACAATGGCTCTGTCAACAGCCATTGACAGACAAAGATTGTCTCTGTCCGCCATCTCCGCGAAAAAGTTCTCGACCATAGGCATCCAATAATCGTTGTACAGTCCGTTAACATCGTTATATGAAATTCCTACGGCGTCCTTAAGGCTTTCCCATGAAGCATAGTCGTTCGAGAGAGCCCTGTATGCCGAAGCCATCGTAATGGTGGTAGGCACAACCATTAAGGCAAGAGCAATGGAGAATATCAGGGCAGCTCGTCCAAGCAGCCTGAACTGTTTCAAGGGTATCTTCCTAAAAGATAAATGCTTTGCTTTAGGCTGCACAAACAGAGATATCAGCAGTACAACAACAGCCGATATTGCGATGAAAGTAATTGCAGTATAAATAAAAGGCAGAAACATAATAGAAAGCTGATCAATTCCGGAAGCAATGCCTAAATATATGAAAAACGCTGCACACCCCACAAAAAAGCCTTGAGAGGTCAAAGATATAATTGTCAGCGTATCCTCAAAATGAATACGCTGCAACGGGACTCCGCCAAGTAATCGCAAAGCCCTTGCCTTCGCGTGTGTTACAAACCAGACAATAACTGTTGTCAGGAACAAAAAGAATGAGATTAACACAGCGTTTCCGATTCCATGTTGGATAAAGTATACAAGGAACACTGCCGGAAGTGGGTACTGTTTATAGAAGTCTATGCTCATCTCATTTTTGTTGCACCATTCTGCCAAGGCAACCTTGAACTCTGTACTTCCAAGCATCGAGTAGCTGCCGTACAGCGGTCTTACTCCCATATCGGAAGAATGGATCAGTTCACCGCCGACAGAAGGCTCCAACCACGAAATGCGGTTATCCCGGATTCTGGGACTGGTTCCGTCAGGCTGGAGAGAACCAAACCATATGATATCTTTCTGACTATCATAATTATCTTGGTTTGGAACAACCTTCACTAAGACAGCACCGTACTGATCGACAAGAGCATTTAGCTCGTTTACAAGTCGTTCTTTCGATATAGTTGTTGATAAAACAGCTATGTTAAATCTTTCGGTTGTATTCAAAGGTTTCTCTTCCTGCATCAAATGCGAATGCTTAAAAACCAATATAAGGGCGAACAATGCAATAATGCACCCCACCAGTCTAATGCTCTGTTTAATCACAAAAAAACCTCCTTGCTTCAAGGATAGCAGAGATGAGTAAAACAAGAGTCTTGCAATACTAACGCACTATATTTTGCGTGCATTTGTGAGCGAACCGATATTTTGCTCATCTCCACAAGGATGGTCTTCGGAGGTGAGTGAAACACTTCCGAAGACAACTACTGTCAGCCTAACTGCTCGAAAAGTGAACTGCTAAAGGGATACTCAGTTGCAAACACGGTAGTAATAGCGGTCATCGTGCGAAGGCCACTGAACTGCCCATTTTTCTGCGATTGACTTTTCCCCAGCGGCAGTATCTACCGAACGAACGGTATTGCCATTCAATACAACAGTACTGCCATGGCAACGATCCACGGTGTAATAGGATCGAACCTTTGCATCCCAAAAGCCGTATTCCCATGTTCCTCCCTCAGCGGGATACTGGGTGATTGGCCCATATGCAAGCCAAGTGGGTCGAACGATCTCCCCACCGGAAGCACTTATTGGTTGAACAGTAATCGGATCGATATCCGAAGACTGTTGCTCTGCAAATGCCGCAACCGGCAAAGCGCAGAGGATAAGCAAAGCGGCAAAAATGCCAGAAAGAATTCTTTTCATAAATAAACCTCCTCGTAAATCGTATTTTTTGCGTTGAAATGTTGAACTACTATTCCTCAATCATAAAGCATCGCCTCCTCCCAATCTGTTGAGCCGCTCTATTGCCGCCTTTACACATACAACGTTTTGAGGCTATGAACCGGTTACAGATTCCCGAAAGAAATTATCCCACCCTGCCTTGAACGCACGCCAAGGGAATGGTATAATTTATACAGTAGAAATCATACAGTAGAATTTGTACTGACATTGAGGAGTGAAAACATGAATGGTCGCTATGATTTCCTGATTTTGCATTTGTTGAGCAGAGAGGAGATGTACGGGTTCCAAGTCATAAAGAAAGTCAGCGATAGGTGCACCGATGCTGAGTTTGAACTGAAAACGGGAATGCTTTATCCTCTGCTGTCCGCTTTGGAGGCTAAGGGCTATTTGTCATCACGGCTTGTCCCGGTAGCCGGCAGAGAACGCAAGGTGTATAAGGCAACCGAGAGCGGTATTGATTACCTTGCGCATAAGAAGGAAAAGTGGTACCGATGGGAAGAATTTGCCAATAGCATTCTTGAGCTTTGATTGTAACCTGTTTCCCGTTACAATCGTTGTATGAATGGAGGCTCATGGGCTATAGAAAGGAAAACCAATGCTATTGATTTATATGAGCTTTATAGACGACGAATCTCATCGCCGACTATTTGAGGAAATATACCTCAGTTATCGAAAACAGATGTTTCTCGTCGCACGCACCGTGCTTAAAAACGATTCTGATGCCGAGGATATTGTACATGACGTCTTTCTGAGGATTGCAAAGAAGTATATGGCAAAAATCAGTACCATCGAAAACGAGACTGATTTAAGAAACTATTTGTTAAAAGCGACAAAAAACGCTGCCTTAGATCACCTAAGAAAGCATCGTCATGAACGTGTTCGGACGGAGGAAGAAAACGAAACAGATGTGCCTGATTCGGAAGAAATGCCGGACGATGCTCTTGTCGAAAAGATACATAATCGCATTGAGTACAAAAAGATTGTATCAGCAATAGCATCTATGGGCGACATATACAGAGATGCCCTGTATTATCACTTTGTATTGGAGCTATCGGTGCCTGAAACGGCTAAGTTGCTGAACTGCAAGGTGTCAACCGTAAAGCAAAGGCTGGTGCGTGGGAAAAAGCTTCTTCATGTGCAGCTATTCGAAAGGGGAGAACAATAATGGCTGAAAACAAACTTAAAACGGCGCTTCGGGAAGTTGTTTCTACTGAGTTCGCCGAGATTCCAAGGAATGAACGAGAGATAAACCATTCATTCTCAGATGATTTTTTGCGCAGAATGGATAAACTCACACATGCACAGCGAAGCAGGTTCTGGCGAATGACGAACACTGTGCCTAAGCGGGTTGCAGCCGTCGCAGCCGCATTTTTACTGATTGCGCTGACCGCTTGCAGCATTCCTTCGGTACGAGCTGCGGCAACTAAATTCATCCGGGAGACATTTGACTCCTATGTTCACTTCTTTACGGAAAAGTCTGAAAGAAGACAGATTACAGAGCATTACCGTCTAACGGAACTTCCGGATGGATATGCAGAAGAAATCGTCGTAAAAAATGACTCCTGTTGTATTTCCTTCTATCAAAATGAGGCGGGAGATCGGATCATCTTTGCGCAAAGCGTAACAGAAGATTTTGCAATTGATGTAGATAATGAGAATGGGAAACACTCCCAAATTGACCTATCCGGCACAGATGTATCAATTTATGAATCTGCCGGCGTTATGGTTGCAGTGTGGCTTCACAATCAATACGCTTTCAATCTAACGGTTTATGGAGACTACGGGATTGACCTGATGATTAAGTTAATAGACTCGGTTCAAAGACAGTGAAACAACAGCACAAACGAAACGAGGGAGATTGCAGGCTAATGCCGACAATCTCCCTCGTTTGTATCTCACACTGAAAGGCATTCCAAACAATGCTTGGCAGTGCGCCTAATACGTTTTCTTGATTGTTCGAGTAATCGTGTCGGGAGCACCACCCGAACCGGATATCACATAGACAACCGTGATGCGATATGTCCCTTTTGATGGCAGCTGGAACGTGTGATCGCCGGCATAAACGTAATTGTATATCACATCGTACCATTCGTTATTAGGCTCGCCAATATCAACGCGCTTCCAAAACAATCCCCACGTTTTCTTCTCAATATAAGTCGTGATCTCGCCTTTGGTTGTTTTTCCGGGAATCCCTTGATATTGATTGGTTACTGTCAACAGGCCGCTGCTTGAAACGTCTGCAACGCTGCTTGCCAGTATGGTGTTGTTAAAGCGCGTTCCGTTCGATGATGCGACAATCACGCCGACTGTCGTGCTGAGCATCAGAACGATGACAACCAGCATGATAAACAGGTTTCTTCTTTTTTTGATCATATTCGGTTCCTCCTATACTTCCTTGCTTGTGGTGATGCTATCAAGAGAAATGTCCCCACGATAGCTCTTTACATATTCAACGTTTCTCATTGACATAGAGGTTACAACTCATTCCATGGTTAACAACAACCACGGTCACATTTTGGGGAATGGCTCCTTAAACGCAGAATCAGATAAAAAATACAGATCTTGCGTTTTTATATGGTGCAGGCGCTGACTAAACATTGGCTGAATAAGACCCACCGCTTGAGGCGGCTTTGCTTTTCTATTTACGCGCAACGCTGCCCATCATTCGCAACGCCCACTTATAAGGAAAATATATTTGCATAAAATGCATATTTATACATTTGCGGCATTGACAGATATTGCCGCAATTGTGTACAATATTGGCATGAGAAGGACAGAATCTCCGCTGAAGATAGGTATTACTTGATTATGCAGAACGGTTCTTCGCATACTGTTTTCTAAATTAGGAGAGCGCATAAATATACATTTTGCAGTTATGCGCAGTATCCTTCGTAACTCAGAACGGAAGCCGTCGTGAACTCGGCAGAGGCCGCGGCTGCGCAGCAACACCATCTATGAATTTGCAGCTCAGTTTACTAACGCAAGTTATATGGTTGCAAACAGATATAGCTTCAACCAATAATAGGAGGCGTAAAATGTCGAAATTTGTAATTGAGTGTCCAAAATGCCACAGATATGCGGAAGCTTCGGGCGGTTTGTTTGGCACAGGTTTGTTTGCGAAAAGGACGGTAAAATGTTCCTGCGGCGAAACGATCAATATCCAGACAGAGAAACTTTCAAGCAGAAAGTGCCCTCACTGCGGTAATGACGTGGTGTTCGATCAGTCCAAGGGGGATAAAGCCAAGTGCCCTGTCTGCCATGAACCGATCAATACAATGGCGGAGCAGGATAAGACGGTTGAGTTCTCTTGCGGTCAATGTGGCATTAGGCTTCGTGCGGCAAAAGGTGCAGATAAATTCACTTGCCCTGTGTGTGATCATGTAAACGACGTTGCCGAGAGAGCTGCGCAGGAAAAGATCAAGCATGATGGTCTCGCCTCCGTTATCAAGTATGAGGGCGATAATTCGACTTTCATCTGGAAGCATCCAATCGAGGATTTTAACTACGGGTCTCAGCTCATAGTTCACGAAAGCCAGGAGGCTGTCTTCTTCCGCGACGGTATGGCTTTGGATCTTTTCGGTCCCGGTCGGTACACACTTGAAACGCAGCAGCTTCCGATGCTGGAGAAACTGTATAAGCTGCCGACAGACAATGACGGCACCTTCCATACGGAAGTCTACTTCATTAATAAGACAGTACAGATGGGCATCAAGTGGGGCACTCCCGACAAGGTGCGCTTCATCGATCCGCTTACGGGTACGCCTCTTGATCTCGGCGCATCCGGCGAAATGAACCTTGCCGTAGACGATTCCCGCAAGCTGCTTATTAAGCTCGTCGGTACCATGAAGGGCATTTCATGGAAGACGGAAGCCTTGCCCGAGACGATAATGTGTGAAAAGTGCGGACAAACGCTTTATACCGTCAATGCCTCAGGCAACACTTTGATATGCGATAAATGCCAACACACAAACATTGTTAAGGTTTCCTCTACCTTTACGAAGAGTCTTCAGGCGTCCTTCCGTCCGATGATATCGACCGCCGTAAAGACGAACCTTCCTTCGGTCATAAAGGCAAACGATATAGATATACTCGAGATAGACGAAAAGCTTGACCTCATTTCGGCCTCCCTGCGCGAAAAGATCAAAGTTGGCTTTGAGGAGTACGGCCTGACCGTTCCTCAACTCTATGTCACGAGCATCGTCCTGCCCGAAAATGATCCGAACTTCAAGCGAATCCGCGAGCTGCACACAATAGTGCTCCAGACCCGCGTAATTCAGGCTGAGGCGACGGTCAAGACGGCTGAGGCGCAGTCAAAGGCGCAGTACCGCACGGCGGAGGAGCAGGCCGCGGCTGCTATTGAGGCGGCAAGGCGAGAAGCGGAAATGCAGCGCCAGATGACTCAAACTGAAGTGGCAAGGCGTGAGGCTGAACGCAAGGTAATTGGGGCGCAGGCGGAGGCGCAAGCGCAGCGTATACAGGGCCTTACCGAAGCAGAGATCATGGCGGCTAAGGGCTACAACCAGAAGGACGTACTGCAGGCCGAAGTGCAAGAAGCGTATGCCGCCGGTATCGGCAATATGGGCTCCGGCGTTTCGATTGGCGGAGGTGGCAGCATGATGGGCGATTTAATGGGGCTCGGTGTTGGAATGGCTGCAATGGGTGCGATTGCTCCGCAGATAGGAAACATGATGAGCGGCATGAATCCGAACGCCGTTCAGCAGCCTCCCGCGCCAGTTCAGCCCGCAGCGGAAGGCTGGACCTGCCCCTCCTGCGGCAAGGCTGGTATCATCTTCAAATTCTGCCCGGACTGCGGTGCCAAAAAGCCGGAACCCAAGCCCGCTGGCGGCTGGACTTGTCCCGCCTGCGGAGCTCCCGGTATAACCAGCAAATTCTGCCCCGAGTGCGGCGCGAAAAAGCCTGAAGAAAAGAAAGGATGGACTTGTCCGGAATGCGGAACGAAGGATATCACAAGTAAGTTCTGCCCCGAATGCGGCGCGAAAAAGCCCGAAGAAAATAAGGGCTGGATCTGTCCGAACTGCGGAACAAAAGACATCAAATCGAAGTTCTGCCCCGAGTGCGGCTTTAAGAAAGGAGAATGACCATGAGCTTCAATAAGAATCAGATCCGCTCTATCGTAACCGTTGTAGTTATCTTTGCTGTATACAATGTGCTGTCGTTTGTACTGCCTTTCAAGCATACCGGCATCTTCTGGATCGGATACAGCTTTGGGCTTGTTTCCCTCATTGTAAGTCTGATGATTTTTGCCCTTGCATTCGGTAAGGACGGTACTGCGAAGAGCAGGTTTTACGGATTCCCTATCGCCAGAATAGGCGTGCTCTATTCGGCTGCTCAAGTTCCCTTGAGTTTCCTCGCCATGGCGCTTGCGGGCATGGCGGGAATTCCTCTTTGGCCTTTTGTACTCGTATTTATTCTTATCCTTGGCGCGGCTGTACTCGGCACCGTAGCTACTGACGCCACAAGAGATGAAATCGTGCGTCAGGATATTAAACTTGCCAAAGACGTATCCGTTATACGCGCTCTTCGCTCATTGGGCAACAGCTTGGTCGCTCAGTGCGCCGATGATGAAGCAAAGAAGGAGCTTAAGAAACTTTCCGATATGCTCAATTACTGCGACCCCGTTTCAAACGATGCAACCGTTGCGGCGGAAACCGAGCTTAAAGCCGTGATGGAGGAGCTCCAGCGCGCTATGGTCGATAACGACGACACAAGCGTTGTTCCACTCTGCAAAAAAGCTGAAGCTATTCTTGCTGAAAGAAACAGGCTCTGCAAACTGAATAAATAAACCGGAGGTATATTATGGCTGTTTTCAAATGCAAAATGTGCGGCGGCGACTTGAATATCACCGAAGCCGACAAGGTGGTTGAATGCGAGTACTGCGGGACGACTCAAACCGTGCCGAGCGCGGACAAAGAAAAGAAAATGACTCTCTTCAATCGTGCGAATCGCCTGCGTCTTAACAACGAATTCGACAAGGCGGCGGCATTGTACGAGCAGCTCATCGCCGAATTTCCGGAGGAGGCCGAGGCTTACTGGGGTCTCTGCCTGTGCAATTGGGGTATCGAGTACGTCGACGATCCTGCAACAGGCGAGAAGAAGCCCACCTGCCACAGGGCGAGCTTCGAAAGCCTTATGAAGGATGAAAACTACCTCCTTGCTATGGAATATGCCGACGTAACAGCGCAGCGCGTCTATCGCCGTGAGGCTCAGGAGATCGACCGTCTTAACGATGCGATCCTCTCTGTCAGCAGAAACGAGAAGCCATACGACGTTTTCATCTGTTATAAAGAGACGGACGAAAATGGCATGCGTACCCATGATTCCGTACTGGCACAGGATGTTTACGACGCTCTGACCGCCAAGGGTCTGAAGGTGTTCTTCTCACGCATTACTTTGGAGGATAAACTCGGCAGGCAGTATGAACCTTATATCTTTGCTGCGCTGAATTCGGCGAAGGTAATGCTTGCAATCGGCACGAAATACGAGTACTTCCAAGCCGTATGGGTCAAAAACGAGTGGAGCCGCTTTATGCGTCTTGCAGCGAAAGACAGGTCAAAGGTTCTCATCCCCTGCTTCCGCGATATGGATCCCTACGATCTTCCGGACGAATTCAAGGGCCTTCAGGCGCAGGATCTCGGAAAGCTTGGCGCAGTGCAGGATCTTGTTCGCGGCGTTGGGAAACTGCTTGCAAAGGACGCTCCCAAAGATGGAGATGTTCAGCAGGCGGCTGTATCCAACCCGGCCGCAACGACCGTGCAGAGTCTTTTGAAGCGCGCGTTTATGTTCCTTGAGGATGGCGAATGGGGCAGTGCAAACGAATATGCCGAGAAGGTGCTCGATATAGATCCTGAGGACGGTGAGGCGTATCTCGCAAAGGCTATGAGCGATCTTAAGAAACGGTCGCGCAGCTCCATGAACGACGCTTCCGGAATCGCGCTTAATGCAAACATCCAAAAGGCGCTGCGTTTTGGATCCGGATCGCTTAAAAATGAGATCAACGACTATATCGAGTCTACTAAAGCTGCGGAGGCTGCTGATCAACTGGAAGCGGATAAGGTCATCGCCGCATTTAGTGCAAGACAGAGCGGAAGACAGGCGCAGCCTTTGGTGCAGCAGCTTGCGGCTGCAAAGCAAAGGGCGTCATACATAGAGAAGATATGCGGCGGGTATGACAAAACTGCTGCACAGATCAAACAGTTAAATGGTGAAAAGACTGCCGCAAACAGCAGACTTAACACCCTTCGCTCCAAGCGTGATTCCCTCGGCCTGTTTGCCGTAAAGGAGCGAAAACGCCTTGATGGGGAGATTTCGGAAATAGCAGCGGGACTGAAACAGCTCGAACTCAAACTGGATTCTGCCCTTAAACAGCTTGGCGGCTTTGAATCAAAGGCTGCTGCCGATAAAGCTTTGTCGACGGCAAGAGCAGACGTCTCCTCGCTTCAGAACCGGATCAATGAATCGGCGCTGACCGGTTCCGGAGAGTTTAGCTGCAGCCAAGCGCTGAAGGTGCTTCTTGCAAAACCGCGAGTTTTTCAGTTAGTAAGTAAAAAACAGCCGCGGCTGGCGTCATCCTATAAGGGATTTGTGACTATAGCATTCGGACGCTACCCTCAGGCGTCAAATAACGAAAGTGCCCTCATCGAGTGGCTGGTATTGAAAAACGATGGAAGCAAGGCTTTGCTGATAAGCAAATACGCCCTCGATTGCCAGCGATACAATACTTCCGGAAGAGATGTAACATGGGAAACCTGCACATTGCGGAGATGGCTGAACGGATCGTTTATCAACAGCGCATTCAGTGCGGAGGAGCAGAAGCAAATTCTCCATACTACCGTAACGGCGGATCGGAACCCATCAAGCAACACTGATCCGGGCAATAATACAACGGATAAGGTGTTCCTTTTGAGCCGGGCGGAATGCAGCCAGTACCTCGTGTTGTGCGATGCAAGAAGTTGTGAAGGGACGGCATACTGTTTTGCTCAAGGCGCCGCTCAACAAGACGTCTATGGCGGGTGCAGGTGGTGGCTACGGTCACCCGCCGATTATTCCGGCTGCGTTATATGTGTCAACGACAACGGCACGTACGCTTCTGCTGGCTGCTCGACCTTTAGCGACGGTATCACCGTTCGCCCCGCTTTGTGGATAAATCTTGGGTCTTAACTCTTCTGATCTGAAATCATACACTGCGCCGAAGGCGCTAATCAAAAGCGAGCGAAGCCCGCAAACCCGCAGTAAGGCGGCCGTGCAATTTTTTTGTAAAGGGATTTTGTGTATGGAGCGTAAGAAAAGTGAACTGACTGTGGTCGAGTTTTGCACAGGCTTTGTGAAAGAGCCCTTGTAACAATTCGTTTCCCTTGCTTGTTTTGGCTTCCGCATGTAAACAGGGAACAACGCTCTCCCCGAGTAATGTGAGGTTCCCGACAAACGTGGCAAGCAAGGTCTTTTGGAGCCAAA
>ENA-UOJE01003035-UOJE01003035.1-human-gut-metagenome-genome-assembly--contig:-C23-NODE-3035-length-11923-cov-6.010701_pt1 | contig 11923 bp, 8 predicted proteins | sample MGYA00242341_ERZ723888 | MGnify/ENA metagenome assembly ERZ723888 | reverse complement strand
CGGAGGGGCCGATGATGGCCAAGAACTCCCCCTTCTCTACGGTGAAGGAAATGTCGTCCACCGCCCGCACCTGATTTTCACCCTGTCCGTATACCTTACTGAGATGCTGGATCTGCATCAGTTCCATAGTCGTGTCCCTCCTTGACTTTCTGTTGTCCAGTATACCACACGAAGATGACGTTTCGGTGACAGGTTTCATTACAAAAACGTCACAAAACCGTCCCGGCGGAAGGGCAGTCTCCCGGCAGTGAAAGAGCAGCCCCGGCGGAAAATTCCGTCGGGGCTGCTCTTGTTCTTACCGTTGTCCTTGAAAGGCTTTTGTCATTGCAGAATTATTTCTTGCGGCGATAGGTGGGGACCACCGAGGCCACGATGTCCTTCATGTCCTCCGTCTCCTCCTGACAGGCCTTCTCCAGCCGATCCAACTGGTGGCAGAACTCCTCGTCGTCCATGACGATGGGCTTTCCGATGTGGATCAGCTTGTTGGAGGTCTCCTGCAGGCCCTCCTCCGCCATGAGGATCTCCTCATACAGCTTCTCGCCGGGGCGCAGGCCCGTGTAGACTATCTTGATATCCACATCCGGCTCATGACCGGACAGGCGGATAAGGTTGCGGGCCATGGTGTCGATCTTCACCGGCTGGCCCATATCCAGAATGAATATCTCGCCGCCCTTGGCGTAGTATCCCGCCTGCAGCACCAGCGACACCGCTTCGGGGATGGTCATAAAGAAGCGGGTGATCTCCGGGTGCGTCACCGTTACCGGGCCGCCCTCAGCGATCTGCTTTTTGAACAAGGGGATGACGCTGCCGTTGCTGCCCAGCACGTTGCCGAAGCGCACCGCCACGAAGTCTGTATTGGGGCTGCGGCGGTTCATCATCTGCACCACCATCTCGCACAGGCGCTTAGAGGCGCCCATGATGTTGGTGGGGTTCACCGCCTTATCCGTGGAGATCAGCACGAACTTCTTCACGCCGTACTTCACCGAGGCCATGGCCATTTTATAGGTGCCGAACACGTTGTTCTTGATGGCCTCGTTGGGGCTGTCCTCCATCAGGGGGACGTGCTTGTGGGCGGCGGCGTGGAACACCAGCTCCGGCCGGTACTTGGCCATGACATCGTCCAGACGGCCCATGTCCCGCACGGAGCCGATGAGTACCTCCAGATTCAGCTCCGGATGGGTGCGGCGCAGCTCCATCTGAATATCGTAGGCGTTGTTCTCATAAATATCGAAGATAATCAGCTGTTCGGGGTTGCTTTTGGCGATCTGGCGGCACAGCTCGCTGCCGATGGAACCGCCGCCGCCGGTGACCATCACCACCTTGCCGGAGATATACCGGCAGATCTCCTCCAGATTCACCTGAATAGGGTCACGGCCCAGCAGATCCTGCAGCTCCACGTCCCGGAGCTTGCTGACACTGACCTCGCCGTTGACCAGCTGGAACATCCCCGGCACCGCCTGCACCCGGCAGCCGGTCTTGCTGCAGATGTCCAGAATCTCCTTGCGGTCCTGTCCGTCGCAGGTGGGGATGGCGAAGATGATCTTATTGACCTGATACTTCTTCACCGCATCAGGGATCTCCTGCCGCCCGCCGGCAATCTCCACACCGTCCAGATACCGGCGGCGCTTGCTGGGGTTGTCGTCGATGATGCACACCACCCGGCTGCCCAGCCGGGGATTGGAATTGATCTCCCGGATCAGCTGGCGTCCGGCCTCGCCGGCGCCGATCATCAGAATGCGGTCCCGCTCGCTCTTCTCCGTGCTGATCCCCGCCATCAGCTGGCGCATGAATCGGTAGGAGAACCGCAGCGCCGTGGTGGACATGAAGCTCATGATAAAGCCCGCAAAGTAGAAGGAGCGGGGCATATCGATCTTCAGGATCAGCACATAGGCCAGTCCGGCTGCCAGCAGCACGCCATAGGCCAGAATGATGCGGAACAGCTCGTCGATGCTGACAAAGCTCCAGATGCTGTTATACAGCCGGAATAGCTGGAACACCACCAGACAGATGACGATCCACGGCCCGATGATCTTCAAATACTCGTTGAGGTACATCTGAGGGATGGCCCCCAGACGGAACTCAAACCGCATCCACAGCGCCAGGAAAAAGGACCCGGCGATGCACAGCAGATCCAGCACGAAGATCACCATCGTCCGCCGCAGTCCGGCGGTCATGGCTCTTTTGCCGTTTTCTTGTTTCATCCGTTCTTCCTTCCGGCGGCTCCGGCTAACGCCGGGCCGCCTGTCCTTCCTCAGATCTTCTCCACGTTCAGGGAGAAGTCTGCCTTATAGCCGCGGAAGCGAAGGATTCGCTCATAATCCTCCACATAGTCCACCTCGGCCCAGAACAGGCCGTCCATCTCCTCCACGTATACCGGGCGCTTGCCCACCATTTCATAGAGGATATTCTCCCACCAGACGCTGTGCTGCTGGGTGCGGATCATGCCGTCCAGCTTCTCCATGAACTCCGGCATGAAATCCTTGCTGAAGCGGCCGATGCCGATGTACTCGCCGGTGATATCGCTGCCGGTGAGCTCCTTGCCGTACTTCACCAGCAGGCCGTTCTCGTACTTATACTTGTAGTCGGCCTCCTCCTTGCGGGTGCCGTCGGCAAACATCACCGGGGACTTATGGCACTCCAGAATGCGGTCCAGCAGTGTCTCCTCCAGATACACGTCGGCGTTCATGATGAGGGTGTCATCGTACTGGGACAGGAAGTCCTTAGCAAACCACGCCGAGGCGATGCTGTTGGTGACGTCGAAGAAGGGGTTATAGAAGTAGTGGATACCCTCGTAGTCCTTCAGCGTCTCCTGAATGACCTCCGCCCGGTAGCCCAGCACCATGGCAATGTCGGTGATGCCCTTCTTGTGGAACAGCTCGATGGTGTACTGGATCAGCTTCTGACCGCCGATGTCCACGGTACACTTGGGGTTGCCGGCCAGATACCGGCTGATGCGGGTGCCTCGACCCGCCGCAAGCAACAGAACTTTCATGTTTCTTCCTCCTTGTAATATATCGATCAAGCCTTCAGGATCCCACGGGCCATGAGGTCGTCAAAGGCCCGGAACAGTGCGTCGTTATCCTCCACGGTCAGGTGGCCGATGTGGCCCACCCGGAACACCTTATCCGCCAGCTCGCCGCCGTTGGGGCAGATGATAATGCCGTACTCGTCCTTCAGGGTCAGGAACAACTGGTGGGCGGACACCTCCGGATTGTTGGGAGACAGCGGCGTCACCGCATAGGACAGGGAATCGGACACGATGTGGAAGGGATACTTCCCGATGCGGGAGCGGAAATCCTTGGCAATGGCACGGATCTGAGCCTGTACGTTTGCAAAGCCGTCCCGTTTGATCTGATTCAGGCGGGCATTGATCTGGATAAGGATACCCACCGCCGGAGTGAAGGGTGTCTGGCCCCGCTCCCCGTTTTTCAGGGCGGCCTTCAGGTCCAGATAGTAGCAGGCGGGGCGGTTGGCGTAGATACGCTCCACAGCCCGGCTGCTGAGCACCATCATGGAGATGCCGGGAGGCACGGCCAGCGCCTTCTGAGAGCCGGTGAACACCACGTCGGCGCCCCAGCGCTTCATGCTGACGTCGTCGGCCAGAAAGGCGCTGATGGCATCCACCACCAGCACCAGACCGTTTTCACGGCAGAAAGCGGAGATCATGTCCATATCGTACAAAACGCCGGTGGAGGTCTCGTGCATATTCACCAGAAAGCCCGTGTAGCCCTGTCCGGCATAGGGGGCCAGATCGGCGGGGGTCAGGGCATGGCCCTGCCGCAGCTCGATGGCCGTATGGGGGATGCCGTAGACCTCGCAGATCTCGCAGAAGCGGTGACCGAAGCTGCCGCCGGCCACCACCAGCAGCCGGTCGTCCTTGGTGAACACGTTCTGGGTGACGGCATCCATGGAGGCCGTGCCGGAGCCGGTGAGGAATACCGCTCTGGCATCCTCCGGGGCATCCATGAACTCCTTGAGCAGCGCCTCGTTCTCCTTCATCAGGGCGGAGAAGTCCGGCGTGCGGAAGTAGGGCACGGGGTCTGCACCGATCCGGGAGATCTCCTCCGAGATCTGAACCGGACCCACCGCAAAGTTGATATGATCCTTTTTGATGTCCATAAAACTATATTCTCCTTTCACCGGTACCTGTCACAGAGTACGCTCTGCCGCAGGCACCTTATCTTCCGTTTCCAGCATCAGCGCACCCAGCGCCAGCCAGAAAATAAAGGACACATCATTGATCTTCAGGAATACGCTGTTCATGAACAGCGCCTCCACCAGTCCGAAGGCCACCACCGCCAGTGTCGTGATCGTCCACAGGGACAGCTGCGGATGCCGCAGGATATAGCGAATCACCCGCACCAGCACCAGCACCAGGAAGCACAGAAACAGCCCTGCTCCCACAAAGCCTGTGCTGATAAACACAAACAGATAGTTGTTATGGGACTCGTAGACCAGATCCGTTTTCACCGTATCCTTGAACTGATCGGTAAAGTAGCGCACGATATACATCTCCGGATGCCGGTCGCCGATATAGTCGTTGTAGTTGGACAGGGACAGTCCCGCAGGGCCGATCTCACCGGCAAGGGATATATAGTCCCTCCAGATCTCGAAGCGGTTGTTGGAGACATCGCCCTCCTGTGACCGCTCGATGGCATCCGGCTCCTCGATGACGGTACCCACGGCCATATGCTGCATACCGACCCGGATACCCTCCGTACAGCCCCAGCACACCACCACGGCGCACACACCGGCCAACACGCTGACACCCAGCCGTTTCAGCTGATTCATACTGCCGCAGCGGTTACGCACCAGCAGCACCGTGAAGCAGAAGGCATACAGGATCAGGGCGATCAGGGCGCTGCGGGACACGCTGAGGATCACGTGCGTGACCAGCACCAGCGCCGCCACGGCCAGTGCCGCACGGGCCGCCCAGTGTTTTCCACGGGTCACGACCCCCTGCATACAGCCGACAAACAGGAACATACTGGTATATGCCGCATAGTCCAGGCCCATGAACAGGCCGAACAGGCGGCTCTGATAATAGCCCTGCCGTGTCAGCTCCGGGCTGGTGGTATTGGGATTGGCGACATATGTATAGCCGATGCGGAACAGATATTGATACAGGCCCACGCAGCAGGCAATGCCCCAGATGACCAGCACCACATAGAACAGGTTCCGCAGGAACCGGCGCATCCGTTCCTTGCCTACCCGCTGGGCCAGACTGTACACCAGCGCAAACTGGATCACCACCCAGCACAGGTCAAAAAGGTTGTCCTTCACGCCGTAGCGCATGGTACGCAGGGAGGCGATGACATCCATAAAGGCCACGCCATACAGCAGCCAGCACCAGATACCTCGCCAGAGGCCCCGGTTGGTGAACAGATCCAGCGCCATCAGCACAGCGCCTATCAGTCCCAAATAGGTGGAAATGTGGTACAGCGGGGTTTTGGCCATCCACGTCAGCACCGGGGCGATCTGCAGCAGCACAAAGCTCACCACCGTCACGCCTACATACACCAGCACCGCCGTGTTCAGCCACGGAAGCCGTCCGATACAGCTCTCATCCCCGAATACCGCACGCCGCAGTTCTCTCTTTTGCATATGGTATAACTCCTACTTTGTATAGATTATGCCACCGGCTTATTCGGCCTTTTTCCCCTTGGGCAAAAAGCGCAGCAGAATGCCCCACAGCTGCTTCCACTCCGCCGTGCGTCCGGTGACGCCCAGCCAGATGCCGGGGTAGATAACGCCCACGATGACGCACCTCAGCAGCAGTGACAGGATGGTATTGTCCGGCGACAGCCACCGGCACGCACCGTAGCAGGCGGCGCAGGCGGCAAAGGCCAGCAGCACATAGCCCAGCAGCTTTCCCATGTATTCGTTCCAGCTGCGGTAGAACTGGTATTTCACCACCACCCACGCTTCCCACGGGGTATAGATGAAGAAGAACACCAGAATGGTGGGAACCAGCACGCCGGCGATGCTGCCGGTGGCCTTCACCATCCAGATGCTGCCCACCAGATTCACGGCCATGCCCACATAGGGCTTGAGCCAATCCTCCGTCCACAGGCCCGCTGCATCCCGGTAGGTCAGCTGCATGATGCGGAACATCCACGAGAAGAAGTACAGCACGATGAGCATCATCAGCCGCTCATCCAGCAGATACTCCGGGCCAAGCCACACGGCGGCGATGAAGGGCTGGTAAAAGCACAGCATACACGCCGCTGCGCCGCCCACCAGTGCCACCCAGCCATAGGTCATGGTTTTGAAGAACCGGTAGTTGTCCTCACGGGAGTCCGTCAGCAGCTTATTGCCAATGCCGGAGAGGCTGCCGTTGGTGACGATCTCCACCAGGCCATTGACGGCGGTGAGGATATAGTAATAGTTGCTATACAGCGACAGCGCCGTCAGTCCCAGAAAGGAGGAGATGATGATGCTGTCGATGCTCACCAGAAAGGTGTTGCCCAGCTTATGGCCGAACAGCGTCCCCACCCGCTTATAGATGTCCTTTTTGGTCACCGGGTCCAGCTCACCCTGACACACGATGTCCGGGTAGTGCTTCCGGGCCGCCAGATACACCGCCACGTTGTTGGGGATCACCATCAGCGGCAGCAGGATGATATAGGCATAGTAATTGGAGAAGATCAGCAGCACCGCCGCCTGCAGGGTATACTGCACCACATAGCGCACGGTGGAGATCTTCAGCGTCACGTCGTTGCGCTGAAAGGCGGTAAACGTGGCGTTGTTATAGGCGAACATCAGGTAATCCAGCACACTCTCCGACAGATAGATGGCGAAGAGGACGTACAGGTTCACATCCGGCGGACACTCGTTTTTCACCAGCCATGGCAAAAACGGCATCACCGCCAGACCCATGCCCAGAATCACCAGACCCACGATGCGGTAGACCTTCCGGTAGAATTTCAGCATGGCGCACAGAGCCGGCTTGTCATCCTCGGCAATGGCCTTGTACATGGTGAACACCAAGGAGCTGTTAAAGCCCAGATTGGCCAGATTCAGCACCGTCAGCACGGAGGTGAACAGGGTGGACAGGCCGTTATACTCCTGTCCCAGCTCCTTGATGATGATGGTCTTGATGGCAAACGGCCCGATGAGGGTGGCCACCCGGTAGATGGCGCCCCAAAGGGTATTCCGCATGGTATTTTTGGCTCGTGAGAGCTTTTTCATAGCATCCGTCCGTTCTCTCAGTTTCGGGAGCGGCTCATGACCGCTCAAAGGCGGAGGGCCTGGGGAAGGCCCGCTGGAAGATATCCACCAGCTGCTGCCGCTCCGTATCGAAATCGAAGTCCATGGGGTCGTCGTTGACGCAGACCACCCGGTACTTCCCGCCCCGCAGCAGCCGCTCCACCTCCGACTCGCTCTGCTTGCCGATGGTAAGATAGGTGCTGTCGGGCTTTTTGGGGGCAAACCGGCCGCTGGCCAGCTGCCAGTACCGGAACAGATACTGGTTCACGTCCGCCCGGTCCCGGAATTTGTGGCGGCAGGTGGCGTCCAGCACCTCCGGGAACCTGTCCCACACCTCCTCCAGCGTACTCTTGCAGAAGGAGACGCAGGAGTGGTAATTGCGGAAGCCTGTGAAGTCCCCCCACGGGAGGAGGTACAGGTTATACAGCAGGCCCTTCCCGTAGCCGAGATAGAACCACTTGCCGAAATTCTGCCGGATGACACTGCGCTTATCGAAGCTCATGTTCACCAGCGCCATCATATTCAGCATGATATAGGGCATGAAGTTGGCAGTGTCGTTGTTTTTGATGACGCCCATCACCGCCGTGTCACAGGGCAGGCCGTCCCGGAAGAAATCCTCCGGTCGGGAGGGCTTCATCAGGTACACGTCGTCGTTGAAATAGAGGAAGTGCTCCGCCAGATCCGGGATGCGGTGCATATTCAGCTCGATGGCGTGGGAGCTGAAGGTAGGCAGATACTCCTCCGGGATGAAGTCCCGGTGATTGACGATATGCAGCTTGGGATGGTCAGGCTCCAGCCATGCAGGCAGGTGTCCGTAGGTCAGCAGGTGTACCTTTCGCACCCACGGGGCGTTCTGCTCGATGCCTCGGAACCAATAGCGAAACAGCCCCCACTCCCGGTAGCGGGCGGGGTGATTGTCGGCGCTTTTGGAGGCCCGGTATTTGGCGTGATCCGCCTGCCAGACCGGGTCAGACCCGTCCACCCATGGGATCACGATGTCAATGGGATGCGTGCTCATTGGTCCTGTGCTCCGTCCTTTTTCTGTTCCTCGGCGGCGCAGTCCAGACAGAAACCCACGGAATAGTGCTTCTCCCGGTCGGCCTCCGGCGGGATGACCCAGTAATCGCCGTACTGATTTTTCAGATAGGTGTCCGGATCATGGGGCAGGTTGATGGAAAAGTCCTCAAACGGCCCCTTGATGGGGGGATAATATACCTCTTTGGGCATAATATGTCCGAAATAGTGGCCGATATCCGTGGGGACGGCCCACAATCCCGTGTCCTTCTTGCACCGCACGAAGCGGTCAAACAGGTCGCCCCACTTCTTATAGGGGCGGAAGGAGAACAGGAAGCCCACTGTGCACCGCAAGCCATAGTTGAACTTTCCGGCGAAGGACTGGCTGAAGAACTTCTTCTTCTCCGGGCTGCGGTAGTGGTAGAACAGGGTGGATACCGCAATGTATTGCAGGCCCATGGCCGTTACGCCCTTGATGCCCCGGACAATGGGGTTTCTGGGGACGGACTCAATGGCGAAGATATCGATGTGAACGCCCTTGGGAAACGGCGTGTTATAGTCCAGAAACGCCGCTTTCAGGGTGTTTTTCTTATATACGGCGGAGATCATGCTCTCCAGCTGGTACTTATCGGAATTGGGGGTGGTGAGCTCGTACTTGTCCCCCATGCACTCCTCGAACAGCTCCACGAAGCGGTTCAGATCCTCACGGGGCATGAGGATATCCACATCGTCGTCCCAGGGGATGAAGCCCTTGTGGCGCACGGAACCCAAGGCAGTACCGCCGGCGGCCATATAGCACAGGCCGTGCTCCTGACACACCCGATCGATGTCCTTGATGATCTCCAGAAAGCACGCCTGCAGCGCCTTCAGCTCCTCCGGCGTCAGCTCGTGCATCATCTCCGTCTCCGGTGCGATCTGCATACACTTCCGGGTGGAGAACATATTTCTCAGCTTCGACATGACTCTCACGCTTTCTTTTCATCCACACAGTAGTGGATGCCCTTATACTGCTTGTAGCTGTGCTCCAGATCGATGAATATCGCATCGTGGCGGTAGACCCGCTCCTCCGGGGGAGGCAGCTGCATATAGTCGCCGTAGGAGATGGTCAGCCACTTGTCATAGTCCTCCGGCACCGGCATCTGATGGCCCTCGAACTCCAGATACGCCGGGTGGCGGAACCACCGGATGGGGAACCTCTGGCGCATGATGGTAGCGCCCTCGCCGAAGGAGGAGACGTACTCCGCATCCGCCAGCGAGTAGCGGCTCAGCCGCTTTTCGGCGCCCTTCCACAGCTTGTACCGGGCCTTGAAGGACGGCACCAGCGTCAGCGCCAGCTTCTCGGCGTAGTAGGTGACCTTGCCCTTGTGGGCGGGCAGACGCTGGAAATTGAAGCAGCAGTACATCATGGAGTCCACCATCTGCCACAGCTGCTTCCACTTGGACTTGGGCACGGCGTCCAGCGGGATCACGTCGATCATCAGCCCCTGATGGATGTCCAGATCTACGCTGTGGCGGTTGATGAAGGTGGTGTTGTTGTCCTTGATCTCCGTGGCGGAGTGGCGGATGTTGAATCGATCGTTGGAGCGGACGCAGGAGTAGTGTTCTGTGTCTGCCTTTTCGTCCCAGATACGGCAGAGCTTTTCATAGTCATCCCGCAGCATGAACACGTCCACGTCGTCGTCCCAGGGGATGAAGCCCTTGTGACGCACGGCACCCAGACAGGTGCCGCCGGCCAGCACGAAGCCCAGCCCGTTCTCCTGACAGAATTTCTGGAAATACAGCAAAATCTCCAGAAGCTTGCTCTGGATCTCCTGTATCGTGACCTCTTTCTTTTCTTCCATAGTTGACCTCTCACCGCCACCCGCCCGCTGGGGGCAGGCGGCGTCCTCTTTGTTTTGTTCTCCGGCTATCGCCGCAACGGAGTATTATACTCCCTGCGGATCGGAATTGCAACCTTTGTGTCCTCCGGAGGGGTCACAGCAGCGCTTTGACCGTCCGCAGCATGGTCAGCAGCTCCTGACCCAAGCCAAAGCGCCGGATGCTCGCCAGATTATATGCCATTTTCCCCGGCAGTACCTGCTGCACATACGTCTCGTCCACATCCTCCGCCTTGTCCAGCAGCTCCGCCTCGTCCTTGTAGCGGATGCTGGCCTCGGAGGTCACTCCTGCCGGCAGCAGGAGGGTGGCCATCATCTCCGGGGTGTAGCGGGCCACGTACTTGGGTACCTCCGGCCGTGTCCCCACAAAGGACATGGAGCCACCCAGCACGTTCAGTAGCTGCCCGACCTCGTCCAGACGGCAGCTGCGGATGACCTTGCCCACCCGTGTGATGCGGCTGTCGCCGCTGACCGTCACCTGACTGCCGATGCGGTCAGCGTTCTGCACCATGGTGCGGAACTTGAAAATGCGGAATTCACGCCCGTACTGGGTCACCCGCACCTGCCTGTAAAACACCGGGCCGTGGGAGTCCAGCTTGATGGCAATGGCCAGCACCAGAAACACCGGGCTCAGCAGCACCAGCAGCACCAGCGATGCCAAAATATCGAACAGCCGCTTGCAAAGCAGGCTCCCCTGCTTCTTTCGCAGCAGGTCATAGTACGGGCGGACCTCCTCCGTCCGCATCTCCTGCGGCAGATCCTCCCACTTCCGCAGCATCACCGGAGGTACTCCTTCACGATGTCCGCAAACTGCTCCGTCACGTAGGCCGCATCCTCATCGGAGAGGCGGGTGTGCAGAGGCAGGGTGATGAGGTTTTCATAGTGGTGGTAGGCATTGGGATAGTCAGCGATATCGAAGCCCATGGCCTTGTAGGCCGTCATCATGGGCAGGGGCTTATAGTGGACGTTGCAGGCCACGCCCCGCTCCGCCATCTGCAGGATGATCTCATTGCGCTCCTTTTCCCCGATGCCGGGGGTCCACGTCAGGTACAGGTGGCCGGAGCTGGTATAGTCCGGGGTAAAGTGGGGCAGGGTCCGGATGCCCAGCGGGTGCAGGGCTTCATCATAGCGCTGGATCAGCTGATGCCGCCGCTCCAGCAGGCCGGGATAGCGCTCCAGCTGCTTCAGGCCGATGGCGGCCATGATGTCCGTCATGTTGCACTTATACCACGGCCCCACGATGTCGTACTCCCACGCCCCCAGCTTGGTCTTGGCCAGAGCGTCCTTGGACTGGCCGTGGAGGCTCAACAGCTGATAGTGGTGGTACAGATCCTCGTCGTCAAGACCCGGCAGCGTGCGCCACGCCGATGCACCGCCCTCGGCGGTGGTGAAGTTCTTCACGGCGTGGAAGGAGAAGGAGGTGAAGTCTGCCAGAGCGCCGGTAGGCACCCCGTGACGGGAGGCGCCCAGCCCATGGGCGCAGTCGGCCACCACGGCCACCCGGCCCAGTGCCTCCTGCACATCGCCCTTGGGGCAGAACAGTGCCTTTTTCCCCTCCACCGCCTGATAGATGCGGTCATAGTCGCAGGGGATGCCCCCCAGATCCACCGGTATCACCGCCTTGGTCCTTTCGGTGATGGCCCGTTCCATCTGATCATAGTCCATCTCCAGCGAGTCCTTCTGGCTGTCGATAAACTTCACCGTGGCCCCCACATGGATGGCCGCCGCCGCCGTGGCGGTATAGGTGTACGCCGGCACCAGCACCTCGTCGCCTTCACCGATGCCCAGCACCCGCAGGTTCATCTCCTCCGCCGCCGTAGCGG